>JAABUU010005146.1_pt1 | contig 14876 bp, 16 predicted proteins | sample 5559301 | NCBI WGS metagenome assembly JAABUU01 (sample SAMN10711884, study PRJNA513360) | rock metagenome | isolation source: Antarctica rocks | place: Antarctica: Victoria Land, Richard Nunatak white | reverse complement strand
TGGCGGGCATCGAGCCACTCGAGCTGATCGTGAACCTCTCACTGGGGCAGCGCCAGATCGTGGAGATCATCAAGACGGTTTCGCGGCGGCCACGTATCCTGTGCATGGACGAGCCCACGTCGGCCCTCGCCGCGCGCGAAGTCGCGTGGCTCTTCGGCGTCATCAAGGCCCTGCGCGACCGGGGTACATGCGTCGTCTTCACCTCGCACCGTTGGAACGAGATCACGAACATCGCCGATCGCATCACGGTGTTCCGCAACGGCGAGAACGTGGGTACCTACGCGGCGACAGAGATCAGCGAGGGGCAGGCGGTCGAGCACATGACGGGGCGCCAGCTCGACATGCTCTACCCCGACCCAACGCCTCTCGTCGACGCCGCGCCTGTCCTGGGCGTGCACAACCTCACGGGCGTCGGACTGCATGGGGTTTCGCTCACCGCGCGCCCCGGCGAAGTGCTGGGGATCGGTGGGCTGGCCGGCCAGGGCCAGCGCGAATTACTGCTCACCCTGTTCGGCGTCAATCGTGCCACGGCGGGCACGATCGCGATAGAGGGCCAGGCCGTACGCCTTGGCAACCCGCGTGAGGCGATTCGCCGCGGTATCGCTCTAATCCCGGAGGACCGCAAGACCGAAGGGCTCCTGCTCCCACTCTCGATACGCCAGAACCTGACCCTGCCCATCCTGGGTCGTCTCGCGCGCGGGGGCTTCGTCCGCCGCCGTCGGGAAGCCGATCTCGTCCGCGGCATGGTCTCCGAGTTGGCCGTGCGCACGCCGAGCGCGAGCCAGCCCGTGGGCGCGCTCAGTGGCGGGAATCAGCAAAAGGTGCTGATCGGGCGGTGGCTGCTCACCGAGGCGCGCATCCTGCTGCTCTACGACATCACGCGCGGCGTGGATGTAGCGACGAAGCACGACATCTATGAGTTGATGCGCCACCTCAGCGCGCGGGGGCATACCATACTGTTCTACTCTACAGACACCGAGGAAATGGCCCATGTGTGCCACCGCGTCCTCGTTATGCGTGAGGGCCGCATCGTCGACGAGCTGGTCGGTCCCCATATCGCCCCCGAGGCCATCGTCGCCGCGGCGATCCACGCGCCCGCACGGACGCAGGTGGAGATGTCCCTATGAGCGCGACGACCACAGCGCGGCAACCGCGCCCGACACTGCGCGTGCGGCTACGGTTCTATAGCGCCCAAAACGTCCCGCTGCTGTTGAGCCTTGGCCTGCTAGCAGCTATGATCGTGCTCTACATCGTCCTTTTCATCACGACGCAGCACCGCGCGCCGGGCGGGTTCGAACTCTCGAGTACGCTCAATAACACGATGGGCATTGCATTGGCGGCGGTTGGACAGACCGTGGTCGTGCTGACCGGGGGCATCGATCTCTCCGTCGGCGGGGTCATCGACCTCACCAACGGTGTGGCCGCGCAAGCCATGCACGGCGGCGCGGGATCGATGCTGGGAGTGACGGCGCTGGTGTTGCTGATCGGAGCGGGGGCGGGCCTGATTAACGGACTGCTCGTCGCCTACGGCCGCCTGCAGCCGATCATCGTCACCATCGCGACGCTGGCAATCTGGCAAGGAGTCGCGCTGTACGTGTTGCCGCAGCCGGGCGGCGCCATCCCGCCGACCTTCAGCAACATCCTGGCGGGGACAGTCCCCGCCGTGGGCAACGTGCCGTCGAGCCTGATCGTGCTCGCCCTGCTCGTCGTGTTGCTCCAGGTGCTGCGACGCACGCCGTTTCTCGTCGCTCTGTACGCGATCGGGAACGACGCGCGCGCGGCGCGGGCCAACGGGACACCGGTTGAACGCGCCACAATCGGCGCGTACACCCTGGGCGGCGCGTTCGCCGGGGCTGCGGGGCTCTATCTTGCCGCGGTCTCCACGTCGGGCGACGCCACCGCCGGGTCGCCGCTCACGCTGACCTCCATCGCGGCCACCGTGCTGGGCGGCGTCAGCCTCTTCGGCGGCCGTGGGAGCGCTATTGGCGCTGTCGCCGGCGCCTTCATCCTGACGCTGCTGCTCAACGTCCTGTTCTTCGCCGGCGTCAACCAGCAACTCCAGGATTTCTTCCAGGGTCTCTTCTTAGTCCTCGCCGTCATGATCAGCACGCTCGTCGGACGCCTGCTGCGGCGCGCCCGCCTGAGCGCATAAGGAGGGACGGTCCATGGCCACCCAAACGCCTCCCCCTCGTGCGCGGCGCGGGCGGCTGTCCTGGCGTTCACTCTCGCGCAGCCACCGCGGAGCCGTGCTGGCGTACGTTGCCGCGATCACCTTGTTCATCGTCGGTGGCATCTACCGGCCCAGCTTCGTGCAGCCATCCAACATCGCCGAGCTATTGCTGCTCTCCTCGTTCGTGGGGCTGACCGCGGCGGGGCAAACCTTCGTCATTCTGATCGGCGGGATTGACCTCTCGATCCCGTGGGTGCTCAACGCTATGGCCGTGATGCTCACGACGACCTCGCTGGGGGCGAACGCCCGGGCGTGGTGGGTCGTGCCGGAGGTCCTCGTGGTGGGCCTCGCCGTTGGCGCGGCCAACGGGCTCGGCATCGTCCTGTTCGAGATTCCACCTGTCGTGATGACGCTGGGTATGAACGGCATCATGGAGGGCCTCGTCCTTGGCTTCACCGGTGGCTTCACCTGCCCGTCATGCAACGCCTACGCGCCCCCGGTCGTGCAGGATGCGGTGACCGGCCAACTCATTCCCGGAGTACCTAACGGCCTGCTCGTGTGGGCGGTCGTCGCGGTCGTCGTCGGGCTGGTGCTGGGATTCGCCGTGCTGGGCCGCCGCATCTACGCGCTCGGCAACAATGCCGTGGCCGCGTACCTGGCCGGCGTCAACGTGGGTCTGGTCACGGTGATCGTCTATGCCTTGAGCGGCCTCTTCGCCGGGCTCACGGGCATCGTCCTGGCCGCGTTTGGTGGACAGGCCACGCTGGGCATGGGCGACCCCTACTTGTTCTCAAGCATCGCCGCTGTCGTCATTGGGGGCGCTTCTATCCTGGGTGGCCGCGGCACGTATTGGGGGACCATCGCGGGGGCCATCTTCCTGACCGTCCTAACGAGTGTGCTGCAAGAGTACAACATCTCCGAGGCCGGCCGCAGTATCGCCTCGGGCGTGGTCATCCTGGTTGCCCTGCTTCTCTATGGGCGCGAGGCGCGGGAGGCGTAAGACATGGTTCAAACGGACTTGACAGTGTTGCGCTTGCTGGAGGCTTAAACTGTCAAGCTTGATCGAGCGTCGCGTGAACCATGTCTAAGCCGGTGATATACAGGGTCGCTCTGTACAGGGCTGCGCGGGCACGCGGTAAACCTTTCGCGCTAGCGCATGGCCGTGGGGTGAGAATCACGCCCTTATAGCCGACGCCAGCCTCCAGTTCCTGGCGGCGCACCACATTGCACCGCTATGCTGGCCGTATCATGCATTCGCGCTATGCGCATGCTAGTTTCGCAGCATTAACGCTATAACTGGGCGGTACAGGGGTAGCTGCCGCTGCGCGACAATCGATTGCGGGTAACACCGTTAGCTGAAGTCCAAGAATGGGCACAAAGGTAGTCAGAGTTAGACGTGACCATTCCCATTGTTTTTTGACCCCGCGCCCATAGTGGCTGTGCAAGCTATCGGCGCCTATCACGCACGCAGACATGCTAACGCCTGCCCGAAAATAGACTGAGTACCATCGATGGGCCGCCTACTCGGTTGCGACGCTGCTGCATAACTATCCACTGCGCCACGATCGTCAACGGTTCCCGTGGACCCGCATCATGCGTCCCATGTATCGACCACCTGTCATGCGGAGAGGGCAGCAGGCACGTCGAAGCGGACCGCGACGTTAGCGGAGGTGCCCTTCGAATCGCGGACTCAGGCATGAAAGCCTTTCGCCGAAGTACTGCAACGCGAGCAGCACAGGTAGCGGATTACCATCATTTGCAGCCTAACAGTGAGCACCCGCTGACACGGTGGAGAGCCCCACCACGGCGACCGAGATGACCACGGGATCATGAATAATCATGCAAAGTGCCGTGGTCATTGATGCGTGGCGAGAGGACACGGTCCATGTTTACGGCTGCGGCTAGAATATGGTTCGCGGGCTATTTTGTTAGTAATACCATGTGAACGATAATGGGGCATAGCTTGCATGGGTGTCGTAGCTGTGTGGATGAGTCTAGTGGTTTACGGCGGCTGAACTGCATTTAATCTGGCTGCGGCTCCTCTTTAGGCTGAGTAATCATGTTTGAGAGAAGGTTCAGAGCTTGTACGCGCTGGCCGCTCTGCACGTGCCGGTAGACCTTCATGGTGATGCTGGGGTCGCTATGGCCGAGCGCTTCGCTCGCAGCCTTGATGTCGGCTCCTGCATCGATCATCAAGCTGGTGGCCGTGTGCCGCAGGTCATAGACACGAATACGCGGCAGGCCAGCCTCCTGGCAGAGACGCCGAAAGCGCCACCGCGTGTTGCGGTGATTGATAGGCGTGCCCACCTCCGTCGTGCAGACGAGCCCGGAGTCGGTCCAGCGCCCGTTGACTACCGCCTGCATGGTCTGTTGGTGCGTGAGGCGTGCGCGTAGCCGGTGGACCAGTGGCTCCGACAGGTACAGCGTGCGCATTCCTGACGGGCTCTTCGTCAGCTCGCTCTCAAAGGTCTTGCCGCCCATCGTGGGCCGCGCCCGCTCGACGCGCAGTGTGCCTGCGTCCAGGTCGACCGACGACCACTTCAGACCGCCGATTTCTGAGGGGCGCATGCCGAGGTAGCACGCGAGATGCCAGTAGGGTGCGTAGAGATCCCGATCGGCGACGGCCAGAAAACGATGAACCTCATCAGCGGTCCACGCTTTGCCTTCGTGCGGGACATGGGACGGCGGCGTGGTGCGGGCCACGGGGTTGAGCGCGATGTATCCCAGCCGTGTAGCGTCGTTAAGCGCGATGTTGAGCACCGCCCGCGCCTTCCGCGCTGTTGCGGGGCGGGGGAGGCTGTCGATCCATCGCTGCACCTGGCCGGGTGTCACCTTGCTGAGCATCGTGCGCGCGAGGGGCGTGCCCGTGATGGTATGGTCGATGAGCCACGCGTAATTGCTCACCGTGATGGGGCGCGCGCTACGAGATTTTCGGTGCAGCCACTCGGCGAGGTACTCGCCCAGCGTCGTCTTGCCCGTTGTCCCCGTCATGCCCTGCGCGACCTGCGTCTCCCACGCCTTCGCCGCCTTCTTCGCGTCGGTCTTGGTCGTGAAGGATCGCGACTCCTGGATCGGCTTGCCGTTCTGCTGGTAGCCGGTGACGACCCGGACACGGTAGGCCGTCGTGCCGTCCTTCTTCCTGTATTCGCTGAAATGGGCCATCGATCGCTCCTTGTCGGTGGGTCATGTGAATGCTGGTAGGTGCCTGCACGGTCAGTGCTGTGGTGCGGTCTCCGCAGCATAGGCAAGGCGTTCGACGGCGTGGCGTGGGACGAGCACGCGGCGGCCAAGCCGCACGCTTGGCAATTGGCCTCCATGCACCATCTCCCAACAAAGGGTGAGGCCGACACCCAGGAGGCGTGCGGCCTGGGGGACCGAGAGTAGGAGCGGCACCTGCTCATGACTCGACTGGCGTGGTATCGACTGATCAATGGTCTTCTCGGTGAACATCATCCTATCCTCCTTGCGGTCTGACATCCGCTCTCGTTGTTGTGTCTCGCGCCCTATCACGCGATCTATCTGCTATAATACACTATATTGCGTAAAGGTGTAAATCAAGATGCATCAAGGTGGTGATCTGGTTCGCCTGATCGACGGATGGGGGCTTGTGTGTCTCCAGGTCGGACACGCTCCCGGTCCTTGCCCATTCCGCGCGGCCTGTGCGCTGGCGTGGCGTTCTATGCCGTCTGGAGGTCGCGCATGCCCCTCACCCGTCCCACGACAACTCCCTTGCCCGACGAGATCTACGACGACTGGGCACCCAAGTTAGGGGAGGCCGAGCTGAAGGTGCTGCTGTATATTGTGCGGCGCACGCTCGGATTTGGGAAGGGAGCGGACGCGATCAGCCTCACCCAATTCATCAACCGCATCGTCACGCGCGACGGCCGTGTCCTCGACCACGGCTGCGGCATCAAGAGTCGCCCCAACGTCGTGCGCGCCTTGAAGGGACTCGACGATAAGGGTCTCATCCAGGTCACCAAGGGTACGACCACCGTCGGAGATAAGGACGTGACTGTCTATGCGCTCCGCTGGGAGGGCGATGGACAGGCTCCAGCGCGGGGTAGTGTTGAGACAACACTACCGTGGTGTCGTTGCGTACACAAGGTGGTGTCGCAAGAAAACTACCGTAGTGTTGCTGTGACACCCACAAGAAACAGTGTGACAAAAAACAGTCAACAAGACAGTGAGACAACGGGCGCACGTACACGCGTGAGCATTGCTCCCGGTACAGCTGCCGCGACGGACGCGAGTCCGCCGCGCGCAGCAGGGTCGAGCGATGTGGTATGGTCTGCCGTCCTCGACGATCTGCGGACATCGATGACGGCGGGCAACTTTGCCATGTGGCTCGCCGATACGCGGGTGCTCGTGCAGCACGACAGCGACCTGACGGTCTTTGTTCCGAACGAGGCCCACCGTCACTGGCTCGACACACACTTGCGGGGGCGCATCGCGCAGTCCCTCGCGCGCCTGGGTCACGTCGATCTGCGCGTGATCATCGCGGTGGCCCCATGAGCGGCGCGGATACTTGTCGCCCACCCCGCCGATCCAGTACGCTGCTAGTCGGCGGGTACGTCGGGAGGATGCAAGCGATGACGATCGGCGAGATCATTAGCACGGGGCGCAAGAGGGCCGGGCTGACCTTGAAAGAGCTGGCCGCGCAGGTGCTCAAAGAAGACGGGATGCCCATTTCCCTGTCCTACCTCAACGATGTTGAGCACGATCGTCGGCCCGCGCCATCGCCGCGCCTGCTCAAACAATTGGCGGACGTGCTGCACCTCTCCTACGAGTACCTGCTCTTCATCGCGGGCGACCTCCCCGAGGACCTGCGGAGCGGCACCTACACGCCCGAGGCGGCCTTCCAGGCCTTCCGGACGACTCTGCGTGAGCAATCCACCGCCGATTGATCACCGCTTGATAACGTGCGAGCGCTCCCACCTCCCGTGTGTTATTATAGAACGCATATTCTATTATCTCGTGCTTTTGCCCGTCGACCATCAATGGTCCACGTCGTGGTGACGGCCCGAAGCAGCGGCGCCGGGAGGTGTATATGCGCTGGGTACCGGATCGCACGGGTCGCTTTCGCTGGCGACCATGGTACAGCAAGGACGATATCGACCAGTTGTGCGAGAACCGCATGGGAGTGTTCCTGCGGGAGCGCCACGGTCTGGTGGCCTATCCCGTGTCTACCGATGACCTGACGCGCTTTATTGAGCGGGAAACGGACGATCTGGACCTGTACGCCGACCTCACCGGCCTTGGGCAGGCAGGCGTCGAGGTCGAGGGGGTGACCACCTTCGTCCGGGGGCATCGTCCACGTGTGCAGATCGCGCGGTCGCTCTCGCTCACGCCCAGTCGCGAACCGCGCCTGCGCACGACCCTGGCGCACGAACTCGGCCATGTGCTCCTGCACAACTTTGTGGCCATGCGCGAGGACGAACTGTTGCCGGACGGCATCGATGACGGTCCTCCTGCGTGCGTCGATCCAGGTCCGCTCGCGCGGCCAGGGGTGGACTGGATGGAGTGGCAGGCGGGTTATGCCTGTGGGGCGCTGCTCATGCCGGCCACGGAACTCCACGCGGTCGTCCAGCCAGTGCTGGAGCGCTATGGCACGGGTCTGCCCGTGGGTAGATCTGCGTTCGGCCCACTCATCGACCGTGTGCAAGGACACTTCCTCGTTTCGGCGGCCGCCGCCCATATGCGACTCCGTCGCCTGGGGGACGTGGCCTCTTTCCTGCTGTAATGCACGTTACTGTCGCCCGTTCCCCGAACCGCCTATAGTCGGCGTCTGTGTGACGCGGCCGGGAGGATGGTCTATGCACATAACATTTAGTGCCGCGTTTGGGTGGCATGGCGACCCCCTCAATCACGGTGCAGCCCTGCACACATGCGACCGGGCAGGGGGCTATACTCCACATCATGGGTAAAGTGCGCCGTCCCCTGGCCGACGCGGAGCGCATCGCAGCCACGATTGTGGCCGACCTCGCGCCCGTCTGCACGCGCATCGAGGTGGCAGGCTCGGCCAGGCGGGGTAAGGATGTGGTCGGCGACATCGAACTGGTCGTCATCCCGCGCGACGACCCGACCGGCCTGTTTGGTGACCGGACCATCAACGCCCTGTGGGCGCATCTTCACGCGAGCGATGCCTACCGATTTCTCAAAGGGGACAAACCCGATGGGCGGTACTATCAACTCGCGCTGTCCACGCACGACGATCTCCAGGTCGATCTGTTCCTGGCCCAGCCCGACAATTGGGGCCTGACGCTGCTGGTCCGCACCGGGAGCGCCGCGTTCAGCACGTCTATCCTGGCGCGGTGGAAGAAGAGACAGGGGATCGGGCGGGAGCAGCCGGGGAGCGTCGACGGACGGCTCGTGGACCGTGCCGGGCGGGTCGTCCCTACCCCCGAGGAGGACACGGTATTCGCGCTCGTGGGCATGCGGCCGGTGGATCCGGCGAGCCGTAGGGGACCCGATGAACACCAGGCGCGCGTACACGGCCCAGGAGGAACACTATGAGTGAAGAGGACGATCTGTTCACGCGCGTCCCCGGCAATCCGATCCTGACACCGTCGGGCGCGTGGTGGGAGGCGCGCGGCGTCCTGAACCCCGGCGTTGCCACGGTCGACGGCCGGATTATGCTTGTCTATCGGGCGGTGGGCCTCGACGGCTTCAGCCGGTTCGGTATCGCCTGGAGCGACGACGGCCGCTCGTTCGGCGAGCGGCGTCACTTCTACGAACCGCCCGTTGACGATGGGGAGGCGCGGCTCGGGGTTGAGGACCCGCGCCTCACGGTTCTGGATGGCGCGCTGTGGGCGACTTACACCAAAGCGTCGGTCGCGCCGGTGGGCAGCCCCACCCTCTCCTGGGAACCGGCGCCGTTCCTGATGCGCATGGCACTCGCGCGGGTGAACCCGGCACGCGGGCTGGTCGACGAACGCCCCATCCTGCCCGGTGTCCAGGCCAAAGACGCGGTCCTGTTCCCACGACGGATCGGTGGGCTGTACTATGCGTTGATCCGCGTGTACCCGTCGATGCAGGTGACGACGTCGCCCGACCTGCACGCATGGTCCGTGCCGATCACCGTGATGGAGCCACGGCCCGGCACCTGGGAGGGCGAACGCCTTGGCGCGGGACCCCCACCGGTCGAGACGCCGTGGGGCTGGCTCGTGCTCTATCATGCCAATGAGAGCTATCACGCGGAGGGGAACCGCCGTCATTACCGGATGGGTGTGGCGCTGCTCGACCGCGACGATCCCACCCGCGTGCTCTATCGGCACCCAGACCCGGTTTTCTCTCCCCACGCGGTGTACGAGCACGAGGGGCCGGTCGGCCGCGTTGTCTTCGGCACCGGTCTTGTTGAGCGTGCGGGTCTCTACTCCCTCTACTATGGGGCGGCGGATGGGGTGATTGGCGTGGCGACCGCCCCAGTCGCGGACGTGCATCGCATCGTCGATCCAGCCCGATGGGCAGCCAGCGGGACCGCATAGCGGGGCGGGCACGGACGAGACACAGGCCTCGGCGCCGTTTATGCTGAGGGCGTGGCCCATGACTCTGCCAGAGAGCGGGCACCGACGAACAAGGAAGGGATGACCATATGCCACCATCGACTGCCTTCGCTACCCGGGCCGCTCGCGCCGGACGCGGCGCACCTCCGTCATCGGTGTCCCGGCCGCTGCTGCCGCCGATTTACCAGAGCACCGTGTATGCCTTCGAGAGCCTGGCCGATGTAGACGCCTATTATGAGGGTGACGCGGCCGGCGCGGCCTACTACCGCTACGGGACGCCCACCCATGCCGCCTTCGAGACGGCGATCGCCGCGCTGGAAGGGGCGGAGGCTGCGGTCGCGGCCGCGTCGGGCATGGCCGCCATCACGGCTGCTGTCTTGTCCCTCGCCGGGGCAGGCGACCGGATTGTCGCTGACCGCTACGCCTACGGCGGCACCTATGCCCTCCTCACGACGGAACTGCCGCGCCTGGGTGTGGAGGTCACCCTGGTCGACGCGCAGGACCACGCGGCGGTTGCACAGGCGCTTGCGCACGGCCCCGGTACGGCGCGACCCACAGCGTTGTTGATCGAGGCGCTGACGAACCCCTCGCTGCGGGTGGCGGACGTGCCCGCCCTGGGCGCACTCGGGCGTACCAATGACGTTCCGGTGATCGTCGACGCGACGTTCACCTCGCCCGCGTTGCTCCGTCCGCTGGAGCACGGCGCGGCGCTGTCCTGGCATTCGGTTGCCAAATACCTCGGCGGCCACAGCGCGGCGACGGGCGGCGTGATCGCGGGCCGCACGGACCTGGTGGACCTGATCCGCAACAAGATCGTGCATCTGGGCGGCTGCCAGGGTGTGCAGGATGCGTGGCTGGCCCTGCTCGGACTCCCAACCCTGCCCCTGCGTATGGCTGCCCACACGCGGACGGTGCGCACGGCCGCCGCGTATCTGGCGGCACACCCGGCCGTGGAGCGCGTGTTCTATCCCGGTCTCTCCACGCATCCGGGCTATGAGGTGGCCCAGCGGCTCTACCCCGATGGGTGCGGCGGCATGCTGTCCTTCGACCTGGCCGGGGGCGAGACGGCCGCGCGGACGGTCCTGGATAACCTGGGTGAGATTGCCTTCGCGCCGAGCCTGGCCGATGTGGCTACGACGGTCTCGTATCCCTATGCCACGAGCCACCGGGGGCTGTCCGATGACACGCTCCGCGCCATGGATGTTGGGAGAGGGATGATTCGTCTCTTAGCGGGTATCGAGGACCCTGCCGACGTGATCGCGGACCTGGAGCGGGCGCTGGCCCTGTGTACGGACGGGGCGGCTCGGTGAGCCGGCCGGCTATGACCCGCAGGGACGGCACACGCCCGGCCAGTCTCTACGTGGCTGCTGCCGGCGGCCCGTTCCTGGTCTGGCTGACGGAACACACCAGGAGGGGTCCCTGTGGCGACGGAGGGGCGCACGACGCGACGGTCGACGGGTCATGATGACCGGAGGAGACAAAGAACGGCCGGTCATTCAGGTGGGATGCGCGGGGTGGTCGATTCCGAGCACCCACGCGGAGCGGTTCGCGCCGGGGGCGAGCCATCTCGCGCGCTACGCAACGCGCTTTCCTGCGGTTGAGATCGACTCGTCGTTCTACCGGCCGCATCGGCCGGCGACCTACGGACGTTGGGCAGACACGACGCCGGACGCGTTCCGCTTCGCCGTCAAGGTCCCACGCACGGTCACGCACGAGCGACGCCTGGTGAACACGGCAGAGCCACTGGATCGCTTTCTCGCGGAGACGGCCGCCCTGGGAGCGAAACGCGGGCCTGTCCTGGTCCAGCTGCCACCAAGCCTGGCGTTCGATCCGCCGATCGCGACTGCCTTCTGGCGAGAGCTACGTGCGCGTTTCGATGGTGCGGTGGTCTGCGAGCCGCGCCATCCGAGCTGGTTCGGGCACGAGGCGGATCGGCTATTCCAGGCGTGGGAGGTGGCGCGCGTGGCCGCTGATCCAGCACGGGCTCCGCATGCGGACGAGCCAGGCGGCTGGGCTGGCCTGCGGTATCTCCGCCTCCATGGCTCCCCGCGCGTGTACTATGACGCCTACGACGCCCCCTATCTTGACCGGCTGGCCCACCGTCTCGTGGACTGGGCCCAGCACGCGCCCGTCTGGTGCATCTTCGACAACACAGCGGCCGGTGCGGCCACGCTCAACGCCCTCCAGCTGCTCAATCTCCTGTCCGATCATTACGTCCGTCCCTGACGTGCTGAGCGTCCCCGTGTGAACGGTATGGTGTCCAGTATGGACGCGATCATCAGGTGCTCAACGTGAGCTGCACCTCAGACGCCGTGGCGTGGATCTCGCGGCCGAGAGCAGGCAGCGCCGGCAGATACAGGTCGATGGACGGGGCGCGACCGCACTCAGCGCACCCAGGGTGATGACGAGGCGCACGCGTCGGGCTGTCCCGTCTGTCGCTCCCTAGCGGTCGCCGCGCGCACGCAGCCACTCCGTGAACTCGGTTGCGACGAGACGCACACCGGTCACGCCGTCGGATGCCGCAGAGCACAGGTAGCGGATGGGCTCCGCCATCACGTCCGGAGACAGCAGGTGGTCGCGCAGGGCGTTGGGCACCTCATCGGGGATCATCCCCGTCGCGGTCGCGCCGCTGGGCAAGAGCATGGTCACATCGACGCCGTGCGGCCGCAGGTCCTCGGCCATGATCAGCGCAAGTGACTCCGCCCCGGCGCGTGACGGTCCGTAGGGGACGAAACCGCGCCGCCGCATCGTCGCGTGATTCATGCTAATATTCACGATCTTGCCGTGCCCAGACCGCAGGAACAGCGGAACGACCGCAGGAGCGACGCGGAAATAGCCGGTCAAGTTGGTGTCGATGACGGCGGAGAACCCTTCCTCGGACACCTGCCAGAAGGGCTGTGACTCGGTCAGGAACGCGGGATTGACCGTGCGCATGCCGATGCCCGCGTTGTTGACGAGGACGTCCAGGCCGCCCCAGGCGTCCTCGATCGACGTGACCGCACGGGCGATAGACCCACGATCGCGGACGTCCAGCGGCACGGCGAGTATGTCCCTCTCATGCCCAGAGAGTGACCTGTGCGCCTCCGTAAGCCGCGCCACGTCACGCCCTCCAAGAGCGACGCGCCCCCGCCGTCACGAGTGCGCGTGCCATCGCCAGTCCGAGGCCGCTTGACGCGCCCGTGACCAGGACGCGCCGCCCCGTGACATCCCACTCCTTCGGTGTTGCCGTCATGGTCCTCCTCCTACCGATTGACCGCTTGGAGGGTGTGCTCCGGGTAACGCGTGCCCGTTGCGGCTCCCCGTGGCGCGGCCGCGTCGATCCGGCGCAGGTCGTCGGGCGTGAGTGTGACCTGGAGCGCTCCGACATTCTCCTCCAGATATGTACGGCGCTTGGTGCCGGGAATAGGCACGATGTCCCCGCCCTGCGCGAGGAGCCACGCGAGGGCCAGCTGGCCGGGGGTACAGCCCTTCTCCTGGGCGATCTCCCGCACACGGGCGACCAGGTCGAGATTCTTCTGGAAGTTCTCACCCTGGAAGCGGGGGTGCGTGCGCCGCACGTCGTCGTCAGCCAGATCCTCGAAGCGCGTCAACTGGCCAGTCAGGAAGCCACGCCCGAGCGGGCTGTAGGCGACGAAGCCGATGCCCAACTCCCGGCACGTCGCCAGGATCTCGTCCTCAGGGTCGCGGCTCCAGAGCGAGTACTCCGTCTGGAGCGCCGCGATGGGATGCGTGGCCACGGCACGGCGGATGGTGGCGGGGGCCGCCTCCGAGAGGCCGAGGGAGCGCACCTTGCCCTGCTCGACTAGCCGGGCCATCGCGCCGACGGTCTCCTCGATCGGCGTGTTGGGATCCACACGGTGTTGGTAGTACAGGTTGATGGTCTCGACGCCGAGGCGACGCAAGGACGCCTCGCAGGCTGATTGCACGTACTCCGGGCGGCCGTTGACCCCTTTGAAGCTGCCGTCCGCGCCGCGCACGTTGCCAAACTTCGTGGCGAGCGTCACCTCCTGACGGCGCTCCTTGATCGCCCGGCCCACCAACTCCTCGTTCTGGCCGACGCCGTACATATCGGCGGTATCGAGGAAGGTCACGCCCAGGTCAAGGGCGCGGTGCATCGTTGCGATCGACTCAGCATCGTCGCGGCGGCTATAGAAATCGGACATGCCCATGCATCCGAGGCCCAGGGCCGACACAGACAGCCCGCTATGTCCCAGGGGGCGGTGTGGTAACGTCATGACTCGTCTCACTTTCATTGAGTAGGCGTGTGATAGGGGGGCTCCATCGCCGGGGATTGGTTGTGCGCGATGGGGAGGGCCTCATTCCGGCAAAGCGTGTGCATCGTGGGGAACCGAGCGCGACCTACCACGGCACTTCGGAGCCGTCGTAGCGCAGGAACCGTCCTGTGTCCTGGAGCGTCAGCCCGTCAATCACGGTGACGAGTCCCCGGCCTGACTCCTCTGGCTCAAGGTCCGCGTCGAGGCCACCCATGTCCGTCTTGACCCAGCCCGGGTCGATCATGACGGCGGTAATCCCCTGGTCGCGGACGTTCCAGGCGTAGGTCCGGGTGACCATGTTCAGGGCCGCCTTGCTCGCGCCGTAGCTGTAGTCGCCACCCTTGGTGTTATACGTCAGCGAGCCAGCCCCGGACGAGATATTGACGACACGGGGCGTGGCCCCTGCGGTCAGCAGCGTCAGGAAGGCTTGCGCCACACGCACGGGTGCCACGACGTTGGTGGTGAAGACGTCGAGCGTGCTCCGGTCGTCGAGCAACCGCTGGCCGTCCGGCCCGTCGACAGTAGTATCACCCGGATTGGCGGCGGCGTTGTTTATGAGAATATCCAACGCCTCGACCGCCCCATGGGCCTGCCGGACCGCGTCCGTGAGCGAGGAGAGATCGGTGACCTCCAGCGGGAGGACGCTCACATGGTCGCGGTGTTGATCGATGAGGGCGCGCAAGTCGGGCGCACGCTCGATGTCGCGGCACCCGGCCAGAACCCGATCGCCACGCTCCGCGTACTGCCGTGCCAGTTCCAGTCCGATTCCCCGTCCCGCTCCCGTAATCAAAATGCGCTGCATCTGTCAAGGGCGATTTATTTTTGACCCACTAACGCCGAGACTTCGTAATTGACGTTGAACCGTGCTACCTTGCGGGTGTTCTCGTCGGTGCTGCGACCACCCTAAAACCTTGACCCTCAACCTATAGG
>JAABUU010005143.1_pt1 | contig 14881 bp, 20 predicted proteins | sample 5559301 | NCBI WGS metagenome assembly JAABUU01 (sample SAMN10711884, study PRJNA513360) | rock metagenome | isolation source: Antarctica rocks | place: Antarctica: Victoria Land, Richard Nunatak white | reverse complement strand
TGATTGTTTTGTGCATGCTACACAAAGCTGCACAAATTTGCTGAATACCTTATCGTCAATCATGTTTGTCTGACAAGGATTGCGGAGATGCAGGGGGCGCATGGCATGCACATGTGGCTTTCCTGCGGTCCTGTGGATTTCCGGATGAGCTGCTGCCACTCATCGCGCTTGCTGCAGCCCGACCATTCTCAGCAAACAGCAAGGTATTCTCAAGCATAGGCCAAAAACCATGTATAATAACAGCTATGGCAGACTCATTTGGAAAGCCACCACATATATCAGCATGCAATTTCAGAACCTGCAGCAAAGGCCAATTGCTGTAGACACATCCAGCGGACAGTATAGTGCAAGTGCAATCCAGTGTCTGCAAATCTGGCCACTGACCTAGACACAACTTGACCATGCCCAACGCGGAATATGTTAAATCCCTATGCACACAAGTTGACAGATTGCAAAATGCTTCAACAACCTTCGACCAGCTCTGCATGCGTTGTGCTTGCGCTCGTGGCCGGCCGTCAGGACTGTCAGCCTCGACCTAACAGCCAGCGACAGCCGTTACGACTGTTTCTCAGCAGCTTTCGACTTCAGCATTTCTACATGACTGTAAATATAGCCTCCGAGATGCATTCCAGTGCATTTCAATGCATCGCGCAGCCTAACACAACCTTTGCTTGACTGCATGCTGTATCTGACACAATATCTCTATGATCCAGGCACTTTACCAAGCTCTGCAAATCAGTGTATCCTTGGGAACGTGTATCTGAGATCCAATCTATCAAGGGAACCTTCGACCAGCTCTGTAATTGGCAGGGATTAAGAGTGTAGCTTTTCAAACCCTGATGTGTCAACAATCATGAACTTCGGTGTTTCAAATTTGAAAGCAGCAGCTTTGGCCAACTGTGGTGGCCCAAGCAGAGTGACATATGAGAAAGAAAGGAAGAATGGCACAGCATGTGCAGTGCTTTTGCCTCTGCCAATGATTTGCAGAGCAAGGGAAACGCCATACTTAGCACATTATCAGTAATGATGCAACATTGCAGGGGTGTGGTTGGGAACAAATTCACCAAATTGACTTTGGTGAAGCATCGAAGGACCATGAAGGGTGAAATGTCAAAGGTTTGTTGCATCAGACAGCGCATTGCATGGTAGAGTCGGACAGTGGCCTGTCACAACAACCCCTCTGCTGTGCCATTAGAAGCATGTGAATCTTGATTGTCAAACATGGCTTCTGACTCTTTCAGCGCTTTCAGCTCCTGACGTGCTTGCCTGTCACACAATTCGCACCCTCAGCATGATAGCTCTTGGCAGACTTGCTATGACAACTACAATATTTGACGCGAGAAACAGCCAGCTTGCTGATACACCAAGCTCATCACCATGTGTATTCAGGGTCTCAAGCATGAATGTGGTCACACAGAATGTCAATGCTGCAAAAGCTGCAGAGCATTCCATTGTCAATAGAAGATGATTGTCACACCTGTTATTAGGCTCAAGGGACAGCACATGCTTGAAGTCCTTGCGTGCACTGTCAATCTCTTGCAATCCCAGCCAGGAGGTGCCGCGTCTCAGCAGGGTCTTCACATTCAGTTCCAGCTTCAGTGCTGAGTCACAATCATCCTTGGCTTCTGCAAAGCGCATCACCTGCACCGTGCCAACTTTGCTGCCTGCTTGACAGACTGGCAGGCACTAAGACAGCAGCATGCTGTTGTGATGTCAAGCTGCTGAGCAGCTGACTGTACACACAGATGGCCTGCATGGCATGTGTGAAAGCAGTATCACAAGTGCCGGAGGCAATGATTCACCTTGAGGTAGGCCATAGCCCTGTTGCTGAAGTAGACAGGGTTGGCAGGATCTGCCTGGATTGCCTGTGAGTAGCCTGTAATGGCCCCATCAAAGTCTCCTGCCTTGAAAGCTTCATTTGCTCTGGTTTTGTACTTCTCTGCTTTGGAGGCATTTCCGCTTTGCTGCCCTTCTCCTGCTTTCACAGTGATGAATCAGGCCATGCATATCAGCACAGTGACAGATCAGGCCATGCATATCAGCACATACATCTTGCCAAGCTCTGCTTTTGCCGAAGGCAACATACACATCCCCGCTATCAAACCAGAATATGCCTGGGATGCTGCTCTTTACATGTGCTGCTCTTTATGCCTACTATGCAGGCTGAAAGCTGCAGAGTACACCAGCAGTATGACAGCAACAGAGCCTGCACACAGATGACCAGGAGGACTCTGCTTCAGCTGGCATTCAAGCTTCACGATTGCTAACAGCACACAGCTTTGCACAGAGCGCTCCATCAATGCAGGCTGACACCACATGATGAGCAACACACCAGTGGTCGAAGCTTGCTGCTGATCATCATACTCAGCTTGCTCCTCAGTCATGGCCACAGCCACGTCCTGAGCAGCTTCTGCTATGAGGGGTCCCAGCTTAGCAGCCAGGTGCAGCAGCCGCATGTCAGACTTGTGCAGACTCAGAATGGATATGGAGGTCACCGCATGTCCTGGCATCCCCACTGGTACAGTCACCTGCACCACCACCAGGCAGCGCTGTGTTGCATGCCCAAGTCATCAGTTAGAGTGCAGACGAGCGCTTTGAGCACTGCTAGATAAGCAGAAGAGGTGAGACCACTGAAAACCTCAACTCACATTCACATTTGGAGATTTACAGCTGTCTGTGCGGAACAGATACCGTGTGTACTGGTGCAGGTTTGTAGCTGCAGAAATATTGACACGGGTGCCTGACATCATACCTGAGGGACTCCAGACAATATTGCAAGTGCTGACAGCTCAAACGTCTGCCTCTCAAACTGGTCCAGATCGTCAGTTGGGGCACTGGAGACATAAGATCAGTAGTGTTAGCTCAACAGTTTGCACTGACTGCTTCAAGACCATCACATGATTTGCCTGCTGCTGCTTAATGTTGTGTTGACAACATGCAGCTGGGTCCAGAGCACGCAATGCAGGCCCTGGACACAAGCATGTAGAAATGGTGACTGTGCAGCACTGCTCAGATAATGCACAAGTGCATCCTTGCCGCATCAATAATCCTGCTGCGATGCTGGTCCCTGCAAAGTGCAAAGCCTTGCCTGCGCTGAATGGGTGGACCAGGCATCGTGGGTATGATGAGGTAGCCATTATTGGTGGACAGAGCAGCATGCATAGCCCTCTGCAGCTCTGTCTGGACCTGCTTGGCCGCCTCCAGAGACTCAGCATCCACCTCAGCAATGCCACTCCCTGCTTCTTGCAGGCTGGTGTTTGGACCTGCTTGCTCAGACTGGCACCGTACATACTCACTCTGCTGTATGAGGCCAGCTGCTGTGCCAAATGCTGACATGAGCTGTTCTGCTGAGTCAGCGTCCTGTGTGTGCAGAAGCCCATCTTCAGGCATGCATGAAATGCAACTCAAGGCCTGGCTAGTCTGCTGGTCCTGACTTTAAAATCAACCCACTCAGCAGCATAGTCAGCCCCTCTGGTGTAGTCACTTGTGCTGTTGAACAGTGATACAGCATGCATTTGGAAGGGCAGCTTCTGTGCAATCTGAGACTGACAAGGCATGAAAAGGTATGCACAGCGCACATCTGTCAAGCAAGCATGCACAGGTTGCACTACTACTCAATTGATGTACAGCACGATTTGGACATAACAGGTCGCTGACCATGAGAGGCTGTGCAGCAGGGACGCTGTCACGCAGGTAGACCAGAAGGGAGACTGGGGCAACTTCATCCCCAGCCCACTTCTGGCACCCAATCAGCGTGGCTGTGCATGCGGGTGTCAGTTCATCTCCCCAAAGACCAAACAAGTCCTGAGCCAGGATCAGCTTTGCCAACTCTGTCTTGGATGTCTTGCCTGTTACTCACACAGGTACACTCAGCATGAGTGCTGTCACAGCAGGACTAGACGGCTACAATGCAGCATCACAGGGCGCCCACACAGCCGACTTTATGGCCCACATTGGACTGGGAGTTTGCCTACGCTATGGCAGCAGATGGCAAAGGCAGATGCCCCAATCATATGGTAAACAGGCATTACAGGTAGGAGGTGAAAATAACATGAGACTAGGCACAATGTCACTCGAGAAACATGTGCTTGAAGCATTGCTTCTGTAGGGGCGGTGCTGGGTCTCACCTCCAGGTAGATTGAATGCATCACCCAGACGAGGAAGAAGATCAGGTGTCCTACAGATCCAGCCCACTGCATCCAGGTCTCCAGCTATGAGGGCGACCCCTTCCCTGCTGATGGTACCCCTGGTGGGCCGATATGCGTACAGCCCACAGCATGCTGCTGATGTCTGCAGCATTGCAACTGTTGTGTTGCCAGACGCTGCAGTAACACATAGGGGTAATCTGCAATGCATGCTATATGCAAATTGTAGACTTGAGGCTGTGTCATCAGCTTTGTGCACAAAGCAAGACCTGCACTCAACTCCATAGCTGTGATGCACAGCACAGAGGTTTTCAGCACACCTTGCAAGACAGCTCCAGGGTTGCTTCCTTGCTACTGGCAGTGTCCAGACGTCTGCTTTTGCGCAAATGTGAAAGTATGGACAGTCACCATCGACAGCAACATAGTCATGTGTGCAACAATGATCGAAACTCTTGGTCTAGCTATTTTGTACAGCTTACCCTGGCACCCGACAGATGATCAGTGGTGAGCGCAAAATCTGCTTCTTGCTGTGCAACCACCAAAGCTGCACTGCTAGCTGTGATTCCCAAGATGCCATCCTGCTCTGCAGGGTTACTCCTTTGGTCATCAGGATCTATCAGCCTGCAGGTCCAGACCTATGTTACCTGCGTCTGGTTGTTGAATAGCCTCACCGCCTTGCGTGAATGTAGTGTAAGGAAAATAGGTGAGCATATTATCCCAGATGGTGAGTATGCAATAGCATACCCGAGCGCTATCTCTGGTGTATTAGTCCTGCCGATGCATGTTGCGCCTGCATGGACGGCCTCTCGTATCGCCTGAGCAGAGCTAAAACCTGAGTTGCCTTCTGCTCCGCTTTGCTGAGTTTCATGCTCCGTGCTGAGATTCTCAATCTGGAACCTGCATTCAACATGCTGAGGATGATGCTTGCAGCCCTGTATCAAGCAGGCAGCAGAACTTGCCACATGCAATACCCTAACAAGCATTGAACAAAGCAGTAAAGCTGCAGCTAGCAATGTACTGTACTTTTGCACACAGGCGCAGTAAGTAAGCCTCACAAATCTTTGCCAAGGGTCACGTCACAAACATAGACACAGACAGCTATAAAAGCTTACATTGCTGTAGCTACAAAAGTGGTTGAAAGCAAAGGTGGTGGAGGTGATCTTTGTTGCACTGCTGGTGATGGCTCAAGCTTGCACTGGGTCAGCAGACACTGCACGTCTTGGCGCTTGTGCTTCAATTTGCGTCTTCTAAACCAGCGGCCAAAACAAGCAGTGGCCAGTGCTGCAGCTAAAACGCAGCCAAACAAGACTGGTGGCGTCTGAAATCGATTTTTTGAAGAAGCTGAATGTCTGTGTTTGCTTTTACTGCTGGCAATCGCCTGCAGCTTGTGACGTGCGCGCAGACGTTCCCGACGTGACGGCCCCGGTGAGGTGGGGGGTTCTGTTTGAGGTTCGGGTGAAGATGCTGAGGCAACGCTTGCATCATCGTTTTCTGTGCCAGAATCCACCAAATCCTCTTCCAGCTGTGCCTGCTGAAAATCCCGCATAGAGCTTGTGCTGTTGGATCTTACAGTCGAGCTGTATCAGCTATACGGTGATTCGCTCAAAACTGAATCAAGTAAAAATATTTGCGTTTATTAAGATCCGAAAATTGCCTCCCATCATTCATGCTTCATCGGGTAGACTTGTATCAATCTGCTTGTCCAAGCCTCTGCTCGATGCATTGACCTATTCAACTCCACTTGCTGCTATCATTAGTAACCGCCTCTCGCTAGCCACAAGTATTACGGAATGAGCGAAATACATTTGACCTGCGTCGTCGGCAGCATTGCATCATGCCGGGTGGTCAATGAGTACTGTGCGCGCCTGGTAGATCTAACTGCGGCCCCGTGCTCTGTTGTACGCAATGTTGTTCCGCGCTCCTCCACCCGAAGCCCCGAGCTCGTCTGTGCATACCCATCACCAGCTGCCGGGTGCCCAAGTCTCGCACCGGCATTGTGCGTTAAGAACTGACCCTGCACGCAGCATACCGGACCAGGTTAGACGTAACAGCATCAAGCAGCGTCGGCGGAACGCCAAAAAATGTTTGCATAAGGCAACACAAGCCAGTGCGCAGCATACAAATGGAACACCGAAGGCTGGTATTGCAGGTACACAGATGACATGTGCAAACATGCACGTATCAGCGCAAGAATGCTGACCGTATGACTTGCTGCAGGGAAAGACCTTAAGCACCTGACCAGAGCTGCAGAGCTAGCTGACAGTTCAGCAGGTGAGTGGAGAGTCTGGGTAGCCTTTTACGCAGACCTTATGCTCTTGCCAACTGGCTTGCTTTGCTGCCAGGTGTGGTGCTCATCCTATTGTTTATGCTGCAGGTGTAACACAGCCGCACCCCAACTCAGGATGCGTGCTCGTTCACGCTGACGGGTCTGTCCTTTCTGAGACATATCTAACAGCACAGGTACCAAGATAGACAGCTGCGCAAAACACATGCACTTGCACCATAGGTTTGGCCTGGTCACAGCTGTTTATGCTGATCCTGCCATTGTGCTTGTGGCGCAGGGCACCACATCAGCAGAGGTGCAGGCAGTAGCAGCAGCGCAGGCACACTGTTCAGGATCCACTGCATACTTGAACTTGGAGACTGGGGACTGCCATGGCGACAGTACAAGCTTGTCAGCCCTAATACAGGCTGGAGTAAGTAGGGTTGTGATTGGCATCAGGCATCCATTAGCACACTGTAGAGGGGCTGCAATACACGAGTTGCGGCAGCATGGTCTACGAGTAGATGTTTTAGGAGAAGATCCCTGCGTTGAATCAACTGGCTGGGAGGACAGCACATTGCAGAAATGCTTTGTTGCTAATGAGGTAAGCAGCAACGTTGCAGACAAGCAATGGCGGACAAGTTGCTGCTCAAATGTCATTTCATGTTGCGGTCATCTGTTAGCTATGGCAGCATGCTGTGCACCTGTCTATGACCCCAGGCATAATGTTGGCTCAGCATAGAAGCATTTTGCATCGTCAAAATGGCAGCATGCATAAGCATTGCCTTGTGAAGGTGTGAAACATTGACAGCCACTGTCTGCTGCAATCTGATCTCAGTTGTAAGCAACCATACACCCAGGCTGCTTTTGCCTTGGTGTAACAGCTTATACATGATCCGCCTGCCCTTCAGGCTCTCCTTCACAGGGCGGCCACACAGAGGCCGCTTGGCATCTTCAAGTATGCCATGACCCTGGATGGCAAGATTGCTACTAGCATGGGACACTCAGCTTGGGTGAGCAGCCCTGCATCCAGGCAGCAGGTCTTTGAGAGCAGGGCCAGATCAGATGCTGTCATTGTGGGTGGGCAGACAGTCAGGCTGGACAACCCACGCCTGACCACTCGCAGGGAAGGGGGTCACATGCCAATGAGAATTGTCATGTCACGCACCCTGGACCTTCAAGAGGTGATCGGTCATGCTGCAAAAATCTCGTGGCTGACATTTGGACAGAAACGAGTCTATTCAAGGAGGCACAGCCTGCTTGCTAGCATTGCTCTTTTGTCTGGCATAGCAGATCATCTGGGGACTTCAGCTGCACATTGTTGTCAGCTTAGCGTGTACAAGTGCTGCAGCAGGGCGCTCAGTACAGCAGCAGATGTTGTTGCCCATGGTGTTGCGCATGCCTTACACAAGCTGAGCCTGTGTCAGGCCATGATTCTGTTGCTGTGGAAGCATGGGGCTGGCCTAGCTATTACAGGTTGTACAGCAGGACGGTTCGGCAGCTTTTCTCAACTTCTTTGATCTGTTGTGCAGGAAGCCAACCTATGGGATGTATCTGTAGCGCCCACTATAGTCATGACTCAGCGAGGGGCACGCTCAGACTTCCAGCAGAAGCTGCGTGCTAGAGGAGTTGAGGTGGTCGAGTTTGACTTCTTGACACCACATGCCGTGGCAGCCTACTGCTATGACAGAGGCTTCTTGCAATGCTTGTGGGAGTGTGGCGGCACATTAGCAGCTCCTGCAATTGCAGCTGGAGTCATTCACAAGACTCTGGCTTTCATTGCACCCAAGCTGGTAAGCCATGCTGGTGTGTACACAGCACGCCTGCTCAACATGCCACAGGCCACAATGGTCAACATGTTTTGATGCCATGAGTTGATGTTATTGCTGTGCATACATTGCGTGTCAAGCCCCAGCCAGCAGTACTCTGACTTGTTCCTTCCTTCCCTTCTAATGTTTTGGTCATCTGCATTTCCTTGCCTTGCTGCCCAACAACTGAAGTTGTCACATCAGGATTGCAAACAGGCAGTACCAATTGTGCATGTCAGTAAGCTTGCTGTCCTGCACAGATTGGAGGAGTGCGTGCACCTTCTCCGGTAGGCGAGCTAGGCAACGTGGAAATGACTCAGGCCCTCAGTATAATAGAGCCACACTGGCAGGGCATTGGGCAGGACATGCTGCTGACAGGCTACTTGCCTGCCTCTGGAGGCCTTGAGGCCCTTGATGCTGCGCTGTCGGGCCAGCAGCCAGCTGCCCATCAATCAAATGGCACCTCTCCTTCTAGTTCAGCTCCTGACCTTTCACTAAGAGGCAAAGGCCGAAGGCGCAGCCAATCAGACTCCAACAAGGTGGGCATAGCCTCTCTGGACAGCCATTATGTAGTAACCTGGATGAATACCCAGTCAAGATTGCCTTTATGCTAGGTTCACTGGGAAAACAGACATTGCCAAAGTTGACAGAATTGTTGCTGCTGTTTTGTAGAGCTTGCCATAGTCAAATTTGGCAAAGTTGCGACACTGAAAAGCCATGACAATCAGTTTGTTGCATGCTATGTATGCAGCAGTGAATTTATCCTGGCGCGTGTGCAGGCTGTACACTTTTACAAAGCCTGGGACGAGTATGGCGCTCTTTCCAATTTTTCCTGTCATCCCATCAGACTTTCGGAGGAACCAATGACTGATGCCAGCACATCACAGAATTGCACTGCTGCATATGATTGGAGGGAGTGGCGAAGTGTAGAGCACTACTACCAGGCTCAGAAGTTTGCCAGCATTAGTGGTATGCTACTGCAGTCATGCATTGCCAACCATGCCACATTTTGTTGCAGGCATGTTCCTGCCGTTCATGAGACAAATGTGGCTCTTGCAAGGTGAACTATCAGAAGAAAGGTTGGATTTTGTATATCCTACTTTGTTATGTCAAAGACAACTGAGGGTTCCAGGACCTGTTTGCCAGATCTCTTCAACATAACAGTTCATGTCAGACAAGTACCAACAGCCCACCATCTTGAGCTTGTAGGGTGGCATTTTATAAAAGCATGGCACATTGCAGGTGCTTCAGAGAATGCTGCCATCATTGAGATGGTAGCAGAGGCTGTTTCGCCAGAGGAGGCTGCAAGGCTGGGGCGGCGGCATCAGCGCTTGCAACCTGCTGCTGTCAGACCTGACTGGGATCAAGCCAAGCTGCAAGTTATGCTTGCAGCCCTTCGGGCAAAGGTGATCATTGCACACTCAGCATTCTCAAACGTCAAAGATGTGCTGGATGAATGGCGTATCATTGTGTGCTTGTAACCCTGTGCATTGCTCAGCATACAGCTGGTGTTTTAAAAGAGGTCGAGGTTGTTGCCATGGTTCTGACAACAGCTGAATCTCAGTATCCGCTGTTGTTTCAGAAATAATCTTTGTTGTTGCCAGGACAGCTGAGTTACAGAATGTGTGTGCAGTTTATAACGCACGAGGGACCAAGGAAGCTGCTGCTGTCCACAGCTGGGCAAGGCACAGCTCCTGGCAAGCTTTTGCAAGAAAGCTCTCCCTCAGACTTCTTCTGGGCAAAGGGACATGATGGCACAGGCTTAAACCATTTGGGCAAACTGCTAATGCAAGTGCGCGAGGAGTTGCTGCAGCAGCAGCAAATTCAAGTCTCACCTACCCCCTTACCTCAGATGGTTGGTCAGATATAAGCACTTTGTCAAAGCTGAAGCTGATATTTATTCCTTCCTGAAGTGTGGATCCATACGTCTTCCAGTAGGCATGGAAAATCTGATGTACTGTGATGTACCAAGACACTGTGTTGTGCTACTGATAGGCTGTTGCACCCAAACATTTCTTGTATCAATCCTATCTCGACAGTTGTCTGTGGCATGGCTACAACTGACTCTGAAGTATGACACCAGGCAGGGCTTGCATTCTCTTTAGCAAATAGAAGTCTTGGAGTGAAAGTTAATTTGCTCATAACATTGAGACGCATGCAGCAAATCTGTGACTGTCTACTTTGGCATGTTCCTAGTCAACTTGGGCAAGTCTGCAAATTGTGTTCACCCGTCAGAGTTCAAAGCGTGAAGCTCTGAGTTTGCATTCAAATGATGACCAAGCGCGTTGGCCTGTCTTGCTGTGAAGTAAGTAAACCAGTCGCCAGAAGGGACTGACTTGACCCAACTTCCCTTGATCTCGGGCTCCTCGCGCGACATGAGGTACATCCAAGCGAGCGTGGGCCTGTTGGTCAGAAGCTCCACTTTTTCGCGACGATACCAGGTGGGATGCTGCTCCAGCAAATCCAGTTTGTCTCGTGTCGCGCGGTTGACGCGGTATAGCGCCCCAGAAATGGCTGTGTGTCCACCACCACAAACTGCAGGGAACTGCCCCAGCGAGAACATGTCAAAGTTCGGCTGGGTCTTGTGGTAGCCCAAGAACTCGGCGTTGCTGATAAGCCAATGGTTATGTAGGTCGGGCAACAGCGACCCATACACGAAAACGTTGTACTGTTTCTGGGAAGGCTGGCCCTTCACACTCAAGCGCAAAGGAGCCTCGGGGTCCTGCAGCTCGAAGTCTGAATCTACGGGCAAACAACCGGCATCAAACGTCAACCAGAAATTACCTTGGCTTCTGTGACCGCCGATGGATAAGGAGAAGGAGGAGCTCGAGCAAGGCAAAAAGCAATATACCCGTATGCTGGTGAGTCCGTACACACGCATTCCGTGTACACACATGCGCAAGGCGTCATACGCTTGAGTGCAAGGTAGCACTGATCAAGTAAGTGTTGTGGTCGCTGCACGTTCGTTCAGGGAGTCATGGTTGCTACACACATAGCTTGCCTGACCGTATTTTTGGGGCTTGTGGCGGCATATCGTTCAAGCATCGACAGCGTTTTGCAACGACCAACAGGCAAATTCAAAGGTGAATAGGTCAAAGGAGCTGTGCTCATGAGCCTCTTGCTCCTCTTCGCTGTCGGCAACTTAGTATCAGTCTGATGAGCGCAAAAGTGAGCTGCACGCATTGCAGGGGAAACATGGGCCCTCCTGGTCGCGGGATCTGGAGGTTGGGGCAACTATCGACACCAAGCTGACGTTTGTCACGTAAGCTTCAAATGCAGATGCTGGACACTTGACCGTAGATTGTTATGCTTGGACGCCCTCTGAAGCTTTGTCATCACCACGAACCCACGTTGTGAATTATTGGTCAACACCTGCAGGCTTACCAGATATTGCGACATGGTGGTCTACCCGAGGAGAACATTGTTGTCATGATGGCAGATGACATTGCCACCTACCCAGGCAATCCACATCCTCATCAGATCTTTAACCGTCCCGGGGGTATTGACGTTTATGAAGGCGTTCCTGTGGTGAGTTCTCTGGTTCCCTGTACTCACGTGTTAGGAATCTCGAGGCTGGTGTCATTCACCTGCATACTTGCACTTTGCTGTTCCTGCAGCCCGTATGAATGCACCTGTTTCTTGCAGCATCGTAAATGCTGTAATTTGCTTGAGCAGTCATGCTATGCCATTGGTGGTACGACAGCATGGTTAAAGCATTGGCAGACTTCCTGGCTGAGTGCAATCCTGCACGCAGGATTACAGGGGGCCAGACGTGACTGCAGAAAACTTCTTGTCCGTGCTTTCTGGGCAGGAACCTACTGTCATAGGCACAAGTGGCAAAGTCATCAAATCTGGGCCTGAGGACAGGGTCTTTGTTTTCTATGCTGATCATGGTGCTCCAGGTGTGGGCAATGTGCGCACCTACATGAGCAGAATGCAGCAGACACACCTTGACCCTTGAGACCTGTCGTTGTCTGTTTTTAGCACACCGCCCAATTTGATCAGGTCCTGCAGGCTTGGTGGCATTCTATTGATTACAATGTGCTCATATACAGTGTCTCCAGACACTGACTTCAGATACTTCATGCAGGTATCTTGGGCATGCCAAGTGGGCGATTCCTGTATGCAGATCAGCTGATGGACACCCTGCGTGCAAAAGCTCAGAACAGGTATGGGGCATTCAATGCAGCTTGCACCAAATTGCAAGCATCATGACACTGATCTGTGTTGGTTGTATGTCATATGCACTGATACGCGGGACTGCTATGGTCACATGCTATGTCCACAATGCAGCTAGTCTGTTTCTGCAGTGGATTTGCTGACATGGTGCTGTACATAGAGGCATGTGAAGCAGGCAGCATGTTTGAAGGCATGTTAGATGACAGTCTGGACATTTATGTCACAACAGCAGCCAATGCTCATGAGAGCTCTTGGGCCACATACTGCCCTGGCATGCGGCCCTCTCCTGCCGCAGAGTTCACCACTTGCCTGGGGGACCTCTACAGCGTTTCCTGGATGGAGAACAGGTACAGGCAGCAATGACCTACACCTGTCCTGCTTTACATGCTGCGGTGTCTGTCCATTTGGGTTCAGGCTGGAGCATCACCCTGATGTGGTTGTCCTCCTGGAACCGCTGTGGTGATAGTCAGTTGCACATCCATGTTGTGTGTAGTGCCTGACGTTGCTGGAGACATTTGAGCTACATTTGAGCTAGACACAGGCCACATGTTTCCTGCATTCAAAGTGTTGTGCACTGGCATAATTCAAGGCTGGTCAAGCTCAGTGGCTAGCGAGAACATCATGTCTGCAATCATGTCTTTGACTCTGCAGTGATCATGCCAACTTACTGAAGGAGACTCTGGAGAAGCAGTTTGAGGTGGTCAAGCAGCGCACCAGCCGCAATGGCAGCTACATTCAAGGCAGCCATGTGCTGCAGTTTGGCAGTCTGTCCATCGACGAGGAGCCTGCTGGAGACTACCTGGGGGAAGCTAACACAGGTTAGTTGGCACCTGCCATTTCAGCGCACCATCCTTCAGTGCAACTGACTGTCTGATGCACTTTCATGCGCAAAAGCGGGGCTCGGACATGCCAGATACTCAGGATGTATCTGGCATGTAGCTGGAACTTGTGTAGAATTCATGAGTGACCACAGCCTGCGTCATGTCTGCAATGCACAAGAAGGCTCACTTTTTTCAACCACCACAATCTTTGCATGCCAGGAAGTGTGAGGCAAGGGTATCACTTCATGATGGGTAGAGTAACTTGCCACAAGTGCAATAACTAGTTGCACAGCACATTGCTAACATGGTTGTACATGAGTTTTGGATAATATTATTCATGCACAACCATCTTTTCAAGTTATCTGTATCAACCCACAGACACTGCATGTACAGACCTGCCAGACAGTCTGCAATTTGCTCAATGCCTCATTTGAAAAGGAAAGGAAAGCAAATCCTATGTCGTTAGGCGTCATAAAGGGAACATAGCCTGAGGCAATCAAGCCCGTCAGATTTCGAACATTATGCGCTCTACCTGCTTGACCAACCGGCATTCTGAAGTATGGCACAAATCCGACTAGAGAGAAATAGGCAGGAGTTGAAGTCTGCAGACCTCGAGTTTGAACCCAAGACCTTTTGCTCAATAGCCAGCCGTCATGTAATGTCCGACCACCGGGACAGGCTTCACTTGAAACTGGCAGCAAACTTCTGCAGGTGATGGAGGATCAGACACACCAGAGGATCCAGCGTATGCAGAAACCATTCCACAGAGGGAAGCAGAGCTTTTGCCCCTTTACCTAGCTGTCCAAGCTGCCAGCAATGGGCTAGAGTCACAACAAGCATCAGCAGCTCTACAAGAGGCTCTTGATGCACGCTCCTCTGTTGACCAAAATGTGAGGCAAGCTGTGAGTGCGCTGCTGGCACAGCCACCAGTCATGAACTTGCTGCAGGTAAGCATTTGTGTGTGGAATGAGTAGCTTCAGCGTGACGTCTTTGCACCTCATGCTTTGTCAACAGCACAAGTTTTAGCAGCAACCAGTCAGGATTTTGGGCAAATGCTGCATTGGGTCGAGACCAATGCCAGATCTAATGCAGCAAATGCAATGACAGCCAATGCTGTAACAGACCTGCACTCCTTGTGTACAAACGTCCTGTATGTACTTGCTGAGGACACATGCAATGCTGTTTCTGTTTTCCAAGAGTTGCTGGCGTGATGTGTTGCGGGTTCCATGTGTAGGAGCAGTACGGTAATGTGCAGAATCTACTTGAGGAGGCGAGTGGTGGTCTTGGTGTCAGTGGCGGTGCAGGGGAGCCTCTGATAGAGCTGGTAGTGACTGAGCCCCTGCTGATGACAAAAGGCCAGCCCCTTGTCAAAGACTGGGACTGCCTCAGGGTAAGGTTTGACTGTAATACACACAAGTCACTCACTTGCAGAGCATGTGTCTTCTTGTGCGGCTTGTGCACCAGGTGCCGCTATGTTCAGCACTTGCGACATGCAAAGCATGAGCTGCCTAAGTCACGTCACATGCCCACATCAATTTCTTAAAGGTGCAAGCCAGAATGTGGCATGTTCTTTTTGGTGTGATATTGTGACTCTCATGGGTGATTTGTTTGTTATGTTGCAGGGAATGGTAGCTGCGTGGGAGGCCTCCTGCAGCACTCTGGATC
>JAABUU010005141.1_pt1 | contig 14882 bp, 15 predicted proteins | sample 5559301 | NCBI WGS metagenome assembly JAABUU01 (sample SAMN10711884, study PRJNA513360) | rock metagenome | isolation source: Antarctica rocks | place: Antarctica: Victoria Land, Richard Nunatak white | reverse complement strand
GGGTGGTGTGGGTGAGGGGTTGGTGAGGGGTTGGTGAGAAGGGGGGATGGGTGGGTAGGGGGAAAGGGAAGAAGGGGAGAGGACAAGAAGAGGAGGAGAGCGGAGAGGGATAGAAGGAGTTTAGCAGGGAGGACATAAAGTGGACTAAAGGTTAGGGGGAAGATGAGGATTTGTGCTTCGTCGAAAGGGGAGGGGGGGGATGTTAATACCACGTTGACAGGGGTAGGAAAGCTGAGATGTCCAAGGATTGGAAGACTGGACGTGAAACAAACACCCCAACACACAGGTATCCCCAATCCTACCTCCTCCTCACAACATCAAACACACACTCAAACACATCCTCACCAACCCCTCCCCCTACTCCACCCACCCCAAATAAACACTCCGCGCCCCCCACACCTCCCCCCTGCGCACCCGACACTGCCCCCTCCACTCCTCCCTCCCCGCACAATCCACATACCTACTCGGCTCAACCGCAATCCCGCTCCGCGGCCCCCTCGCCCTCACCACCCCACCTTTGCTGTCCACCACCTCCGGCACATCAACATGCTCGCCCGTATAAAACTGAAACGCCGGCTCCGTGCTCTCGACCCGCAGATGCAAGCCCGTAGCCGGGTGCGAGAGGGTGACGAGGGGGCGCAGGGGCAGGGGGCGGGTGTCGAGGGGGATGGTGGCGGTGGCGGAGGGGGAGACGACCATGCAGTCGTCGAAGGAGGGGGTGCTGGCGGTGAGGGGGAAGGGGGTGTTGGGGGTAGGGGGCGCGGAGGGGTGGGGGGCGATGGCGCCGGTCGGGATGCTGTGGGCGTCGAGGACGAGGTGCTGGTTTGTGTGGAGGGTGGCGATTGTGCCGTCGATGGTTGGGGAGGTGGGGTTGAGGTTGAAGTAGCTGGGTTGGGGGGGGAGGGTTAGCTGTGTGTGGGTTAGAGGAAAGGGAACGAAGGGGGGGGCGCGTACCTGTGGTTTGTGACGCCGACGACTGTTTCGTTGCATTCGTCGCCGATGAATGTGACTTGGTATTCGACTTCTAGCACCGTCTTTCCGTCTTCCATACTCCCCATGTACCAGACTTTGCACTCTACCGTCCCTGGATACCCTTCCTCCATGTGCTTGCTCACATAGCGGAACTCAACCCCCTCCTTGCCGTGTCTGTTCACCGGCTTCGGCCCTTCGAAATCCTTCTTGCCCCACCCCTGTGATCCTCCATGCAGGCAATTGGGTCCGTCGTTTGTAGCGAGACGGTAGGTTTGGCCATTCAGATTGTGCAGCTTTGCATCTCTAATGCGGTTAGTCGTGCGGCCGATCGTCTCGCCGAAATAGGGTGCGTTGTGCGTCTTGTAAAAGGACGCTTCGGGGAAACCGAGGACGATGTTGTGGCCTGCGACGTTGAATTCTTGGATGAGGGCGCCTTGGGCGAGGAAGGTGAATGCTGATTCGGGGGGGTGGGGGGGTGGGGGCATGGTGGGGGGGGAATGTGGGGGGTGCGGGGTAGGGAGCTCGAAGACTTTGTGTGGTCGATGATTGGAAGCAGAAAATGTTGAGGGGTGATGGTGCAGACAGGATTGTGCGTTGGTGAGTATCTTCTGCAATGCGGTGCGAGGGAGATAACTGGGATGTGAAGGATTTATGTACTCGGTGCTCCGCAGTATGTACTGTATCCCTGGAGTTCTGGTATGACATCGTCGACCCATAGAAGGGGCCTATTAGGCTACTGTATCCCATCGGGGAGACTTCGGCTAAGGTGTGGTAACGAGGAAAGCAACTGTTTTATGGCTGAGATGATGGATCTTGCCATTCGTTCGATTCGATAGAAATTTCTGGCAGCAAATCGAGAACCAAAAACTCTGGAACTCTGGAACACGAGATAGAAGGATCAGAAGGGGTCCTCTAGAACATATCAAAGGGATGAGAAATGGTACGTTGGAGACACCCCCTAAAACAATGAATCCATAAAAAGATGAACCAAATGAAAGCTCGGGTCACAGTAGAAGAGTTGAAGGCCACCTGATATTACCTTAATGTACAATCTTCAACGAAAAATCCACATGCTGAACACCCTGGTGGATACTGCTTGTACTTATCACATCCACGTCCGCACAAACAAATCCCTCCACGTTGTCTTCCGTTAGGCCTCCACTCACTTCGATCAAGAACCCTTTGCCCCCTTTTCCCATCCGATCCTCAGCACTCCACTTTTGTTTCAAATTTCTAGCTGCAATCTTGACGCCCTCGCCTGAGAAATTATCCAACATCACCACATCTGCCCCTGCTGCAATCGCCTCATCCGCCTCTGATTCACTCTGACACTCCACTTCCACCTTGACGGCAAAGCCACCGGCAGCTTTTGCAGCATGTACGGCAGAGGTTATGCTGCCAGAGGCCCAGATGTGGTTGTCTTTGAGCATGGTCATGGCACTGAGGTCGAACCGGTGAGGGTCACAGCCGCCGACGAGCATGCCGTATTTCTCGACGAGGCGGAAGCCGGGGGTGGTTTTGCGGGTGCCAGAGAGAGTGTTGGAGTATCCAGCGGAGCGGACGAGTGAGAGGAAGCGGGAGGATCTGTGGGGAATTAGGAGGTTAAGAGTGTTCTGGATAATTGGGTTGGCTGAGTAGCATGGGAAGACTTTGAGAAGGCGTGGTGGAAGGGAAGAAACGACGTACTTTGTTGCTATACCGGAGCATCGTGCGAGCGTGTTCAAGGCTACTCGCTCGCCTAGTAGGATCTTCCTCACAGGACCACGGACTGTAGCACATTGCTCGACTGGATTGATAGAATGTCCCTCAAACACTTTCCATTCTACGCTAGAGTAATAGAGTTAGCTTCCACAATGGAGGAGCTCGGTAGCATAAGTTTGAAAGGGAAGACGGAATCAATCACATACGTGCAGTCTAGCTGTCTGAACACTTCATCGAAAAAGGGGACACCAGCAAGCACGCCCTGCAATTCCGAAAATATTAGAGTGTATTCAATGTAGGGCTCAGGACTTTTCTGGGATGTCTTCATTTGCTTGTTACAAGCCTGAATCTCATGCAAATTCATGTATAAAGAACCGCTTTTAGAAGTATATATTTATGGAAAAGGGGCAAGAATATAGAGATATATTGAGGAAGGTTATTGAGGAGATTAGAAGTGCAAACTACCTACAGCACTCTTCCCTAACAATCTAGCCTCTGCCATCTCTTCTCCAACAACGAATCCGCCATAATCGAAACTAGGGCAGTCTTCTTCCAACCATTCAGATACCATGCGTTTGTAGCTCTGTGGTAGCAGATGAGGAATTTGGCCGTGGTTGAAGGCCATGACTATTTAGACGCTCTCCCGGACGATGCCTTTCTGAATTGTCTCGGTCACGGCCCACTCGAATCGACGGAACTACAGTATCACAGTGTGACCTATTAAAAAATTATGAGACAGTGTAGAGAATGAAAAGCGCGGAATACGCTGGCATTCGCCAGCCCCTGCAGCATTGCGTAGTTGCACTAAACCAAAATAGGTAAGATGCCGGCTCACATGTCTGCCTTCTTAGAGCCTTAAGACTGGTAAGTTTCAGACCCCGTGGCATTGTCACGGAGCCCTAGGTAAGGTAGGTGACTCAACTCAAGCTGTATGAGTAGGCAGAGATAGAACTCATGCCACAAACCTAGCTCGGCACACACAGGACACCCTGTCCCGTCATTATGGCCTTGTAGCTCTCCAAACGCAATGCAGTGATTTGTTGGATGGTGTCCGTTTGGGAGACGGCCTTCCATAGTAATGAGACATGAGACAGACTGTATGGATATGCGGTTTCCCCTGCGAGAGACCGGGTCAGTAGAAATGCGCCTGGTGAACAGGACTGGTGGGTGGCCAGTGTCGTTCTTCCCGTGTATAATTTGCAGTCAAAGGAGTGGGTTTTGAAGGCTTGAGGATACCTGTGATCCTTTTAGCTTCGAACGGGCACTTTTTTGGCGTAGGAGAGAGAAGAGAGAGAGGACATACGAGCTTTTGAGCTTCGAGGCGACGCCGTGGCCTCAGAAGCCTATGGCGTTGCGCGCATCTGGAGGAGGGGAGGGAAGGTTAAGCGTTTTGGAAGTGGTGGGCGAGAGAGGTCTGGCAACCTTGAAGGGAGGTGAGGAGGTGGTTAGGAGGCGAACAGATGAGGATCCAGTCAAGGGCACGGAGAACACAGATCCAACGATCTCAGTTTTGACCCTCATCATGGGGGCAAACAATCAATCACCATCTGAAGTATGTTGAGTGAGGAAGTTGACGCAGCAGACCTCATGATGATGGTGCAATGGATCGGGGGTTTACAGAGGTTTTTTCGTGGTGATGGTGGTAGGAAACAGTGAGACGCGCGATTGCCGAGGTGCCGAGGCTAGTGTTTTCTGACCCCTCTACCCGTGCTCGTACCTCAGCGAGCTAGTGGAACTACCTACTGAAGTACTCCATCCTCTGGGGACCGATGAATAGGTTGGTGTTCGGTTCTTCTTCGGTCATGTTGCTTTTGCCAAACCAATCAAACACTCGATTATGTAACGGTAGAAAGGTGAGCTCTTCTATGAGATATCCAAGGCATTTCTGGTGAGCTATGCTGATCAACCACCAAATAGTCTAAACAGACAAGACTGATTGATCCCCAGCTAAGGTAAACAACCAATCCTTTAAGAACAGCAGATATCATACACCGCAGGGTATCTTCGTCCCCCATTTCCCAGACCGACCGTATCCAGTGCCCCCTACCCCTAACCGGTCATGCATCCAGAACGCCTCTTTATGCATCATATCCAATCGCGAATCTTACACCTCCAAGAATCTAACCTTCCTAGCATCTTCAGCACCCATACCACCAACCGTAGCTGCTAGACTCTCGGCACCAGCCTCCTTCCTTCTCCTCCTGTCGCTTCTTTTCTGCCTTGCTTCTTTCGCTTCACGATTCTTCCAATCTGCAACTTGTCGCTTTCGGCGCTCCGCCCGAGCATTGGCTATTGCAGGAGTAGGGACAAAGCCAACACCGTTAATTCCATAGCCGTCGTCTGTAGGGTCCGTAGGATTATGGCCTGTAATCTCTGTATCCGTCCACCAGAGAGTTGAGGACGAGGGGATGGGTGATTTGTTGTTGGTTCGTGATGGAGGAGGGCACGGTGATGATGGTGAGGCTGGCTGCGATCGTGGCGTTTCCGGAATCTCGAGAGGCAGATTCTGAAGCTTTGTATCTTTCTTGTCGAACGGGGCTGTTGCTGCGAAAGGCGTATTGTTAGGGTTTTGGCTGTAGACAAGGCTATGGTCTTCCGATTCCTCGTCCGCGTCGTTATTATTACTCGATACCATCTCTTCTCCGAATGCCCTGCCAAAGTCTAACTTGATCGGCTGGTGCTGTTTGCCTAGGTCGAGATTCTGTAAGTGCCCGGCGACCGCTATCCGAGGGCTTCCTTCACTGGCGAAGTCGTTTTCAAAAGTCGATTGGTCAAGCAGATTTGTGGTTCTTATGCGCACAACAGACGAGGAGGTGTCGATTGAAGATAGAGATCTTTTGCGTTTGGGTGAGACGTATGTGCTATCTGGCGGGGTGGAGGTTTGCATTATGATCGTTTGCTGGATACCTTATGGAGCCGGTGGCAATATGGACACTTTCAAGCTGAGACAGCGTAGGTATCTGAGGTGCTTATGTCTGTCTTTGAGTAAGACATTTCGCTGCATCCTTTGGGGTGAGCTATACAGTCTTCCATGACTGCGGTGAATCAATAGAGGATTATGCGGGGTCATTGGTGGGATTCCAGACTGGGTCCAAATCGGATTGAAGATGTTCCGCACCGACGAGGCGAAGACGTGCATAGTCAGGCACGCCAGGTCGACTATGAGACTAGTCGACGGTTTATACACAACAACGAAAAGCCAAGATCATACTAGATATCTCAAGAAAATAAGAAACTCATGAGTGCCTGAGCCAATCTCTGTAGCGATATATTGTTATGCCATGACTTCCTGCACCCCCGGTGCGCTTCTTCCATATCAATCTCATATGAGTATAAGTAGTGTCTTCGCAACCACAGAGCCACCTAAAACGCTGCTGCAATAGCTACTTTGAACACGGGTCTCATGCGAGAGGGGCACTTGAAAACTATTGCGCTTTGCTATCGTCGTTTTCTGTTGGATTGAGGAGATGGAATCAGGAGATGGGGTGTGGGTCGATGTGAGGGAAAGGCGGGGGGAAGACGGGGTAGGGAGGGAAAAGAGAGTGAGAATATCCAGCCAGAAATTAGCCAGAGAAACTACAATTACTGTCTCTCCAGAGTGGTATCATTAAGGTACCCATCAATCTTCCCTTCGCCCCTCATCCTTCCCCTTGCTAAGATCTTGAAACCCTTAAGAGAAGATGGGTAAAAGGGAGGGACAGCTGACTGGTGAATGGAAATTGGAAGAAAAAGAGAATGAGTTGATTAGAAGCCGGAAATCTTTCTGCAAAGTGGTATCATTCGCCATAAAACTAGCACACGCTATTGTTAGCCATCAATCTTTCTTCCCCCCTCCGCCCCTCTCCTAATTTTCGACGAACCTAGTCCTCACCCCCTTCCCCATCCCCTCCTCAGAAACCCCTACGGCTTCGGGATGTGCACACTCCGACTAACCATCGCACATCCCCACCCCACAAACACCCCGACCACCGGATGCATCTCCACCCCAGCCACCTCCCACAGCCCCCCAATGACCCCTCTCTCACCCGCAACCGTAAACCCCATACCCACGCACGTCGCCATCGCGGCCACGATGCTCAAGCTCGAGGGAATGGGTAAGCCCTCAAAGTATTTGGATTTGCCGGTTGCGTCTTTGGGCAGGGAGGAGACGGTGACATTGAAGCGGGCGAGGCGGGTGAGGCCGCAGAGGACGAAGAAGGAGAGGAGGAGGGTATCGAGGGGGGTTCGGAGGCCGAGGGCGAAGGCGCAGGAGGCGGGGGCGACGCCGAAGGAGATCTAGCACATCCTCTAATTAGATCCACCTGGGCACGAAAAGGTTGCTGCTACTGTAGACTGACGATAGCGCCTTAGGTGCATAAGCCGCCAGTCTGCCACGGACAGTGTCCAGTAACGAGCGTCTGGAACACCGAAAGTGAGAAATCCCACATACCAAATCCGCCAAAGAATCCAGCTCCTGGCCCATCAAACTGCTCTTCCCCCTCCACCTTGCCACCTTGCCGTCCATAAAGTCAAAAAACAAGCCAAACGGCATAAACGCCAGTGCCGCCCATATATTCCCTAGGTCCTTGGGCGAACCCAAACAATACCGCATCGAGCAGAGGATGGACATGAAACCGCAGAACCCTGCGGGGAAGGGTTAGATCATACGTCTGCCTGGGGGAAAGCTCGGGAACCAAGGCGAACCGTTGAGCTCGGTTATAAGGTCCGCGAGGTGGAGAGCCCTAGGTGGAGAAAGAGCTTTGGTTAGAAGGGTGGGTGGAGGGTGGGGATGGGGGCATGAGCGGCTACTTGATCATGGAGAAGTGTCCGCTGTTGGACTCAAGCAGTTTCTTCTGCTTATCCTGGCCTAGATATATCGTTAGCACCTATTTACCGAGCATAAACCAGCGAAGGCGCAGGAAGGGTAACAACTTACCTTGAGTCGAGTTATTGGACTGGGGGCTGGCGCCGCCATTTGCGACTTTGGGTCGAAGGGACATGAGCAGGTCGTGCAGGTCGTGTGCTTGATCTTCAGATATATTGCGAGTCTAAACGATGGGGAGGTTAAACCAAAAAGAGAGTTGGGTGGATAGAAAGTGCTTTTGTTTTTAGGGATGTGGAAGGAGCTTTCCAAGTTTCACAGCCAAAGCGTCATTGGCTAGGCCTTTGCACAACGGTACCATATGGAGGATTGTTTATACAGCGATTATCTATAGTTCACACATACGATGTTTCACATAGGAACGCACAATCTGAAACCACCCACTTGATGAAGATTCGAGTCGATATAGATACTTGCTGGGAAGGCAATGCATGGGCTTTCTACTCACAAGTGACGGCAATTTCGCGATTAGAAGAAATAGCACAAACCCGCAACATGCTCCATTTCTTTGTAGACGGATTTTGAGCACTGTCGACGCATAAGCTTTTCGAGGAGAACCATCAGGATTACACTGGCTCAAACAAGACAGGGTATATCGAACATCTCTATCAAAACACATCTGAACGCCAAGGGGACTGACTAGTGTACACGCATAAGCGGAGCTAATGAAGGAACGTAGTATGTAAGAGTCGTGCTATTTCAGATTTCAGAGTCCACTTCCCTTTGGACTTGATATCTCGTCACACGTCACCAATACGCCAGGGCCAGGACAACAGATACAGTAGAGAATGGGAAACTTTGGGAGGAAACCCAGCATGCTTTGCTTTAAGAGGCGCTAAAGAGCAGACAAAACGTATTTCGTAACCGATTCGTGCTTCGACACGGTTACGTGCCATCAGGGTTTGTTACCTAAATTACTGTCAATCCTGGTTTACGGCGTAGCGTAATACACATCAATGAGCTTACCTTGAGAATCCTCCTCGAGTAGTCTTGATTGTCTGCAATGCTTCCGTCACTCTGTCTTCTCTGCAGCATGACAGACGGCTCCAGACGAGAGTCCGACATTGAAGAACGATTAGTGGGTTTGCCACCTACAGTATAAGTGCTCGCTTGGTTTCGACGATACTCCTCCTCCACGGCTCTTCTCTTGCGGTTCCGCAAAAAGAAGAATATGCCCCCAGCAATGGCGCAGATGGCGATGATCCCAACGACGACACCAGCAGCAATGGCGGCCGTGTTAGACTTTGGCTTTGAGGTAGCCGATACTGAAGGTGAAGTTGTTGATTGGGCGGATGGTTGGCCTGGTGCGGTAACGACTACCGTACTTGCTTTCGTGATCGTAGATGGAGGTCCATTACTGGTTGGGCTGGGGGTCGTCGAAGCTGGCATAGGCGAAATTGAGGACATAGTGGTTGAGCTTGGACTCAAACTTGAGCTTGAGCTTGAGCTTGAGCTTGAGCTTGAGCTTGAACTTGAACTTGCGCTTGTACTCCCACTTCCACTTCCCTGCGCATTCCCAACAGAATTGTCTGTCCCTGTCAAGTACACTGACCAAGCGTTTGCTCCACCGCCTAAGACCCTAGTCAGTAAAGAGGTTGTCAAGGAAGGCACTGATACTAAAAGCTTACAGGAGTCCTGGCCATAACCTTGGCATTTCGAGTTACACTGAGAATCCGAAACCTTGCTTGAGGCGTCCGGAAGCGAGTCACCACACCAACAATTTGATCCTTTCGTGGTTCCCATGACCGCCTTGTTCAGTCCGACACATATTTTTTGGCAAAATCCAGTTGACTGGAATGTGTACGAGCCTTGATCGGCCAACGGACTTGATGAGTTGAAGCAGCCTTCGTATGGTGGATCTGCAGCTAGGACTGGAGCGAGAGCACATAGAAGGGAGAAGACCGACGCAAGGGCCTTTGAGTGTGTTGGTTTCATGATGAGGCGGGGATATGTATGGGGCCGGCCAATATAGTCGGTCACTATGTTATGAAAGAAGTATTATTATCTAATTGAACGGTCGGTCAGTAATTTGATTTCAAAAGACCCATAAAAGGAAATCACGAAGCTTGAGCGAGGTAAATGGTGTGTTCTGTTCTGGGGGGTGGTGTACCTTAGTATTATCGAAGTGTTGGGTGAAGGTTTTCAGGGTCGGAGACCACAGAGTGAAGAATTCTTTGTTTGCCTGGCACAGGCGCTTGTCTTTGTCCACGCTCAAGGCTTCGACAATCAGTGAAGACGTCGTCCCTCGTGTATTGTAGTGTAGTAGTATCCTATGCGAAAAGGCGAGTTAAAAAAGGTATTGGCTAACGGTTGACTTTCTAAGTCCCTAGTAATGGCTTGCTGTCCAACGCGTTATCCAGAAAATGCGAACTGCCGGCAGCTCCCTTGTCCTTCGATGTGTGTTACTACTTCGTACGGATGGAGAGCAGGTATATGGATGAGTCGGTCGCGGTCATTGACTGTAGGTTGCTTGAAGCGGAATGTGTGTGATGTTTCGGATTATCGGTTTTGTAAACCCCTTAAGCAACACCAGTGTGTACTCGTAACGACAGTAGCTTTTTCTCAGGCAGAAAGGTAACGAGTGAGTCGAAAGAACGGCTTTCAGCTGCTGTCGCTGAACGATGACATGGAACGAAGAGAATTGGGATGGGGATTCGTCTCCTCACACCATGATGTGGGTTTTTCTTTTTGATTCGGTGAGGGAAGAGGAGACGGAGAGGAGCGGGAAAAGAGCTAAGGCTAGCGGCTGCAGCACGAGATTACGAGGACGAAGCGGTACAGAGTCCCCCAAATGCGGCTTAGTCTGGGCCGCCTTGACGGTTAGGCCCTTTGTGTCACCCAATATCATCATTTATATATAAGTCAGCGTACTGCCATACTTGACAATCCAAAGGTTTTATTAATACGCACACCTACTGTTCAGTTATTTATCAGAGATCCCATCAATTGTTGTCTGGATGCTACAATAATATATCCATCTTATGTGCAGTCATTGATTCCTCACTCTTTTGCAGCATCCAGATCGTTTGTTCACCACGGCGATACCATCCAAACGGAGCCGCACCGTTTTGGTCCTCGTCTCCGCTACAGCCTACAAGCCCTTCAAGCAAAGCTTCAAACGTTTTGTGTCATCGCCACCTGAACTCATTATCCTCCGATGATTGACGTACAACTCATGCCCTCGAACTCTTGTCAGCTCTTGTCGCTCTGTTTCCCAAGAAGCCTTGTTGTATCGGATAGATGGGTACTGTGAGCAGTTCAATCTCAAAGGGTACTCGTACAATTCGAAGCGAGACTGGCCGGGAAAAAGATAGTGTTTCACATGTTTTGCAGACCAACATTTAACAAGAAAGGAGCAGTAAGCTTATAGGTTACCTACCTTACCAAACGATGATATGTGGCTCCCGCAGTCCTGTATCTACTCTGTCGAACCCATTTAAAGTAAGGTAAGGTAGTCAACCATATTGATCCCTCTCGGGTCTCGGCCTCGTTTGCTTATCAGGGATGTTGTGGCCAACAGAACACCCCAACTAATTGATGTTGGGAAGCTTTGATTTATCTATTATCCCAAGTGGTAACTTGGAATTCTGAACAACGGATGTGTAGAGACAATTACAGGTTTTCCGATAGATGCTTACTACAACAATCTTTATTGAAATCAATCCGATACAACCCTGATGAAAAGAACCTGCAAGGTACACGTGCTTTGCGATATTACACCAGCGATCAATTATAATATCGAGGCTCATCGAAGACATGATACCTGTGATCCCGCACGCCCTCGCCTCGGAACATGGCAGGGAAGCGTAGACCTTGAGGGACCTGCTCTTCGTTGATCCGCTCATCACTGCCTTCTGGCTGACCGACCACGAATTTGCCGACCTGTGGCCGTCTTGGTTAGCATCCGAAGCTGTCTTGGAAAGGCAATTGGGACTTACCTGGAATTCCGTGTCTGTGATAGTGGACCTACTCACGCGCGCATAACCCGATCTTTTTATACCCTTGAACAAGATGTATTCACACCATCTATCCCAATCACTTGAGTCAATGTCCTTCATTCCACTTTTCTCACTCACGTATGTGAGATAATTGCCTTCAAGGGGCTTCGTCACCAAGTAACTCAGTAAGATCAACGGCCTCGGTGAATCTCCCATCAACTTAGCCAAGTATTCCGACTGTTGTCTTCTGTCCTCGACGTCTTCGTCTTGGCCACTATGATACACGATAACGTCGATGAATTCTCCATAGCAATCGAGTGTTGCATGGATTGCTGGAGCTATTTCGCCGACGGGTGATGGAAGTAGGTGATGCGTCGAATTAACAATAGGAAATTTTGACAGAAGAGCGGCACCCCACGTATGTTTATTGGGACCTGGACCGACATCCACATACATGCCAAGGTCTTCGGCGATAAATTGTGTGGTATCCCGGTTCCCCATGATTATTCGTTGGAGATCCGTTTCCAGAAACCCGACGACATCGACTTCAAGTTCCTTGACCAGATCGCGAACCCGCCGCTCGGATGACCACATATCATTGTCGATTGAGAAATGGATGGTCCAGATCCCAGCTGTAATCACCTTTTCGTCCTTGTGATGTGGCACGTAATCATTTGTAGGGAAGCGGAGATAAGATATGGACACCGCAAGCAGCTCGAGAAATACAAGAATGTAAACATAGTAGGACATCGTTTTGTTCGGGCCATGTTTGCGAGATCTGCTTCGTAACTTCGCAGCGTTTTCTCGTTTTGGCAGGTTCCACACACCAGTCCCAATAAGTAGTACGATAGCCATCATAACCCAGTCAGTATGCTCACGGAAGAAAGGTCCTCCAGGTACGAAGGCATAGGCAACCACCCATACGTGAGCAAGGACCAGAAGATTGTAAAACAGAAATCCCAGACCAAAGGCAGTGGGGCCATGAGGCGCGGCAGAAATGATAAGGGCCGGAGCTGAAGCCATCAAATTACTAGCCAGCAGTAGAGCACCAAGGTAGCCCGTCCAATCCTCATAGCTTGTAAGCAGGAAAGCTCCGATTCCAATCAAGGTAACAGTTGCCCAGTTCGAAAATCTGTCTTGGAGAATGATGCCTATTCCCAAGCCAAAGCCCATTGCCGCCAGTGTAAGCACGCCGTTGGCTGCGATTGGACCTTTGATCGGAAAGCCTGACCACACCCAAATTATCATGGTACTGGAGTCTGAGAGAAGCGAATGCATCCCAAATAACAAACCACCCAAGCCGAGACCAGCTAATACGGGAGAACCCTTGGGTCCGCCGGCTGAAGCGAGACCACCATAGTTATCAGTGACGCGTCTAGTCGACCTGAGAACAGCAGCTACGGCTAGAGCCAAGCCTAGCTTATTCCAACCCCCGTTTTCCGCGTGCATAATCGGCCAAACAGGATTGTTGGTCCAACAAGCAAACTTAGCGACGCTTGAGGCAATCAAACCAATACAGAAGGCCATAACTCTAGACTCAAGCCGAGCTGGCTGCGCTCGCTCCGCAAAGAACGTGGCCGACCAGGCAAGACAAGTCATAGAAACACCAAATGTCACAGAGAAAAATCGAAAGGTCGGGTCTCGAATAAGGTAGGCCGCCAAGCCGGTTAATGAAGCAAGATGTATAATGCGGAGATTCTTGATAACGACAGACCGTAGTGGTCTTATACTTAGCAAGAATGGCGTGACGGTACACATAACCATGCCCTCGTAGCCAGAGAGGCCCATAGACCACAATGGGAAATCTACAGTACTTAGCAGGGTCGAAAGTGCAGTTGGAGGCGGGCATCTTACACCAGATAGTGACACCAAGCGAAGTCAGCAACGACCAAAAAATATACTATACTCATGATTAGAGTGTTTGACTTGTAAGAACTGTAGGGATCATTCAAAACTTACACCATTGTACACATCGGCACATGCGTCAAGAGCTTCAGCCCATGACAATCCTGAACCAAATACTTTGCCGATGGGCTTGTCCTTGCTAGAGACGGATGAGTTCCGAGATTGTGTCAGGACAACAGGAAATACGTACTCCTTCTCAAGCAGAGTATCAGCTATTTGCTGGTTGTTCCTATCCGTAGAGGCTGATCAGCTGTTACCCAGCGAGGAAATGCCTTAACATCGTACATTTATTTACTTCGGAAGCCAGTACACATACCCTCTGCTGGACCCTTTGACATCTCTAATCACAAGCTCGAAACCCTCGAAGTCCAGTGCCGTAACAGCATCAAAACCAACGTCGAAAAGAACGAGTGCCCATTCAAAGAAAGAATAGATCGTGTAGGCTATAACGGATCAGCCGCGAACCACGATCCTTTCATAGTGGAGATGCTCACCACCAGCAATTTTGTGGACCTTGTGCTGAATGAAGAAGTAAATTAAAGGTACCAAAGTACCAAAGAAGCAGCTTGCAAGTATCTTCCTATATTTCACAGCTCTTGGAACGTTTGGGCTGAGTGCCAAGCAGCCCAAAGTCCATGGCACTGTAGCCACCAGATACGAGATCATGAAGATATCGTGCCAGCCATGGTCATCCGTCGAAGTGACATAGGTCCAACCGCCACAGGTCAATGTCCGGAACACTCCTACGCCGGCTATAAACTTGGGCAAGACCGAGTTCGGTCGTGCCGTGAGGATGTACCAAAGAAATACAAGGGCGAATCGAGGGCCTGGGTCGACGTATTAATTATCAGCCTTTTGTAGAGATATAGACGTGTACTCGCCTGACGTGATTGCTATGAAGAATTGGAAAACGGAGCGCTCCGGGTATCGGTCACCAATAGTGGAGGAAACCGAAGGGAACCACTCATCAGGGTAACCCTTGGGAGCACCATTAGCATCTGTCTCTCAGACCGGGCTGAATGAGAACCCACGTAGTATTCATTCTCCACGATCTTGTGATAGTGAAGGTATAAGCCAGAGAACAATGCCCCCAGAAATGCGGCATATGCCGCGATTGTATGAGTCCAGGAAATCCATGTGCCGGAGATTGCTACCACGACCTCGCCGTCCTTGTGTCTTGGAGCCATGCTGTAACAATTTAGCACAATTGGAAGAAATACCAAACTGCACCCGAGAAAGATATTGAAATAAGAATTATAACGAGCGTGATGATCTTGCCGGAGCTGTTTAAGGGAACTTTCAGGGCATCCATTAGATACCTTGCCTCAGGACCTCAGACGTGTGGGGCTAAGCCCCTATCGGATTAGCGCTTTGCTTACTAGAAGGGTTCACCTAGCACTGGGCTAAACCTAGCAGTGGGACAGCCCTATAGGGCTGAAAATTCACATTTCATTTTTTATCGCTTTAACGATTCGTTTTAGGTGAACTACGTAGCTAATAGGACC
>JAABUU010005140.1_pt1 | contig 14883 bp, 21 predicted proteins | sample 5559301 | NCBI WGS metagenome assembly JAABUU01 (sample SAMN10711884, study PRJNA513360) | rock metagenome | isolation source: Antarctica rocks | place: Antarctica: Victoria Land, Richard Nunatak white | reverse complement strand
AGGGCTTGTGCCTACTTTACTTTGTGAGGTAAGACTTTGCACAGCCCTGACTAGCTGTCTCATCTTCTTGACCTCCACCATCATGCACTTTGGCTTGCGGGCAAGCTTGCAGACACGGCCGCTTTGTGATTTGCCTAATGACATAACAAAGCGCCGGACAGATCTGCTTTGTGGCTGCAATACCCAGATGATTTTGCAGCTGTCAGCACTCGAGCCACTTCAAAGTCACTTCTGTCTTGAAAGTTTCAAGCATGTCGATTTTGCACACAGACTGCACGACAGCGCCCCTGCACTATGTGTACATGTCAGCATACATGTTGCTGGTTGAATCCCACTGTTCAGGATAGGCATAGTAGACATCTGTCTTTTTCCTCAGCTGTCATGCATTGCAGCGGCAGCATGGATTGCTGCTTATATATTGATGCCTGAAATGCTTTTGTATATTGAAGCTCATTCATATCTTGAGAATAGGCTTGAACCTGCTAAGACAGCCAGCAATGATGCGGCATCTGGCTGAACCTCTCACTGCCGCTGTTACCCGTCTGCCAGACCATTGCGTAATCGAAATGACTTGCATTTTGTGCAGCTGAGCTGACTGCTTACCACAACTGAGCTGACAATATGATGGTGATGGGCATGAAATCATGGGTTCAACAGCTTATGCACGTTGTGAAATGCTTGTACTTTGCCAATTGAAGCGGGGTAAGCAATCTAGTCAACCACCGAGCTGACAATTTTCAACTGAGCTGACTGTTTGTTGCAACTGAGCTGACCGTCGCAACTAAGCTGACAATTTGATGCAGATGGTCATGAAACAGGCAGCTTGATGCATATGTTCCAGGGCAGACAGAGCACCTGTCCTTTGCCATGTGAGAATGGGTAGACAACAGTATGATCAACAGCGCTGACAGATTGCAATTTGAGCTGACTATCTGCTGCAACTGATTTGGCTGTTTGCTGCAACTCAGCTGAGAATTGTAGACTATTCAACTTACGGCAAGACAACCGTGCAGGGGCAGTTAGGTGTTGTGATGCAGTTTGAGCAGGAATGAAACCCAAAAAACTTCGAGGTGGGCTACCAAAATTTGGAACGGCCACCCATAAGTCAGACGTGAAATGAATGTTGCATGCGTTGAATATCCACAATTTTCATCATAAAACTGAAACCACGAATTTGACTTCAGAGACTCGAACACCTCACACCTTGGGCAAGGAACGTCGCCATCACTGTTCTCGGTTAAAGCATAACTGTATCTCTTGATTTCATCATCAGTCATGGTGCCTGACGACTGGTATTCATATCCTCTTTATATGGCTTGCTTGCATGTATTAAAATGCTTTTGAATCCTGGATAGTGCACATCACGAGCAAAGCTGCCCCACATCAGTTCACACCCTTGATGTGTGAGGGCAGGTCATGCACCCGTGGGTGCTTCACTCGTGGTACCAGGTTCCAATGTGGAGCTGTAATCTTTTAGTCAAGGTATATTCTTTATTTATTATTCATTATTCAAAATTTTCTCAAACCGCTCCAAGGCTTAGTGACTTTCAAATATCTCGGCAGCCTATAAATGAAAACGAGAATTTTTTGAATCATGAATAATCCGAAAATGAATATGGGACAGATGCCCAGAATAGTTCGATGTCACAGCGTGCCAAAACGCTTTGTATGTACACATGTGCTGAGCTCGCATCATGACTGGTACCACTGTCATATCACTGGAGCTGGTCACAGTATCTCGTCAAGCTGCTAAACAGCCACCGTTCCATTGGGGACAGCAATCAGCAGTCTGTGAGTCATGCCAAGAGTTTACGCCGCCGCGGATTTAAAATGGGACCCATTTTAAATCCGCGACGGTGTAAATACTCTTTTTTAATTGTTCAAAGAAATCTCAAACGCTCCAAGGCTTAGTGACTTTCAAATATGTCGGCAGCCTATAAATGAAAACGAGAATTTTGTGAATAATTAATAATCCGGAAAATGAACATGGGCTGAGTCTCAGACAAATGGTATGAATTTGACATCATGCAGTTGAAGCTGTCTTGAGGTCTGTACTGCCAGGAAGAACAAATCTACCAATCCGCATTACTTTTGGCATATTTGAAAGGCCAGTGTCCAGGTGAAGCAAACAAAGGGTCCGGGTGTCTGTGTTGCTATGGTGGTCATTCACAGAGCAGGGTATGTGACCACAAGGCAGAACCGACACACTTTCAAATGACTGTCCAGGAGAACATCATGTCACAAGTCTGTGAGTGGAAATGCTTGAGCCACAAATGAGGATTGCAAGCCCGCAACGCCCGCATGCAATCTGGGACACATCAAGCTGTGTGACAGAGCTGCTGAATGGTTCCTCAAAGTGGTGCTCTACTCTGCCATTTGCTTCTGGTAGGACGCACCGATTGCAAACGGTTTTGATTTGATTTGAGAACGCATCACCACAAGGCCCCAATCCAACTGCCACACCACATTCCCGTCAATACCCCAAATGAAGCATAACATGCCGTAGAAGTGGGGTGCCTCCAAAGGGAGCGGGACACATCTACACGAATGACCGTAATGTCCAGACGCTAGACGAGAGAGTTTCAAAGATGAGGGCAGGCAACAGTGTGCTGCATATCATCGACCGTGGTGATGCAACAACAGGCAGTCAGCTATTGGGTTTGGGCTCCGTGGTAGCAGTGCAAGCTCAGCAGGAGCAGATGATCAGCAGCATTCAGCAGTTTATTAGCGAGAGCCCTGACGTTTGGAGGCAAAACTTTTCCAATCATGATGTAGAAGACTGCACCCTCACCACTTTCAGCCGTGCTCATCTGAGAGCCGTGCTCATCCTGTCAGAAGCGTATGCGGCTGTGAGATCGCAATTTTTGCACTTTGGCCTAGCTGAGTGGGAGGGACAAGGTTGCTATGTGGTCAAGATCAAGCAGTATGTCAAAATTGAAGCTCCTGACAATTCGAGTCCCCACAGTACAACCCATGCTGGCCCAATGCGGTTTGCCATTTGTGACTTGTACCAGCAGACGCTTGTTGACAGTGCTCTTGGTGAGTGCCACATAGTCCCTCTCCAAGAGCCGACGCACCCAGCATACACATCATATGCAGTGAACATTGAAGACCTGATGTGTAAGGTTGTTTGGGGTGGAGTAGCTAACATCAGCTTTGCTAAGAGCAAGGCTGGTAAGGAAGGGCCAGGTCATGGTTTCCCTGACAAGGCTTGGTACTTTGTGTGCTACCCCAACAGCAGGTCTCACATGCAAGTTGCAGCTGATGCATCTGAGGATGATGTCGTAGATGATGTCAGCAATGAGTCTCAAGGTGCAATTGCAGGTCTGTCTCTAGACTCTTCCTCTGTGGAAGAAGACTCAATGTGATGTGTGTGTTGACTTTGATACATGTGAATGAATGCCCAAGCTACAATATATGTGGGATCAGGATACAATGCTCAAGTCAAATGAAGTTTACAAAAGCGCTGAAGTCAATCAAAGCCTGTTCAAGCTTCTCTTTCTGTTGTTGACCTCATTGTATGGTGTTTATTGTGTAGGGTCGTAGGGATTAGAGTTTTTCTGTAGAGTTTACAATTTTATTCAGGCTTTGTCCTAGGCACGATCATCGGACCTGCAGCTGTGCAGTTCCTGCTGCTGACATGGCTATTCAGTAGAACTACACTTGCGACTCCAAATTTTGCAAACATCGCTAGGAAGATGGCACAGCAGCGTCAAATCCTGTCAACGTTGAGACCTGTTCAGGTCAATGCATGCCATGTGTAAACAATGCTGCCAATGATGATGTACATGACCATATGCAATCATGCATGAAGCGTGGCTGCCTCACATTGACCAAGTCACACGTTGTCACGCAATTTGTTGTTGCTTCACGCTTGTAATTACAGAAATTTGCGTTGACTGCGCGTTTACTTTGACCAGAGTCGCTAATACCGTATAAGTCCCTGCAAGGCGCCCAACGAACTGTTCGCACAAGGGTGTTAACGTAGTTATAGAGCGATGACGGCCCAACGAACTGTTCGCACAAGTAATGATGGCCCAACGAACTGTTCGCACAGGGGCGCAGTTTGACAGGCTAGTCACTATGAAGAAGGAAGCTGATCAACGTTGGCCTTGCAGAGAGCCTGGATGCAAGGGAACTAACTATGCGCAAATATCTCAACTGCACAGACATTGTAGAGCTAAACATCCCGATGGTATTGTCCTCAAGCATATGAAAAAAGGAAACCGCCTGGATGAAGTGCGCAAATTTCACGCAGACTACCGTCTGGTCAAAGTAGGCAAAGATTGGGTAGACGGCAGCGCGCTATCAGTACAGGAGTATCCGCTCCCTGACAGGAAGGTGAGTGATCGCTGCTTATTGCTGTTGAGCGTGATCTTGCCTGACCTTCACGTCTGTGGCCTGGCAGCTTCGGACAGGTCAAGGAAAACGAAAGCGAGAGGCCGAGGAGGGCGATGCAGAGCAGGAACGCGCGCAAAAGGAAGCCAAGGTAGCTTCATAGCTTGGAAGGCCAAGTTGCAGATCTTCAATCTCGCCTGTTGACTTGCTGAAATCGAATTGCTTTTGCAGACTTGTGGTTGTGGTGACTCAAAGTTCTGTGCTGCCTTGGTGGAAGCTTACATTCTGCTACTGAAGCAGCCACCTGAAGATTTGGATGCAACCAACTTGGTGGTGACACAAGAGGAAGCTTTGCAGTTGTTGCGACAAATCAAGAAAGGGGCAGACGTTAAGGACCATCTGTCCAGTAATGTGGCTGCTCACCTGAGCAACTGCAAGAAGTGCAATGGCAAACTTGTTTTGCAGGCATGGAAGGTAACACGTGACCTTGTCGCTTGAATGTATTGACCTTGCATGATGTAGGCTATGCAAATCAAAGACCGCAGCAACAGGATGTCCATCACTTAAGCTTGTGTTCTGCAGGGTGACCTGGGAGGCAACCTTAGAGGCAACTTGTATTGCCTCTATTGTCACACACCTGCCATGCAGCCAATCCTTTTCATGGAGAAACAAGAGTTGAAGGAGGTTCGGCATATGGTGCATGCTTGTGGCCCCATCTCCGCTTCATTCAAGTCTTTGAAGGAGGTTAGTTGCAATTGCTGTGATTTGCCTGAATGCTTCAAGTAATGCAAGCCCTGTGCAATAATGTGTACAGGATTGGAAGAATAATTGTGACTTCAGGTTGGGGAGCGACGACCTATTGTCAGAGAGGGGTACTACAACACCTCAGACTTCTTGACTCCCAAGGAAGTCTTGTCAGGGCTAGACTTGTCGGCGGAACTGGAGTGAGCATGTGAATATTGAACATGCATGAACCCACCAAGATGATCTCCCAACATGTAGTGCCATGTGCTTCCCTCTTTACCACATCGCATGTGTTGTCAATCAAAGCGTCAGGTTCCATGTCAAATCATGCCGCATTTGTTGTGATGTCTGCAGGAAACGTATAGAGGAAAAGCGACCCACAGGCGGACAGAAAGGGGTGATGCATGCATTGTTGAATGAGTACAAGAGGGGGGACTACCTCACCTGCAATCTACAGCTGAAACCAGAGCCCTCCGCACAAGCAAAGCTGCTAGCAGACCTTAGGGAGTCACAAGCAGACATGGAGTGGTGGGCTGATGCCATGGAGGCTCGGATCAATGACATCTACCAATCCACATTGCTGCTAATTGGGAAGGCAGACCAAGGAACCGGATTTCATGTGGATTGGACTGAGGCCAAAAATATTGCTTTTGCCTGCAACCAAGTGAGTCTCATTGACCTTGGCTTGTACACAAGCCTAATGCATCGATGATATCAATGAGGTTGTGCATTCGTCACCTGGCATTGCTTCATTGGCCACATACTTTGCATCCATGTGTGCCATGGGAACACTTGCATGTTGTCTCATGGTTTGTTTGTGTGCAGCATACGACAATGCATGCGAAGCCTAGATGTCTTTGACCGTTGCCTTTGATGCACAAATTAGGGCACCCAGATAGATAGCTGTTGCTTGCTTGACATGAACCTAGGTGGATGAGGAGTTTGATGAGACATATTGTTTCAACGCTGACTTCATGGAGTACGGCATGCAGGCAGACTTGCACAAGGTGTTGGCTGTTTGGATATTCCTTCATCCAACAACTGCCATGAAGGCTCTCGCGTGGTTGCGCATCAATGGCTATCCCAACGGATTTGAGACAATAGGGAAGGTTCACCTGTCTGAGCAGGAAATCCAAGCCCTTGATGAGCACCTGGGTGTAGATGAGCATGGGAGGCAATACCTCGTGAGGCTGGAGCAGCGCCATGGCCAGCTTGTGGAAGTTCCACCTGGCTGGATTCACCAAGTCACCAACTTGGTGGAGTGCATCAAGATGGCTTGGGATGTGTATGAGCTTGCTCATGTGCCAGACTATGTGGCATCATGGCATCACATATCCAGCCAGGTCACGTGCAGCAATTCAGAGGACTACATGTCATGCCGCTTGCTGATCCACAGCGCCTTGAGCCACAGTTGCCGTGCCAGCCACGTCGGAGACTTGTCAGATGAAGAGCCTTCCTAGATCCAGAGCCCTCTTAGATGTATAGAATAGTTTGTGGTATGTTTGGCGTAGCTGTTGTTTCCTTGAGTAGTAATGACATGTGTTTGTGGGGCAATTGTTTGATGTTGGTATTTGGCTGATCAATGGTGTTTGTGAACTGCTTACAAACTTGATATGCTTCTGGTCACTTTGATAATGCACTGGCTATAATTCACGATGATTTGCTTTTTGAGTCTAAATGATGATGACTGCATCCACATGTGACCTCGAAGCGTGATCCATTGCTTATAGATCTAGATACTTGTACTCATGCACAAGTTGCAACACACAGATGACTGCTTGTGCAATAGTCAGCCTGCGGTCATTCGTCCATGCCGCCATATGCATCAGCAGCCCCTGCAGCCACCCCCAAGGGCGCCTTCAGAGGCGACACTTCTTTTGGTGCTATGATGTGGAAACTTGCCTGGGAGAATAAACAGCTGGATGCCTCATACTGGTGCTGGCCTGGCAATCAGGCAACATCAAAGTCTGGCTCCAGCGTTGACACACAGCATGCAGGTCCATCATATGGCCGTCCCAAGGCGCTGTCCAGGTTGCACAAACGCACAGACCAGTCGTCGACAACCAATAGGCACGCATAAACATGCATATGCATCAACATGCATATGCATATACAAGTCAGCATGTCAAGGAACAGCCATCAGGAGAGCAGCAGAAGTCAGCTCCAGGTCAGCAGGCAGCCCTTGATCAGCAGCAACAAAAGGCGCCACATGGCTCTTCGTCTAGCCTTATTGGTGCTGGTCTGAAGTCTAGATCAGGCTCTGGCACCAGTGACAAGGCATTGCCACAGGCGCTCATGGCCGACCCTGACTTCGCCGCCTTGATGACAATGCCAGCCGCAACTGCAGATCCATATGCATACACTGCAGGCAGCCCTCCTGCGGTAGGTTTCTTGCATGCCAGCAGTAGGTCGTTGAATTAACTCTCTCACAATATGCATGTCAGTCATGCCATAACAGCTTGTTGATGCTTCAAGGTACCCCTCAGCACACAATGATTTGTATGAATTGTCATTAGCGTGTCCATGTCCATGTCAAGCTCAAACACACAGTCATGACTCATGTTTCTTTGTTTGTTGCAACAAGCCCTTAACCACTGAGCATTGTGTGTTGCAGACAGATGGAGTGCCCCCTTGGAACTGGCAACGACGGTCATGTGACCCTAGAGCAGCAGGTGAGGCTGTGCACAAGTGTGTTGTAGATGATTGCAGATCTGTAGACCTCCTCTGAGCCTTTACCTGCAATGCGGTTGGAACGACAGCAGGGGTCTGCGTCAATGTAAAAGCAGCAGGCGAAGCTTGCGTAGCCTCTTACGGTATTATATGCAGATAATGTGTGCCAATGTGACTAAGAATTCCTTGAATTGCAAAAATGCAGTGACCTAATGGTCTACTGATGCGGATATGATGTGTGCTGCTTGATTGCATGAAATGCTGCTGGTGCTGTGCAAGCTTTGCATGTCTGCAGCTGCATTGTAATTGTCAGAAAGCAAAAGCTTGGTGGCCTTGGCAGCACACTATGACGTGCAGATGTTGGAGTAAGCTACCTAAGCAAACATCTTTGCCAACATTGTGTGTGGTTGCAGATGTGTGCTCGCCCGAGTACACCATTTGCACCTCAGACGTGTGCCCTTTGGCAGACGCAGGGGCTGGGTGCAATGCAGATGGTACACCTTGCACACGATCGTTGCTCATTTCAATGTTTGCATTTCTACTAGACAATGTGTAGCTATACATATGCGCAGCCACGTCTTTGCTCAGTCGTGTATGGGCACTATAGCTGCTGCCAAACAAAACCTGTTCTGTGCTTTCTGAATATGCTATTACACTCACAGTGCAAAATCAGTCAACTGACAAAATCAACGCCTGCCCGCTGAGGACTGGCCCCACTTCTCTGTCAGTATTGACCTGCAATGAATTCCTTCAGACTTGTGTAGCTCTGCTGGTGATGAGTGCCTGGCAGGGTCTTGGAAGTGGTGCCCACCCTTGATGACAGGGATGGCTTGCACATCTACTGGTGATGCCTCTCGCAGCTTTCCACCTGGGTTGCTAGACCTTACGGCTGTCCCACCCCTGCAACTAACAGCCACAAGCAACTAATGCTTGTGGCTGGCACGATCAGCATTGGCGTGCAATTGCAATTGGTCACGGCTAAGCATTAAAATGCACTCGAGCACAACTATGTCCAGCAAAATTGTGGCAGTATTGAAACCATCAGTGGCAGTGGCTATTGATATTGACAGAAATGCCGTACTGAAGCATACATTTGTGAAAGCATAGTTAATGTTTCCAGCTAACTCCCCGGAGCTGGTGCATGCAGACGGATGTGTTTTTGGTGCAAACTGTGTTGGAGCCAAGGGTGATGGAACAGCCTCTGGCATCTGCACACCCTTTGTGGAGGTCACCACTACAACACAGGTACATGGGGTATTGCATGCATGAAGTTATGTCAGCTTCGGCAGGATCTTGACAACGGGGTTTGTCGTGCCGCATACAAAAGAAACCCAAATCACTAATCAACTGCTATCATGCTTGAGCAATGGTCAAGAGGACCTTGATACCTGTTTTGAGTTTGCAAGAACAGAATAGATAACACAGACACACACACAGCATGACCGTCATGTCAGCCATGTCAATTATCCTTGCAGATGAGTCAATTACACGCGGTGATGGCTGCCTGCTGTACTATGCCTGCAGGGAGCCGCTGAGGTTTACACAAATGCCACTCAGGCTTACACAAACGCCACTCAAGTTCCCGCTGTTGTCTTTGTGGCAATGTTGGGCAATTACGCAACAGTGGCCGCTTTCAACACCTCAGAAAGAGCTAGAGTGAGCCTCTTCAGCTTTTGCTGGTACATGCATTGTGTGTGAGAGACATGCAACCTGGACTTCCAAACATGACCATTCCTGCCTGTTATGCAAAAATCACTTAGTGCTTTCAGTTTGTCTAGCCTAATTGCAGCAGTTCTACTAAGAACTTGCGCTGTCTGCTTGCACTTTGTCAAAACTCTGGAGACAAACACCTCTGCTGAAGTCGACGTTGTTGCCAACGTGACCATCACTAAGGTGGTGCTTGGTTCTGTGGTTGTGACCAACACAGTGGCACTCACTGGGGCTCACAGTGCAAGTGCTGTAGCTGCCAGGAATGCCTTGGCTACAGTGCTGCAGTCTGGTGATGTGACAGCGATCTATGGCTCAAGCTTTGGCACTGTGACAGTCAGTGGCATCTCATCAACCACAACCAGCAACCCAAGTTAGTCAGTCTTGGCACCCATCCAGTTCTGATAAATCTGCTGAGCTGGTCAACAGTACCTCCATCTCCTTGGTATGACCCCTACTCCTAGAGTTGGTATTCTCATTCACAGGCTCTCACACTCCATTTGTCTGAGATGATTTACCTTCTTATCTATGCATGCATTCTTTGAGATTGCCTTGCTTCACGCAGACAGCATACTTCAGCATTGATGCGTCATGAATCTGCTGTATACAGATTCCACACACAATGTTGCCATTGCAACACAGTCGCCTGGTCCAAGACAGCCTGCATATAATTTGATTACCCAAGCACAACAACAGGCAACACGCAACAAGCCTCTGGACGATACTGGCAACAAAGCACATTTGCAGGAGAACTGTCAATTCTGCATAGTTCTAGCACAGTAAAGCTGTTATTGTTTCATACACTTCCCTGACTATGCAAGATACATCTAGCCTTGATTGCGTCAATCACATGCATGCCTGACCTTGCAAACCCCAGGGCCTTGCCCATACATCGGCAAAATCCTTGCATGATATGTAAGCAGCTTGTGTGTTGCTGCAGCACTAACCAGTGCAGCATCGTCAGCCGTCATCCGCTGGCAGTTATCGGGAGTTGCTTTGACGGCTGCAATGACATCTCTTTGTTTCTGGTTAATCCAGCCACATACAGTGTCAGCACCTGCGGCGCGGGTTTGCACAGCAGCTACTGTATCAGCTTTCTGAGCCAGATCCTTTGGTTCCGTCACAGCTGTTGTTCACAAAGCAGAAGTGACTCTTCAGTTAAGTGCTGTTAATGCCTGTAGTTGGCTTTGTGACTTTACCTGTTCTGTCCATACTGTATCTATTATTGTTTGGTCTGCTTGATGAGTTTTTGGATGTTGCTGACGACACAACGGTCACCCTCATGAGACCTACTTTTCTCTGATTATGAGTGTACATAAGTGTTTGGCTGTGCACCTTGCAAACATGCAAATAGTATAGACGCTTGTTGATACCTTGTGATCCTGACATCCTTGTAACAATGCTGACCCACACGTGTGTGCCGCATCCCAACTGACAATGTGAAATTAACAGTTGATGCATTCCCAGCCTGTGATGACTACTGGCAAATGACGAACATCAATTACTTGAGACCTTTAGCCCTGGTCAGTGTGGCTACAGAGCTAGTCTGGCTGCTGTGTTCTGTAAAGCTATAATGGGTCGTCCCTTTTTGTGCCCCTGGGGCAGCCAAGAGAGGATCAAAGATTTGCTTGACAAGCATTGCCATGTTGCAACGACTTTCAACAAGACAGCCTTGTACAAGCTTGGCCTTGAGGCCATGTCTGTACGATGTGTGGGCTCGACCCTTATAGAAAAAGCTAGATGCATGCTGCAGCAACAATGTAGTAGTGGTAGAATGCCCCGCTCTGGCCCACACTTGTCTGTGCGGCTATTTGAGTGTCTGTTTGGGGAATACTGTGTGGCAGTTTGCGTGAGGGTGTTGTGTTGACTGGGTGATGATGTTCTGTAGGGTGAGTGGGAATACCTATATATATATATATGAGATATGGCTGGCGGTATGGATGTTGTCGTAATTTATTTATGATGTCGAGGTGAAGTCGTGGTTTAGGGTATTGTGGCGTCGCAATACAAGGTGGGTAACAGAGATGTGTGATGGGCCTGCTATGGTTCTGCAAAACTGCTTGCATCACTGCTTTCAAAAATGGAACAAGAACACCCAGGCACCACCCACAAGGGTGTATTCTGTATTGAAATCTAGATGTGTTGAGCTCAAAAAGCAAAAGAGTCAGACTCTGACTCATGAGCTTGATTGCAATTGGGGTCTGACAGGTATCAATCGGAGAGTGAGTCAGAGTCCGGAATAGGCTCCGGAATATCAAGCCCGCTTGATGCTCCAATTCTTTCCGCTGTACGTTTTCTTTCCTTCTGACACTTCCTGGTCCATCTCCTGTCTCTTCTCTTTGCTTTCCTCTCATTGAGCTGTGACAATTTCCATTGTCTTGGAATTGAAGGGATTTGCATATACTGTTCATCACTCTTCATGTCTCGAAGCGCCCTCGTATCAGAGTTGCTTATCCACCGAAATTTGCCGCGAGCTTTGCTACATGTGCCAAGGTGACCGTCCGGGAGCTCCTCAACTTGTGTTTGCTTGTCCGCAACTGCCAAAACAGAGGGCCTCAGTGGCATGATTGCACTAATAGCATCACGAGCACCAAAGGCACTCAAGTCCAAACTTGCTGTGGACATGGAAGGAAAACCATCCCAAGTACCTGCAACGAAAGCGACCTTGGTACTCCTGTAAGACTGCCTTGATCTGTGAGATGAAGCAAGACCTTGTGGACAATCGCAGGACTACTTGTGCAGCAGCCAATATCCCAATAAACAATTCAATAGGTGGTTTAAACAGTTGGCAAACGTTGTTTTGCGCTATGTTGGCGGCTTGGTATAGCAGGGGAGACACGATGCAATGTGCTGCAAGTGCTTCTTGTAACATGCACTGGCTGCAGATCTGAGGCGCACGCTGCATCTGCAGTGCGGTCAGTGATAGGAATGTCGAAGGAAGCCTCTGCCACAGCGGCGTGAGCTGTTTCAAGGCCACTCTGAGAGCCTGGACACAGAAATGCACTTTCCAATTCAAAAATGTGACAAGGCGGCTGATTTGGAACTGGGCAACGACTGAGCTTGGGATATAGCCCCCAGTGGCTGTGACTGGCATGGAGGTGAGAAGTGACTAAGGGCGTCACTGATCCTGGCCAACAAACTTTGAAAAATAAAGCAAGTCATTGGATATTGAGTCACCTTGCGCCATTTCCTGAGTACCAACTGCAGCCTCCACGGCAATCACAGTGTCTGCAGCGATTGGGGACTGCTCTGGCCCTGCTCCCGAGGACGTCTGGGCATCTGTAGACACAACCCATACTTGCCGTGGGGCTATTCTGTGCCATAGCACTGCATCTCATGCTTGCCCTTTGGCGACTCTCTCAACAACTGCTTGTGCAGTGCCAAGCGACAAGGAAGGGCTCTGTTGTCCCGCACCTTGCACGATCATGTCAGAGGGACCTACACCATGGTCAGCTGTTGGCGCTGCTTCAAGTGTCACAGCCTGGACGACGTCAAGCATGTGTGGCATTTTGTTGTCCAAGGTCAGCTGCCACTCATAGTCCTCTGTCCGACCTTTGTCTTTTGCATTGAGCTTATACCCGCTGAACCGCCGGAAGACCACTTTGTATTTCCTGCACAGTCTGGGGATTTCTTTCAACGTGCTCGTCCCTTGGTCTTTCCTGTTGATAGCCTTTTTTGGCTGTCCCAGCAGCTCCCACAAAATTGGCCAGAGCTCAGCGAGACGCTCCTTGTGCTGCTCTAGGCGGCTGAGTGGAATCCTGGTATGTGTGTCGTGGGAACTTTGGAGCCCAAGGATGGTTGTGGCTTTCTTCATTGCTAGCTGCAAGCGTTGTTTCTCGCTGAGCGAATCAGAGTCCGCCATCCCGTGGAGACGTGCAAAGTCGGCATGATTCTCATGATATATGTTCAGTACGAGCTGCCTGCAACCATCGGGCATGGCCTTCGCCCACACTCTTTCCCGCAACGCCTCAGGAGCTGATCCCAGTAAACTATCGAACAAAACCTTCTGATTTGCTGGATTCCGTGGACTTGTCCGTCGACTATCTCGCACTTGGCGTCTTTGTAAGCAGCAAGAGGGATATTGGGGAACCAGCGGGCATCGTCTAGCCGTCGCAGGACCAAAGGATCACCCTGCTCGGCTGGTGGGACCGCGTTGATGTCGAGAATCGCCTGTTGCATTGCGAACTGTTCTGCCGGTGTCTGTAAGACGACACGACGCTCAACAGCCTAGAATGCTGTGGGAGTTTTTTCGCGCGGCCTTTTGCTCATTTCGTTCTGGTTTCGGAGGGATCGGGTCCCGCCAAGGTTACGCCTGATGGGTATAATCAAGGGCTTTGGGGCAACGGGGGAGAAAATGTTACAGCGTACAACTAGGCATATGGTACCATATAAGCGGCATCACTTTGACCTTTCTGTTACAATAATGGAACATGGGCAGCAATCAACTACTTGTTTTACGAAATGCTCATTTTTAATAGAACACTTCAGCTACTTACGGCCCAAGGCTTTGAGGCATCTGAACTATCAATTCTACCAACACAAACCAAAGAATCACAAGTACAACGACTTTTAAAAGAGGACATGGATTATGATTTCACGACCACGGATTAGCCGTCAAATATATCAACGTTTATATGAACCGCAACGGGTATCACTCTCGTACCTCGGCATAGGGAACGAAGAGTAACATGAATTTTTTGAAACACTGAAACTCATGATCACATCATCCTGCTTGGACATCAAGCACTGACTTGCGGCTGGTCACTGAGTAATTTAACCTTGGGCACCAAGCCATGATCATGACTTAGGATTGTTGACCTCAGTAACCAAGCACCAAGTTGTTGCTATGGGGCAGGTCATTGACTTTTGGCACCAAGCACTGGCATAGGTGCCACTGCTCCCTGACGCAAATCACTGAGTTTTGGTGACACTGACATTGGCCACCAAGCACTAACTTGGGCTGTCACTGACCTTACCCATCAAGCACTTCACACGTCACTCACCTTGAGGACTGAGTTGGCGGCACTGACATTGGCCAGACAGCACTGACTCGGAGCTGGTCATTCACCTTGGACAACAAGCACTGATTTGAGGTGGAATTAATATGCTCTTTCACTGACCTTGGGCCACAAAGCACTGACTCGTAGCTGGTCACTGACCTTGGACAACAAGCACTGACTTGAGGTGGAACTAATATGCTTTCCAACTGACCTTGGGCCACAAAGCACTGACTCGTAGCTGGTCACTGACCTTGGACAACAAGCACTGACTTGAGGTGGAATTAAGATAGTTTTTCACTGACCTTGGGCCACCAAGCACTGACTCGTAGCTGGTCACTGACCTTGGAAAACGAGCACTGACTTGAGGTGGAATTAATATGCTTTTTCACTGACCTTGGGCCACCAAGCACTGAGTCGTAGCTGG
>JAABUU010005139.1_pt1 | contig 14888 bp, 18 predicted proteins | sample 5559301 | NCBI WGS metagenome assembly JAABUU01 (sample SAMN10711884, study PRJNA513360) | rock metagenome | isolation source: Antarctica rocks | place: Antarctica: Victoria Land, Richard Nunatak white | reverse complement strand
AAAAATAGCGACATCTGACACGACCAACAGTCACATCACGTAACCATTCAACCCTTCAGAAGTCTTTGAAACTTCTAGAAACGTGTTGCAAGGCATCAGGCCGTCATCTTCATAGGCATCCAGTAATGTATACACGACATTTGATGTTCTGTTCCCAAACAATAGTACATTTGAGGATCTGCGCTGTCAGTTTCCCGTAGTAAAGACTAGCCCTGTAGCTCATGGTCAAACGTAGCTGACCCTGCTTGGACAATATGGCTTTGCATATGATCAGGGCAGTTAGGCAGTGCCCCTGCAGCCGTTTTCTGGATTTGCCCTTTTCAGGGGCATTTACTCAAAGCGCTGTAGGCCCGTCCGGCGCTGCCCTACAGTGGGGCACTGCCCCGGCGAGTCAAGGAGCTTGTCTTTTGCAAGGACTGCCGGAACCGCAACACCTCCTCAGGCCTCTTAGTCATCTCTGCCAGAGTTGCCTGCAGCCCACAGCAGCATTAGTCAGCTTAGTCAGGCCCAGCATGCTATGCTGTGAAGTCAAAATGGTTGGCCCAAACACTTGAGAGGTCACCATGGCACAATGTATTGAGCAGTGCCAGTCATACTGCCATTGCTGGAAAGCATGCTTGATGTGGGAAGCATGACCTCCTGATCAGGATCACTCATGGCATAAGCAGAAGATCACGTCCTGCCCCATGTGGTGACATTGTACTGCCATGCAGGGTAGTGTAATATGACAACACAACACGTCCTGGTCTGGTACATTGTCAAAATGAGATAACACAGCACGATGCAATACAATGTAGTAACATGACACAACTACACACAATACAACAGAGTGTATTCAACACCCCCGTAACACGTCCAACACGCACACGTGAAAACTCTCCAACAGACATCAGCAAACAAGGGATGAACACAACAGGAAGCCCCAAGTTCATTCCAGCAGGTGAAACCGCATGCGTCAGCATGCAACAGAGAGGAGACAAGCAGAGGACTGACAGCCCAGCAAACATGTCCACGACGGACCAGCATGCAAGGAGCAAAGAACAAGCAGAGGGCTCACATTCAATTCAGCAGCAAAAGCCACAATGGAAGAGCGCTGCCACAGCGAACTATCATACTCGATGTGTCCCACGACTGATCCATCGCTTGCTTCAAACAGCTCCAGGAAGATGTCAACCTTAGAGCTGCCAGTGTGGATGGGCTCCACACTCCTTGTGGTCACACCGTCTAACTCCATGCCTGATAGCAGTGTCTTGGGGTGCAGCGCAAAGAGCACCTGGCCATGGCACAATCACTCTCAGCTGATCCGATCTGATGGTCTTGAGGTAGTCTTGAGGATAGCCTTGAGAATAGACTTGAGGTGGAAACTCAGCAGGCTGTGGGCATGAGATGTAAAGTTTGTTTGTATGCTTTGGACAGTGTGAACACAGCTGTCCTTGCACATACATGTTGTCCTTGCATACACATACACTATACGTACATACACTACATACACTATATATGGATATACAGTGCAGCTGTCCTTGCATACATAGCGCAGCTGTTTACACATACCAGTTGTCCTTGCATGTGTTTTCAACATGTATGCGTGTGTAATGCAGCCGCTCATGCATGTGTTTGCGTTTGTGTCTGCTGAGCAACGCTGCCCAGAAGAATTTCTGATTGAGTTGTGAGTTTTTTGGGCAAGTACAAGCTCACTGGGGAATCCCGTCTGGACCGCGTTGCTCAACAGATGTCTGTATCACATGCAAGGAAAGGAGCAGCGTTGTTGAATTGATACTCCGCACATTAGCACCTCTTGGGTGCCTGTTCTGCTGACTGTGACCACAATCAATGCAAACTAAGCTGTGCTTGATGTGCGGATTGTGACATCGGCTCGGTTCTGTCAACATGCTAGGATGGCATTGAAGGCAACGCAGCACATTACTGGAGCAGTTTTCACATACTGGGTGACGCTGCTTGTGGCCGTGACTAGAGTGTGATTACCTGGTACGGAATGGTATGGAGGGCATCACAATGTATCTGGCACGTTCTCCAAGCACCTCTCAGGTACTAGGCAACACTGAATACGGCTGTAATAGAGTGTGTTTACCTGGTAGGGGATGGCATTAAAGGCGAGCAGCTGCTGTCTCCTGGCCAGCTCTGCCACAACCTGCATCTGGGGCACATCTGCATGTGCCAAAGCTGCAGCGACACCATCATGCATGCGCTGGACCAGATCCACAAAGGTCAGAGTCCCTGCAAACAAAGCCGTTTTCGCTTGTCACAGGGTCAAACGTACAAGTACTGAGGTTGTACAGTACAAGAAAGCTTACAATTCATGATGATTCAATGAATCAAAATGACAGAGCTTAAAGTAGTGCATGCTGGATGGTTGCCAAATCAGCAGCCTTGAGTGATCATATCTGCTGGAGGAAGTGGGCGGATGTCAGGGGTCTTGGGCCCCCCCATCCATTTCCAAACACAGGAAAAGGACTGATGCAGAGCATCGCTGTGACCTAGTAAAAGGGAGCATCTGATCAGCGCCATGTGTCTCTCATGCATACAGCTGACAGTCTCAGACGCATCAGGCTGCAACGCACCAGGCATCACAGAAGACACCACAAGCACTCTCTGTAACCAAGATACAATGAACAGCATCAGCGACAGCTTACTTCCTGTCATGTCAGTGCGCAAGGCTGTCAGATTGACAAAGCAGCCCACTAGGCCTCCTTCCAGGTCTGGCCTGTTCCTGCCTGAGCTGGGTGTCCCCACCACCAGATCATCCCGACCACTGTACCGCCGCAGCAGTACCTTGAAGGCTGCTAGCACTGTGACAAACAGGCTGCTGCCACAGCGCTGTGCCAATCGCCTCAGCTGCTCCACGCCCTTCACTGGTATGGTCACCTGCACGTCAAGAACAAGACCTGAGCCTTCACTTTGGACCAGCAGCTTTTAAGTCAGCTAGCACTGTGGCAAGCAGCTTGCAGCCACAACGCCGCGCAGATTGCTTCAGCTGCTCCACACCCTTCACTGGTATGGTCACCTGCAAAGTAGCAGAAAAACAAGACCTGAGACTCCAGTACTCTAACATAGCACCTTGAAGCCAGCTAGTACCATGACAAACAGGCTGCTGCCACAGTGATGTGCCAATTGCCTGAGCTGGTCGTCGCCCTTCATTGGTATGGTCAGCTGCACATCAAGAACAAGACGTGAGTCTCCAGTTTAAGCCAGCACTCTGAAGACTGCTAGCACTTGTTTGCCAACAGCCATCAGCCATGCATCAGCAGCACCAACTTAGGACCGACATAAGCACCTGGGATATGTAGAGGATTTGGTAGCTACAAAACAAATCAAGGCACTTTGACTTGGGGCAAGCACCACCCACCCAGTGTCTGCAGCTGGCGGCGCGGCCCAGCATCAATCAAGTCAGGCATCTACACCCATCATGCCCTGTCAAACTTTGCACTCTGTCCGTGCTCTTGGTGAGTGCAGTCTGGCGGCTGCGAGCTTCAAGGCACATTGAGTCTAGACGAACATTTTGTTGCCAACAATCTAGAATTTTCTCAAGAACTTACAGATAAAGTCAGTTGACCGTTTTTTCCTTTTTGTCTTGTTTTACAAATGTGTATGACATTTTACGGGTTTCTGTATGCTATCTTTTACATCAAGGTGACAGCATGTCTGACCTCATCAGCTTGTTTCTGTGAAAGAAGAAGTCTGGTGCATACCTTGACAATGTCTCCCTGATTCTGTCCAATGTTGGGCCGACCAGACCTGGGGTAGTCAGTTGTGAGCAAGGGTTCGAGGGGGGCGCCCGCCAGCTGAGTGCACCACCAGTTCAGGTCTGCCATGCGCTTCGAATGCATCAGCACTCGGTCGTACTGTGCATGCTCTAGGAAGCTGATTGGCAGCTCAGGAACGGAGGTTCCAGCACCTACGAGGCACACAGCCGCAATATGATGCGTGCCAATACTTGATAGGACTGTGCGTGCCGTAGGAAACTAAATGGCAGATCAGGTATCGAGGCTTCAGCACCTGCCTGGCAAGTACATATTGGCAAAGTGAATGCAGTCCAAGATTTGGGGTGCCAGGCACCTTGGGCGCATCAGTACTTGGTTGTACTGTGCTTGACTTAGGAGACTGTTTGGCAGCTCACTGAGTGAAGCATCTGCAGCATGCTTGCAATCTCACAACATGCAACCCCACTGTGTAGGCGGTGAAAATTTCAGCTCTGCAGGTGGTCAAAAGTTGGGATGATGTCCTTGCCTGCACCAATGAGAATCATGCAGATGCACAGAGCAGCCTCTAGCAATGAGACCCATGCTGACGCACAGAGCAGCCTCTACCCAACAGATCCATGCAGACGCACATAGCAGCCTGTAGCAATGTAACATATGCAGATGCACAGAGCAGCCTCCAGCAGTCAGACCCATGCTGATGCACAGAGCAGCCTCTAGCAATGAAACCCATGCAGATGCACACAGCAGCTTCTAGCAATGAGACTTATGCAGATGCACAGAGCAGCCTCTCGCAATGAGACCTATGCAGATGCACAGAGCAGCCTCTAGCAATGAAACCCATGCAGATGCACTCAGCAGCCTCTACCCAACAGATCCATGCAGACGCACACAGCAGCCTCTAGCAATGAGACCCATGCAGATGTATATAGCTGCCTCTACCCAACAGATCCATGCAGACGCACACAGCAGCCTCTAGCAATGAGACCCATGCAGATGTATATAGCTGCCTCTACCCATCAAGACCCATGCAGACGCATACAGCAGCCTCTAGCAATGAAACCCATACAGATGCACATGGCAGCCGGCTTACCATTGCTGCGTTTCAGCTGGTTGTAGGCCAGACTGATGTCCTTGAACAGGACCCCCAATGACCAACCATCAGCAACGGCGTAGTGCATGTTGACCACAAGGACATGCTCTTGCTTCTCAGTCAGAGGTATCAAGGTGACATGGACCATAGGGCCGCTGGTGAGGTCAAATGCACTGGAAATGGCCTGAGCTAGGGCCTTTGGCAGCTTGGTTTCACTCACTGGCAAGGCTGGCTCCAGCTTGACCTGCAGGATAGACCCTTCACTTGCAAGAATACTCAATTGAATCGAAGAGAAGAAGAAATGATGCCGGTTAGCAGTCTTGAGTTGTTGCATTGGTGTATACCTGTATGTATGCCTAGTATGCAGTGTGAGGTGCATATGCAAAGATTGCGTACTCATGCACGAATTGGCACTTGGGCTGATGATGCAGAGTGAATTGGGTGATGGGGAGCCAGCGCATGCGGCAACCCTGGACTCGAAAAATGCACAATCAAGAAGTATACTGGGCTTGCCTGTATACTCACTAATAACACCCACTCGGGTGAAAACAGGAATGCTGATAGGAAAGCTGTGAAGTCAAGGCCTGTGTCATCCCATGCTGTGACTGGACTGGTGTGCAATGCTGAATGTTGAGTCATCCATGTCACAAAGTGAAAAGCACAGTTCCATTTGCAGGCGTTATATGAAGCGCTGTCAGGTGAAATGTTGGAGCAATGACAGGATGCTTGAGCATGCAAACAGTCGCACCCAGTGGTGAAAGCCAGCTTGCCTGGACAGCAGGCAAAGCATGCACAGCATCATATAGTATGTACAACACTCTTTGCATGCCAAAGCTTCTGCAGCAGATGGATCAGGCTTCATTTGGCATTGCAGTGCATCAGTATGTAGTGTCTGTGAGCACGAGTTCGCAGGACACTAAATGCTGTACGTGTCATGATATGTCCTGCTGAGATGACTACTCCAGCTTCGCGCAAAGGCCACCCATTCAAAGGCCATGCTGCTCAATGCAAATCCTGCAAGTCCTGTCATAATGAGGCTGAAGACGCAGTCTTGACAATTAAGATTTTACCTGTGGCTGGACCAGAGGCAGTACCATTTTGGTGCCCAAGCCCGCCTTGCCTTGCATGCGCTTCTGAACCATCTTTGCCACCAGGGCATTGCTCAACAAGCCCTGGGCCACTTTGTTGCTGACCATGCTGGTCATGATCATGGACCTCACCATGCGCCCCAGGAAGTTCTTACTAACCAGCTTCCCTGTCAGGTGGCACAGCAGCACCTCCTGGCGGGGGATGACTAGTTGCAGCGCCTGCTGGAGAAGGTCGACGTCCAAGGGGCCGCTGAGTCGGACTGCGAAGGGCATGCTGAATGCACTTGGTCTGGATGACAACTGATGGGAGAGGATCATCACTTCCTGGTTCAGAGTGCAGTACACCCCTTGCGACTTCTGAGTTGCTGTTAGCCTCTCGTTGGGGACCACTGGTTGCTGGATGCTGCCTGAGTTGGCTCGTGAGATGGGATTGGACTGAGTCACAAAGGCTGCCAGCTCGGTGATGGTTTTGCTGATGAAGAGCTGGGAGGCGGGAATTTGGAGCCCTAGGGAGGTTTGGATGCGGGAAGCCAGCATGATGGCCAGCAGGCTGCTCCCGCCAATTTGGAAGAAGTTGGCTGAGCAGCTGATGCGGTCAATGCCAAGCACTTCTGACCACAGCTGCTGAATCTGCAGTCACATGATGTGCCCTTAGTCATTCATCAGCAGCCCTTAGGTCAATGCAGAAGTTGTTATATTCTGCAACTTTTGCAATTGCTGCATGGCAGACATAAGCAGCTAAATAGCTTCACATGACATGCTCATGTAGTCATACAAGACACCACATGCTGCAGTCTGAATCACACTCTGCCATCAGTGCATATAAGAACATGCCACACTGCGTAGGCACAGAACCTCACCTCACCTAACCTAACCTAGCCTAAACTAGCCTAACCCACCCATGACAGACAAGACAGGAGCAATGCAACTCCACAAAAAAGCTGACGGCACCTCAAGCAGGCTCTTCATAGCCATCAATGAGCCACGCACACACTGATGACAGATTCATGTGCAATGACTCACCTCATATTCCAACCGATTGCCAGGCTCCACATAGTCAGCTTCGGCCATGTCTCCATACTTCGGCTCAGGCAAGCTGTTCCTGTCAGCTTTCCCATTGGGCAACCTAGGGAACTCATCCAACAGCACAAATGTCTCTGGGATCATGTGCTTTGGCAGAAATTGTGAAGCGTGTTGTCGTAACTTGGTGATGTCCGTGCTGCTGGGCGAGACATACGCCACCAGGTGCTGCTGGCCGATGCTGTCTTTGTGGACGATGGCAATGGCTTGCTGCACTCCTTTGAAAGTGGACAGGTGGTGGTCGATCTCTGTCAGCTCAATCCGGAAGCCACGCAGCTTCACCTGTGGGTTCAGGCAATGACAACAGGTGAGTCATGTGCCGGCAGGCCCCCATCAATCATGCTCGCCTTTACAACTGACACAGCTTACTGTGGCAAAATCCCCAACAAGCATGATCTGATAGAGCTGTCGAGACATCATCACTGATCTGAAGGTTTGACAGACAGACAGACTGCTTCATTGTGGGTGAGTCATGCACATGCAAGCAGCATGCTGTCTAGTTTCATGCTTGCGTTGCTGTGGTGCATCAATGCTGCCACACGTGCTTAAGCTGCTTGCAACAGTCACTAGACCTATGATAGCATGGCTAGACTGGACTTGCCAGCCGTGTATGGGAATTCTTGGGGGTTTTATGGGGGTTGGGGTCTGCGTTTTCACATCTCTACACTGCATTTTGGTAGCTTGCATTTAAAGATGGGTGAGTATTACCTGTTCAGCTTTGCAGCAGCTGCTAATTGAATGTTTTCATACACAGTAGCAGTAACGCCCAGGGAAGACCACACCATTCGTGCAACTGTCCATACAAATATAATGCCATGTTACCATTGGCGTAAGGCCGGCACTACCTGCTGGTCTTTGGCAACTCTCCCCAGGAAGACCAGCACCCCATCCCCACGCCAGCAGGCTTCGTCCCCAGTCTTGTACATGCGTGCGTGCTGCTCCTCCCCTCTGCTGAAAGGGTTGGGGACAAAGCGCTCCCCAGTCATGACTGGCTGGCCCTTGTACCCCCTGGCCAAGCAGATGCCGCTGATGTACAACTCACCCTTCTCACCTAGACATCCGGCATGACCGGCAGTGAGAGGGTAGGCAGTCAGCAGGCTGGACGTGCTTTGGCCATGTATGCATGCTTCATGCTTGCAGCTCCTGAGGAGACAGGTTGCACAGTATGGCATGGCATGGCATGGCATGGCATGGCATGGCATGGCATAGCATAGCATAGCATAGCATAGCATAGCATAGCATAGCATAGCATGGCACAGCATAGCATGGCATGGCATACATGTGTCTTCCCCGCAGTCATAGCTGAGGTTTCATTGCATGCACACCTGGCAAGCGAAGCACCCATAGCTGATTTTGAACACATGTACGGTAGATCTGCATTTGTGATTGACTACACTGATGTCGTCTCTGCTGAAGGATGTTCCTTGTCCATGTCAGCGTATGCACACACAATGCAATACAGCAGCTATCAGGAGTCCCCAGGGTGCAGGCAGGTGTACAGCCAGGCAACAGTTCATGACCAATGGACACACAGACAAGTGGACAGATGTGAACAGACACAGACACACACACACACCAGAAGCAAGGCAGCCAATGACTGGTACTCAAGCTTTGGGGAGTCAAGAACATGGACACAGCTGCACAACAAGCGAACGCTCGGCACTCAGCGCACGAGCAGCTTGTGTTGGAGCCTACGAGTGCACTTGTGTGCAACTCACCTACAGGAACTGGCTGCAGCTTGTCATCCAGAACGTACAGCTGGGTGTTGGCCATGGGGGGCCCGATGGGGCTGGTAGCCACCCCCTCAAAGTCACCCCCATTGCAGTGCCAGCTGCTGACCCAGATAGTGGCCTCGGTCGGGCCGTAGATGTTGTGGATCTCTGTGTTAGGCAGCACTTCACATGCTCGCTGAGCCACACACCTGCACAGGACAGACACTCATGCAGTCTCAACATTGATTGTATATGTGCGGCTGTGTGGATGTCAGTGCAATGCCAGCTGTTGATGCAAACGTTGGCCCCTGTAGAGTCCTCAATCGTCCTGAATGTGATTGCTAAGCCTCACACCTGCAAGGCACAGACACCGGCGCTATATTTTTGATTATCTGTCTTCCCTAAAAGCTATAAAAACAAAGCCTAGCAGAGGCATGAATGCAATGTTTTGTGGATCTTTGCTTTGTAGGTGTTGTATCATGGCAACATCTCCTCTGTATATAATGGCAGTATGTGTCTGGAACAGCACATAGTTCTCATCCTGCAGTCTTCCTTGCACACTGTCTGTACTTCAATGCTGTACAGCTTGAGCCGTCCAGCTCTACTTAAGGAAGCTCGCACAGTCACGCGTCCAATGAGCATCAAATGCATCAAGAAGTAAGACTTGCTACCAAATTTGCAGCTGCACTCACCTGACTGAGCACAGCTGCAGATTTACAAGCAGCCACTGAGCACCAGATGTATGAAATTTGCAGCTACAACTGACACTTATTCACCTGCCAGAACAAGACTTCATCCAGGGAGCCACTCAGGATTGCACGTACCATACCCTAGGGGAAGACACATGCTGGATGATTGAATAAATGAATGAAATAAACGAACAAACGAACGAACGAACGAACGAACGAAGGACCGAACGAACGACCGAACGACCGAACGACCGAACGAACGAACAAACGAACGAACGACCGACCGACCGACCGACAGAACGAACGAACGACCGAACGAACGAACGAACGAACGAACGAACGAATGCATGCATGAATGAATGATTGATTGAACGAGCTCACCTGCCAAAGGCTTCGCCAATCAAGCACAGCTGCTTGAGGCCGTGGCATGCCAAGCTCTGCTGCTCGCATGCATCCAGGAAGAACGGCAACGCTGTCGGCACCATGATAGCAAACGTTACCCTGCGTAATGCACAGCCATTACTGCTAGTAAGCTGAGTGCCAAGACAGCACCTCATACAGGGAGCTACTCAGGACTGTGTATGCCTGATGACCCTAGGGGAGGACACAAATGTAATGAATGATTACGCATAATGCTGAAGCCTCCCTGGGCGCTACATGACAGCATACCTGGAGACCCCACAAAGCTGGAACAATACTACTGTCCGTTTCAGGGCATACATGCGGTAACATCAGCTGGTCAGGCCTTGCATCAAGAATCAAGGTGCTGGCAAAATGTGAGGACGCAAGTGGAACGCACCGAACAGACTGCTGTGAAGCACAGCCTCGATTTGACAAGCACATCTCCATGACCATACAGTTTGTGGAGCTCTGCATAGAAGTGAGGCAATATGCACATGCACATCTACGTTCACAAGTGCAGCATGTGCTAACATGGTGACTTGATGCTGCCGTGTTCATGCTGACAAGGCGCATGAGTGTTTGTCACTAGACGTACACCATGCACAAGCAGTACTGGTACTTTCTCTACTCTTTGTGCCTTCTTGATCCAAAAGCCATCACAACATTGCCACACTGTAGCTTACCCCGTCTCTGTGATGAGATCTCGGACATAGGCCGGGTCTTCGTGACCCCCAGGCTTAGCAATCACCAGCCTCCCCCCCAGAGCCAATGGAGCAAAGATCTCAAACACTGAGGGGTCAAAGCTGACAGCAGTCTTCAGCAGAACGCTGGTCTGGCTTGATAGCCTGTACTCCTTGACTGACCAGTCTATGAGGTTGACCAGGCTGTTGTGGTTCAGCATGACTCCTTTGGGGTTGCCAGTGCTGCCTGAAGTGTAGATGAGGTACATCATGTCTGTCGAGCTGCACGGCAGGTTGAGTGGTTCTGAGGAGCACTCTGCTATGGTCCCATAGCACTCATCCACATCCACAATCTGTGTACAACAAAACTCATAACAACAACAATAGGCATAACAGTAACAATGATGTCAATGGCAGTCAAGTAACAACATCAATAATGACAGTCATGATGGCTGATAATGACAATAGCAACAATGATGATGATAATGATAATGGTAATGGTAATGGTAATGGTAATGGTAATGGTAATGGTAATGGTAATGGTAATAACAGTCATGACAACAATGCTAATGATGAGAGAGATATGCTGTGATGCACAAACCTTGTGGAGCAGCAAAGCAGTTGGTGCCGTGCTGTCACCTTTCTGATGAGACTCAGTGTATCACACTATTGCAAGACCCCATGATGAAATCACAGAAGTTGAGACCTGCAGGTCTCAAGTTCTGTGATTTCAGGCAGGAAGGTTTGCATGCCAGGACTATGCCAGATGCATGGCTGTGTGCTGCCAAGGGCCTCTTGCAGATTACACACCAGGTCATGCTGTAGAAACTCATGCAGTCAAGTGGTGACTCAGCATTGCAGTGTTGAGTGTCAATGCAGCTGTACACGCAGCATGACAGCAAAGCTGTACTGAAACCAGCCAGGCAATCAAGCCATGCAAGCTGCAATACAGGGCAACAGGACTCTGCACACATTGCCATAGCACCTGCAAGGCACAGCGGGCATGATGCAAAACTTGAGGAGAGGCGCATGAAGTATCAAAAGCTGCAGGATCAAGAACTTTGCTTTTCACGGTAGTCCTAAACCAACAACAGGAAAACTTTACTATTATAGCTATTTTAGCTGTCATCGTTTGTTATTATCATCATAATAAAAACCCGACGTGTTGCAAGTGATGAGTCACCTGCATGGCCAGGTCACCCTCTGGCAGCTTCCTACGCAACCCCTGATGAGTCAGCAGGACAGGCGCTTTTGCGTCCTTGACCATGTAGGCTAACCGCTGCTCTGGGTAATGCGGGTCCATTGGCAGGTATGCCCCTCCAGCCTTCAGCACAGCTGCAGCAGGCAAGAGGATGTTGCAGTTCTGCACTCCTGTTACAGCAGTATAATGTGTGCCTGACAGTTTTTGACAGGCGGTCAATAGATTGAGGATGGCGACAATAAAGCACATGTGTATGTATGTTGATGTTTTGTTGTTGCAAACAGAAGTGGGTTTGATTCTGCTTGCACTGTACCAAGTAGTGATGACTTGATCCAAGGTCGCAGTCAGGCTGTGACCATTTTGAATGGAAAGAAGACTCATTGCGCAGATGCTGATACAGATTGAGCTGTGACTTGATCAGAGATGGCATGATAAGGCAAATATAGTGCAGCTGTGAACAGGTAGACATTGTGAGAAGGAATAATGGAGAATCTATTGCACAGAACGAAAGCATCATCAAACGCTTACCCATCACAGCAACAATCAGATCAAATGATCTCTCCATGAGAACAGCCACAGGAATGTCCCTGCCTGCCCCTAGAGTTTGCAGGTAGTGCGCAAGCCGATTGGTCTTTTGGTCCAGCTGAGAGTAAGTGATGGAGTTGCCTTCAAAGACTAGACACTCTGCATGAGGCTGTGCAGCGGCTTGCTGCTGAAAGAGCTGATGTATGCAAACGTCCGTCCTGAAAGGAACAGTTGTATTGTTCCAGACTTGTGGAACCTGCAAGTAGAGCACTAGCTGATTGTGTAACTGCAAGAAGCTTGTCGGAGCCTCGAGCGGCTGTAACGAATCAAACTTGCACCTGGCTTCCTTTCTCCGTATAAGTCATGCCAGGCATTATTGCAAATATGGCACCGGCGTCAAACTACGAATCGCATGCAGGTGCGGGCTGCAGAGTGAAAAGTTCCAAGGTTGCAACAGGGCCGGCAAATCGGGTAAGCAGATCCGCTTCTGTTGTCCCGATGCCACACCCGAAGTTCCAAGGTGCAGGGCCGTAACGGTGATGCGTGCACACGTGTACTCGATGCACACACACACAGCAGGCTTTGCTATCTGGGTAACGTGCAGAGCCGCATGTCATCTGTCGACCTCTGTACACCTCGATTTGTGACGCAGCAGTGCAACTGCAAACTGAGTGTACGTCCTCCGCCGGGTTTAGAAAAAGTCGTCTCAAGGACACATCCGAACCGCTGCAGAGATGCTGAGGCATGAGCACTCAGGGCTCTTCATGACTCATGAGGACCATCTTTCGGCCCGCAGATCATGCCTTGGAGCCGCTAGGGAAGCTGCATGTGCGTGCTTCCACATGCCAAACGTCCTTCCCCACATGCCCAGCGTCCCCCGTGACCCCCTGGTGAGGCGCAAGCAGTTGGGACCCAAAGCGCCGTTAGGTCTGTTAGGTCAAAGCCTTCCCTTGAGGTCTTGGCCAAGGGTGGCCATGGGTGGCACATCTTGGGTGGCATATGGTTGTGTGCGAGACACTGTAATGCAATTGTCCATTCTGTCGCAACTGGCCAAGTTGGCCCTGAATAACTTGCAAAGGAAAGAACGGTAGCTGTGACAGTACGATTATTAACGACAACAATGGTTTGAATTACGCCCAATATCCGGGACATTAAACCAATACAAACAAGAAAGGTCCCGGGCCCCTTAAGAGTCATCTAGCAGAAAGTCCTGCACTGCAGGCGGCAATGTGATAGGCCGCAAATGTGCCCATGAAGAGATGATATCATAAGAAGCTGCAAGCCTTTCTTCGCTTGGCAAATCAGGAACAATGTCATTGAGTTGCTGCAATAGCCCAGATTCTGAGTGTCCCTGAAGCTTCCGCAATTGCTGCAAGGGTTGCTGCTGTTCCTCTGGGATGGCGCTCATCTTCAATGTTCTGTCCTTTAGTATTTCACTGCTGCTCAAGATCTCTGATTGCTTGTAGTAGGCTTGTTGCGGAGTCAAATTGTCCCAATAAGTGAGCTCACCATCGCGAATCACAATCAAATGATGCACCTCACCATCTGTCAAGTCCAGAAGCAACGGCCATGCATTGTAAGCATAGGCACCTAGAGTCGCCATGACACTCTGGCCCTTGTAGCCTTTGCTGTATGTCAGCGCTCCTGCCAACTTCTGGCCCTGTGTATCACAGCAACTTGCCTCAGCCTGTCAGACGTACAAAGTCCAGAAGCAATCAGCGAGATGAAACAACAAGACTTTGCACAGTGCACACACTCCTGCATGTACGTTTTGCAAGGGTGTGTAAGATACCTGTGCCTTGTCACCATGCTGGCCAAGATACCTCTGCTTTTGGTCATCAGACTGTTTATGTTTGTATGCTACTCTCAGCTGGGCGGCAGCACTTGACACCGATAATCCAAATGGAGCGATGCCTCCATCAACACCGCCATGGTACTCTTGTCCATTATGCACAATGGGAAATGGGTTCTTATGATCATGAAGATCAAACATTTGGAAAGCATTCCTTCCAAAACTGACGCCAAGCTTGATCAACTCTACCTGGTGATGTCTCAGAAGATGTGGAGTTCCAGCGTTTTTGTTAGAGCAATTGCTGTAATCAAAGGCCTGAGAAGTAGGTGCTGAGTTGCTGACTATGATAGGATGTAGAATATTCCCCACACACTCAGCAAGTTCCAATGAAAACAACACTCTGTTTGCTTTGCGTGAGCCCACCATAGAAAATTCTTGTGGAACTATTGTGTTGTTTGACTGGTTTAGCAAAGTCTGTATTAATCCAGAGACCTCCAACCGCCATGTTGCTTCACTTTGAGTATCTGCGCAAACATAAGCGGCACTACTTCAGACAAGCTCCAAACACAACTGGTTAAAAAGTTGTATGCCCGTTGAGCTGAATATGCATCAAAGCCAAAACGGACACCTCAAGCCACAGAAGAGGCTGCATCAAGTCCACTCGATGTATGTTTCAAGAGCACAATTCTAAGCCGAGAGGGGTGAGAGTCTGCCTGATTCCTTCATGGACGTGCAGTCAAAGTTTGCCAGAGACTGGAAGAACACCTGCAATGAACTCCTTGAGTGCACCCACCCATTGGTCTGGATATGCGGCAACAAACAGCGAACTAGCCGTATCATCCGTGTCCTTTGCCAGAGCAGCAGCGATGCTTTGCTTTTCTGACAAGGTCAATAGTGTGTCTGGTTGCCT
>JAABUU010005138.1_pt1 | contig 14888 bp, 14 predicted proteins | sample 5559301 | NCBI WGS metagenome assembly JAABUU01 (sample SAMN10711884, study PRJNA513360) | rock metagenome | isolation source: Antarctica rocks | place: Antarctica: Victoria Land, Richard Nunatak white | reverse complement strand
CGGCGTGGCCGAGAACTCGGTCGCCGACCTGGAACCGGGTGACTGCCTGGCCGACCTCGACAACCTCGCCGGCGACATCGGAGCCGAGCACGGTGGGGTAGTTCAGCCAGCCATAGGTGAGGCTGCCTTCGACCTGGATGATCCAGTCCAGCGGGTTGATCGCGACGGCGCGGTTGTGGACGACTATCTGGTCGTCGCCGGGCGTGGGGTAGGGGGCCGGGCCTACTTCGAGCTTGGCGTGTTTGGCGTTGATCCAGGCGGCGGTGTTGGTGGGCATGATCTTTCTCCTCTGGGTGGGCGCTGCTGATCGCACGTGCAGATTGATTGCACCAAGTGCAGTACCCACTGTGCCAGTTGATTTCACAAAGTGCAATGACTGGGTAGAGTTTAAGTTCATGGGACGCTGGGAACCGAACGCGCAGCATCGGCTACAACAGTCGGCCATGGTGCTGTTCTACGAACGCGGCTACGCCGATGTGACGATCGCGGAGATCGCCGATCGAGCTGGATTGACGAAGCGGACGTTCTTCAATCACTTCACCGACAAGCGGGAAGTTCTCTTCGCTGACGCGGCGGCTTTCGAAGCCCGCATCGCGACGTACCTAAGTGAGGCCGATGAGGAGCTCGAGCCGGTCGACGTGGCCGTCGCCGTCCTCACCCAGGGCGGTCTGGACCTGGCAGCTTACGGTGACTGGGCCCGCGCCCGCCGGGACCTGATCGTGTCGGCCATCGAGCTGCAGGAACGCAACTTGATCAAGATGGCGTCGCTCGCCGCGCTCATTGCCGAGGGCCTACTCGAACGGGATGTACCGGGCAGGATCGCCAGCTTCACCGCGCAGGCGGCCGTCGCGGTCTTCTCCGCCGCGTACGACGAATGGGCCGAAGACACCAGCGCGGATTTCTCGACACTGATGCAGCGGGCGCTTGCCGACCTGCGCCAGGCCATCGCCGCCGGGTAGTCCATCCGTCGACCCGCCACAGCCCAGGCGCCCCCGGCTGTGTCTGCCGGCGCGTCACTCCTGAGCCCGCCATCGGCTTGCGGGACAGGTTGGGCCGGGCACATGTCCCAGTAATCCACTCGCCCCAGTGCGCGCACTCGGTTAGCGTCTCGGGCGGTGAACATCGTTATCGAACCCGAGTGCGTCGATGACGTCGTGGCGGTGCGCAACGTCGTGCGCCGGGCTTTCCGCCACCATCAGTCCGTCGCTGACATGGTCGACCTGATCCGCGCCTCACCGCAGTACCTCCCAGAACTGGCGCTGACCGCCCGGATCGGCCGGAACGTCGTCGGCTTTGCATGCTCAGCCACGCCGAGGTCGTGGAAGCGGATGGCGCCCGCCATGACGTACTCACGCTCTCGCCGCTCGCTGTGGCACCCGATCATCAGCGGCAAGGCATCGGCTCGGGGCTCGTGCGCGCGGGCCTCGCCGCCGCTGACGCCACCGGGCACGGTCTGGTCACTCTTGAGGGCAGCCCGACCTACTACGGCCGGTTGGGATTTCGGTTCGCGCCCGACTTCGGCATCACAATCGATCTTCCACAATGGGCGCCGCCGGAGGCAGCCCAGGTGTACCTGTTGCGAACGTACGACCCGACAGTGCGCGGGAAACTGGAGTACCCCCCAGCATTCGCCGCCGCTGTCGACTGAGCTGGGGCCCGTTGGCGGCGCCAGATTTCCACGGAACGATCGTTGTGCCCCAGCGTGGGATCGGGTGCGGCCCGACGTTACTGATAGCACGGCGTCAATCGTTGATATCATTTCGTCATGAAGCAACTCATCACGCGTGTCGACGAGACCCTTGCAGAGGCGGTCAAGCAGCATGCCGCGCTGACCGGCGAGTCGGTCAACGCTTACATCACCCGGTTGCTCGGCGCGGCCGTCAGCGGGCGGCAGGCGTGGAAGAACGAGGCGATCACAGCAGGTCGACTCATCTCTCGCGCGCCGCACCCCGCACCGCTGACCCAGGCAACCACCTCAACGGCTCCCGGCTATGCCTCGGCCCTCGTGTCCGCTGAACGTGACGAGCGGTGATCCTCTACATCGACACCAGCGCGCTGGGACGCGTCTACCTCGGTGACCAGTCCGACAGCACACAGCTGTCGCACATCGTCTACGACGGCGACCGTCCAGTGATCACGAGCGAGCTCACCGATGTCGAAATCGCCAGCACAGTCGCGCGAGCAAGCCGGGCCGGCGCGATCACTGCGGCCACCGCCGACGAGCTGCTGGACCGGTACGCAGCCGACACCTCCGACACCGGACCCCTGGGCGTCATCGGCCTCGACAGCGACACCATCGCTCTCGCGCAGCGGTACGTCCTGCAGGCACCGCTGCGCACCCTGGATGCGATCCACCTGGCCGCCTGCGCACGATTCGGCGATTCCACGCCCGACGACGTGCGGCTGCTGTCCCGTGACAACCGGCAAAACGAGGCGGCTCGAGCTCTCGGCATCGAGCTGGCCGAGGAATAACCGCCCCCTCAGCGGCTACTGTCCGGAAGCCTGGACGACGGGGGCATGCGCAACCTGCACGCAGAACCCTCCGCGCCTCGACGATGGGCACCTGAAGCTGCCAGTCGCCCTTCGGTGATCTGTTCGAAGCCGTCCCGTACATCGATCGTCATGCGGGCTGCTTGACGGAATCTGTGTCAGCATGACTCGCTTCCACTGACGGCTGCACCGTGGCACCGCTTTCGGCTCGTGAAGCGTACAGAGCACGGACAGGACGGAAACTTCCCCCTTACTACAGAATTGATGGTAGCCCCGGCGACACGGGGGGTCTGCCGCCGGGGCCAATTCGAGTGTGGTTGATCAAATGATGTTCAGTGCTCGTGTCCGATTCAACACCTCCCTTCCTCAGCTGCTGTTCATCTCAAGGGCGCGTCAGGCGGTGAACGCCCCCGGCCTGGATCTTCCGCGCCTCCGACCGGCGCCGCAGAGGTCGGCCGTAGCTTTCTTGGCACCCACTGCCGCGGCGATGACCGGGCCCGCCCGCACCGCATCAGGGACGTGATGCGCGGCGGCCGCGGCACCGGATATTCCGCGGCGATGATCGCATCGAACTCCTCCCGCAGCAGATCCTCATCCAGCCACAGCCCGAGAAACACGGTGGGGTCGGCTGTTTCGACCTTTACCATGGCGCTCACCCCGATTTGACCGAGGGGTCAGGCGTCGACGAGTTGCCGGTCCTGCTGCCCCGGCTGGTCGATCGCGATCTTGCGGGGCTTGGCCTTCTCCGCCACCGGGATCCTCAGGGTCAGCACCCCGCCGTCATAGGCCGCCCTGACCCGCTCGGTGTCCAGGGTGTCGCCCAGGATCAGTTGCCGGCTGAACACGCCCCGCGGGCGCTCGGCGGCCAAAAGTTCCCGATCACCCTGCAGGGCTTTCCGTTCGGCCTTCACGGTCAACACGTTGCGTTCCACATCGAGGTCGATCGAATCCGGGTCCACCCCGGGCAGGTCGAACTCCACGATGAATTCGTGGCCTTCCCGCCAGGCGTCCATCGGCATCGCCGACGGGCGGGCCAAGGTACCGGGTGTTCCGAAGACCTGCTGGCTCAGCCGGTCGAACTCTCGGAACGGGTCAGTGCGCATCAGCATTGCTTCCACCTCCACAGACAGTCAGTTGGTCGATGCCCTATCCGTCATCACCGGACCTGATGTGTGGCCCGGGTGATAGATCTTTTATAACGCCGACGCGAAACCGTCGCAAGTGTGAAATTCATGAGAGGAGCATGAGTGGTCGACTGATCTTCCCGCGGTCGCTGTAGGACAGGTTGACCCTTCTCTGGGTGTCTACGGCGAATCCGCCGTCGCCCAACTCGCCGCCGTGCCCGGCCAGACATCCGATTCTCGTGTTGACCCGGCATCTTCCACGGGCATACATGATTTGGCATCGGGTGGGGCTGTTCTTGTGCACGATCAGTGTCCGGTCACCGATCCCTGACCGGTGAAGATTCGTCCATCGTGAGTTGCTTCAGCCTGCAAGTAACTGCGTTGTGCTGACAACAGTGGCGAACTCCCCATGCAGGTTGGTCGCGGTTACGCGGGTTAGCTCATCCGCGGTGACGGTGCTGCCGTCTGGTGCCCGCCGGTCGAACGTGTGCGTGGGCGTCCAGCGCGAATAGCACCTGGTGGCCCAAGTTGCCTCCTACTCGCGCAGCCGTCTCGCAGCAGTGGTTGGTGGTGATGCCGCTCAGGACGAAGCCGTCCAGCTGTTGTTCCCGCAGCCACCCGTCCAAGTCTGGGTGTCCGTGGAAGCAAGAGTTGACTTGCTTTGTTACCAGCAGGTCCGGGTGCCCGCTCACGATTGGCTTGAAAGCATTTCCCGGCTGGCCTGGCCGTAGCGGTGAGGGCGCCTCGGTCGAGTCATGCCGTACGAACACCACGGGCCGAGTTTGAGCGTCGTTTCCCCAGCGCACAGTCCGCAACGGCAGTTGCGCTTGGTGTCGCAGCGGATTGAACCACTGATTGACCGTGAAGTCGTATAGGGCAGAGCGATTGCATCCGAAGTCGAGCCGCGCGAGGGTCGTGACGCGCTCGACTTCCTCTGTGTTGCCCGTGTATCCGTGGAACGAGAGAGGATCCAGAAGCGGTGCGGCGAACTCGTGCGCGTCGACCGTGACGGGCGTGCCTCCGACGCCGAGGAGCCCTCGCATGATCGCGACGGTGTGATATTCGTGGTTGGAGCTGACGTGGACGCTGGTGGGGCGGCCGGTGATTCCCCGTCGTACGACCTCCAGGGTGGCGGCGGTGTCCGGCATGGTCAGCGATTGTTCGGCGACCTGGACGAGGTTGGCCTCTCCAACGTCGCTCCAGAGTCGGAGGAGTCCCGGGAGGTCGGCCGCCGGCGGTGTTTCGAGGAGCGCTGGCATGTTCCGCCGGACAAGCAGAGCTATAAGGGAGGGTGCAGTGTCGCGCGGCACCGCGACGAGCACGAAATCGGGTGATCCCAGGGTGGCCACGGCCTCGGCGGTGTCGGCAGGTGCGACATTGATTGCTGCGCCACCGCCTGACGAGTGGCGGTCGTTCGGGAGTGGACCGACGTGACTTGGAAATCCTCGGGAAACATCTGCGCGGCTCGAAGGAAGAACTGGGACCTCCAACCGCCCCCGATGATTCCGAACCGTACCGGCCGTTCGGAGGTCACTCGGCCACGACCGCGACTCCCTGCGACTCCAGGACGAGGCCGTCGGAGGGCAGACCGGTGAGTCGGTCCGTACCGGGCATCTCCAGGGTCACAGGCGAGGGCCCGTGGTTGATCACCACGAGGTGGTCCCCCCTCCGGACGAACTCGACCCCCTCGAGCTCGGGGAAGCGCGGGACGTCCGATCTGTCGAGGATCGTGTTGGCGAAGTGGGCCAGAGCGCCCGGCGAGAGCTGGGTTGCGACGTACCGGGCGGAGCCTGAACCCGGATGGTTGACGGTCACGGCAGGCATCCCGTCGAGGGCACCACCGTCGAAGGTCGCCTCGACCGTGGCGTCGCCGACGCGGACGTATTCGGCCCAAAGGACCCCTTCCGCACCGTCGCCGACGATCCCACCGCGGAGCGCCAGGCTCGGGGGGGTGCGACCCCCGGCGGCATCCCTGTCGGGCGCGGCGAGCGGTGCGAATTCTTCGACGCTGAGCCCCAGCGTCTCGCCGAGTTTGCCGAGGTAGCCACCGGTCCGCACTCGGAGATCCTGGTCGACGATGGCCGTAAGGTAGCCGACGATGAGGCTGCCGCCGCCGCGCGCGTAGGCATCCAGGGCGTCGATCTGGGCGTCGGTCGCGACGAAGAGGTGGGGGACGATGACCGCGGCGTACCCGTCGAGGTCGCCTTCCGGGCGAGCGAAGTCGATGGTGACTCCGGCGGTCGAGAAGGCCCGATACCACTCGAAGATGCCGTCGAGGTACCGGATCCGGGTGGGCGATGCCTCCTGCTCGATGGCCCACCAGCTCTCCCAGTCGAACACGATGGCCACGGACGCGGACACGCGAGATCCCAGGAGTCCTGGCTCGTGAGAAAGCGTGACGAGTTCGGAGCCCAGTTCTTCGACTTCGTGGAAGATGCGGGTTTCCGGCCCGGCGTGGGGAATCATGCCGGCATGGAACTTCTCCGCCCCTGCGACGGCTTGCCGCCATTGGAAGAAGAGGATGCCGTCAGCGCCGCGTCCGATGCACTGGTACGACCACGCGCGCATCTGGCCCGGCAGCTTTGCCGCGTTCCGTTCACGCCAGTTGACGGCACCGGGTGACTGTTCCATCAGGAGCCAGGGCCGCCCGTCGCCGAGCGAACGCATCAGGTCCCGCTGCATCGCGGCGGAGATCGGCGCGAGGGGGTCGGCCGGATCCGGGTACGAGTCGTCCGATACAACGTCGACTTCCTGCGCCCATTTCCAGTAGTCGGCCTGTTTGAAAAAGCCCATGAAGTTGGTGGTGATCGGCACGTCGGACGACTGCCGGATGATCGCCTTCTCAGCCCGGTAGCACTCCAGCAGTTCGTCGGAGCTGAACCGGTCGAAATCGAGCAACTGGGTCGGATTGATGAACGACGGCGCGGTTCGTGGCGGCAGGATCTCCGTGAACGAGTCGTAGCGCTGCGACCAGAACGCCGTGCCCCAAGCCTGGTTGAGCGCTTCGACGGCACCATATTTCTGCTCCAACCAGGCGCGGAACGCGGCCGCTGAGACGTCGCAGTAGCAGTGGCTGACATGGCAACCGTATTCGTTGTTCACGTGCCACAGTTCCAGGGCCGGATGGTTGGTGTAGCGCGCGATGATCTTCTCGACGAGCCGCGCCGCGTACCGCCGGTAGACGGGGGAGCTGGGGCAGTACGCCTGGCGGCTCCCGGACGACAGGGTCACTCCGTAGGCCGTGACCGGTAGTATCTCGGGGTGAGACACGGCGAGCCACGGCGGCGGGGATGCCGTTGCGGTGGCCAGGTCCACGCGGACTCCTCCCGCGTGGAGGAGGTCGAGTACTTCGTCGAGCCAGCCGAAGTCGAATTCCCCGTCGCGCGGTTCGATCTTCGCCCAGGAAAAGATGCCCACCGACGCGAGATTGACGCCTGCTCGGGTCATCAACCGGACGTCTTCACGCCAAATGCCAGGGGTCCACTGCTCCGGATTGTAGTCGCCGCCGTAGGCGAATTGCTTGTTCATGAACGCGCTCATTCTTTGACACTTCCGCTGGCGAGACCCGTCTGCCAGTACCGCTGCAGGAAGAGAAACGCGACAATGAGGGGCACGATCGACACGAGGGATCCGGTGAGGACCGTGGAGAACAGGGCCTGGGACGACCCGCCTCCGGCGCTTGTGGCCTGCTGTTGGGCGAGGCCGACGGTGAGGGGGTAGAGGTTTGAGCTGTTGAGCATGATGAGCGGCAGAAAGTAGTTGTTCCACGTGGCGACGAGGGCGAAGAGGAACACCGTGACGATGCCGGGGCCGAGCAGACGGAGTACCACCTGCCAGAAGATCCGGAATTCGCCTGCGCCGTCGACACGGGCGGCCTCGATGAGCGAGTCGGGGATCGCGTCGGTCGCGTAGACGCGCATCAGGAACACTCCGAACGGACTCACGAGGGACGGCACGATCACGGCTGCGGCGGTGTTCGTGATTCCGATCTGGCTGAAGATCAGGTAGGTCGGCAAGGCAAGGGCCGTGAGGGGGATCATGATGGCGCCGAGGACCACGCTGAACAGGAACTTCGCCCCCGGGAACCTGTATTTCGCGAAGGCGTAGCCGGCCATGGTGGCGAGGAAGGACGCTCCGACGGCGCTGATGCCGGCGTAGATCACCGTGTTGAGCGCCCAGTGCAGGTAGATCCCGTTCGAGGTGGTGAACACGTCCCGCAGGTTCGAGAAGAAACTGAATTTCGAGCCGAAAGCGAAGCCGAAGCTCGTGAAAAGGTCCGCGTTGTTCTTCGTCGACGCGATGATCAGCCACACGATCGGCAAGACGAAGTAGAGAGCGCAGATCCACAGCAGGATGGTCAGGAGGTTGCTGCGCTGTTTCTCGCGGTCGTACGCCTTCACCTTTCCGACCCGCGCGAGCCCTCTGCGGTCGAGGGCGGTTTGGGAGGCGGGTGCGATCGGTTCGCCAGTTGCTGCGGTCACGATGCTCGTGCTTCCCTTCGCTGCGTCGACAGTTGGACCACGTACGACACGACAGCGATGACCAGTCCGAGGAAGAAGGCGATGGCGGCGGCGTAGTCGACGTCCTGGTTCGTGAACGCGAGGTTGTAGGCGTAGAAGTTGGGAGTGAACGCGTTGTCGATGACGTTCGGGGCGAGGTTGTGCAAGAGGCTCGGCTCGTTGAACAGCTGGAACGTGCCGATGATCGAGAAGATCACGGTCAGCATGATCGCGGGTCGGATGGCGGGAATCTTGATGCTCCAGGCCATCCGGAACTGGCCGGCACCGTCGATCTCTGCCGCTTCGTAGAGCTCCGACGGAATCGCGCGGAGGGCCGCGTACATGATGATCATGTTGTAGCCGACGAACTCCCACGTGACGATGTTCATCATGGAGCCGAGGATCGTCTGAGCACTCAGCAGGTTCGGCGCTCCGAAGCCGATGGCTTTCATGATCTGGTCGATCGGGCCGAAGTCCTGACCGTAGAGGTAGCCCCACATCAGGGTCGCGACGACGCCGGGCACGGCGTAGGGCATGAATACGAGGAGGCGTATGGCGCCGGCGCCGCGAACCCGGCCGCTGTCGATCGCCAGGGCCAAGAAGAGCGCCAGCGCGAGCATGATCGGCACCTGGATGATGAGGAAGAGTCCCATCCGGCCTACTCCGGACAGGAAGGCGGGATCGGTGAAGGCGCGGATGTAGTTCGTCAGCCCGGCGAACTGCGAACCGCCGATGAGGCGAGTCGTGAATACGCTCAGGTACCCCGAGTAGGACAGTGGCACGAGAAGCATGAGGACGAACACGATCAGGAACGGGGCGATGAACAGGTACGCGGCCCGGTTCTGACGCCGCTGGGTCGCGTTCCTCCGGGTACCCGGTCGTGTCGGTCGTTCTCCCCTTCGCATCCGACCACGAGCGACGACGGACTGGGTCATGGCGAACTCCTTCGTTCGGACGAGAAGCGAGGGGTGGCCGGCCAGGCCCGGCCACCGCTCGTGGCGCTGCTAATGGCTGACGGTGAAACCCTGCTGGGTGCCGTACGCGGTGAGATCCTTCTGCCAGGCGTCGAGCCCAGCCGAGAGGTCGCCCTTGTTAGCCAGGGCCTTACCCACGGTCTCGTTGTAGCTCGAGTAGGCGTAGTCCATGTAGGGCAGCCACTGGAACTTCGTGTCGACCGTCTTGGAGACGCCCGCGAACAAGCTGTTCACCTTTTGGCCACCGTAGAACTTCGCGGCCTGACCCGTGAACGCGGGATCCGTCAGAGTTGCCGTGGACGTCGGGAACAGGAACTGCTGATTCGCCAGGTCGAGCGTCGAGGTGGGATCGCCGTTGATGAATTGCGCGAGTTCGTAGGCGGCGAGCGGGTTGGCGGACGTCTTGAGCACCGCATCCGAGGACCCTCCCCAGTTCCCGGACGCGTTCTGCCCGGCCGAGGTCTGCGGGAGAGCAGAAGCACGCCAGAGACCGGACGTCTTCCCGGCAGTCCCCTGGAGGAAGACCGGGCCCCACGCGGCTGTGATCCAGCCGGCGTACTTCCCGTTGGCGAGACCCTCGTACCAGGCGTTCGTGAAGTCCGGGTCCGTCGAGACGTCCCCCTTCTGGATCAGCGTCTGCCAGTTGGCGGCAACCTCCTTCGCACCAGCGGTGTTGACGTTCACCGTGACGCCCTTGTTGCCGTCGTAACCGAAGGGCTTCACGCCCGCCTGCCAGAGGAGACCGATCAGCTGGCCGGCGTCGTTGGAAGCGAGATTAGACATGTAGGAGCCGGTCTTCGCCTTGACCTTGGCAGCTGCGGTGGCGTAGGCCGCCCAAGTTGCTGGCGCGGTCGTGATGCCGGCCTTCTTCAGGATGTCCTCGCGGTAGAGGTTGCCCATGGGGCCGGAGTCTTGCGGGATCCCATACACGGCGTTACCGCGCTTGACCTGGTTCCAGACCCACGGGACGTACTGGCTGCTGAGCTTCGCTCCACCGTACGGGGCGAGGTCGAGCAAGTTGTTCGTAGCGGTGAAGGACGAGATGTACTGGTATTCGATCTGGGCGACGTCGGGCGCCCCCTTGCCTGCTTTCAGCCCCGTGCGAAGCTTCTGGTACTGCGCTGGACCCTGGCCGACGTTCTCGACGTTGACCTTGATCGCCGGGTACTTCTTTTCGAAGAGGGACACTTCGGTCTGGATGTTGGGTACCCAGGTCCAGAACGTGAGGGTCGTAGGCGTCCTCATCGCCGTGTCGATCTGGCCCTGCGAGACCGTCGTGGTCGTCGATTTGGACGTGGTGCCCGACGGTCCGGTGCAGCCAGTCAACGCGATGGTGACGGCAAGGACGCCGGTGCCCAGCGCCACTGCTGTTCTCGATGCTTTCTTTCTCACTGGTTTTCCTTACTTTTCAGGTTGGTCGATCGGCTGTGATGGACGTACTGACCCGTCGAACAGAGCCAGGGTGGACCACGGTTCCAGGGAGATCTCGGTGCCGGCGGCATGGGCGGCAGAGTGCGGGTCTGCCAGGTCGCTCACCGCGAGCGGGACCGTCACGCTCGAGGGAGCGCTCGACCAGTTGTGGACGAACCACACGCGGGCACTCTCGGGGAGCGTGCCCGAGGCTATGGTGACGGTCTCTCCGGTGATCCAGTCCCCGGCGACCGTCTGGGGCGCGACGTACCGGATGATGTCGGCGGCGAGGGCGGCGTTTGGGACCGTTCCGACGTACGTGACCCTCCCGGATCCTGCGGTCGCGGTCGTAATGGCCGGATAGCGCCCGAATTCGGGATGCGCATAGGTTGCGAGCACGTCCGCGCCCTCGACGACGAGGCCGTCGGCCCAGTCAGTTGCCCGCGCCTCCGGCGACAGTCGGAGCTCGCCGTGTCCACGGAGTTTGAGTTCGTCGTCGAGATTGGAGAACTCCTCGTACCACACGCCTGCGGCCGCGTGGAGGTGGTCGGGCGCGACAGCTGGACGAGCCCTGGCCTCTTCATCGGCGTATCCCGTGCGGATTCCGATCACGAGATGGCCGCCCGCGCGAGCGTAGTCGGCGAGGAGCCTCAGCTGGTCGTCGGTCGCCACGTAAAGCGCCGGTGCGATCAGCACCGGGAAACGCTGTGCGAGGTCTTCGGCACCGTAGGCGAGTGCCTGGCCCGCGTGCAGGATTCGAGCTTGGGCGCCGGCCTTGATCACGCCCAAATGGAAAGCGTCCACGATGCGCAAGTAGCTGTTAGCACGTCCCTCGCGTCCCTCGCGTCCCTCGGCGTTCAGGGGCGGCGTGAAATCGAAAGCGAAGCGGGTGTCCGTCGACCAGAGAATGGCGACGTCGGCGTCGGGCTCGTAGCCTGCGAGCTGCGTGCCGAAGGCCTCGAGGGCGGCGCCGATCTCGGCCACTTCGCGGAACACCCGGCCCGGGACCAGGCTGTGGGGCAGGACGCCGCCCCAGTAGGTCTCGGTTCCGTAGTGCAGCGTGTGCCAGTGCCAGTACTCGATCTGCGCAGCTCCGCGGGAGATGAGGGCGAATGCGGCCTGCTTGAGCTGACCAGGGTACGGGGGGTAGTTCTGCGCCGCGCCACCGATTGACCAGGCATTCGTCTCCGTGACGAGGAATCGCGACTGGTTCGAGGAGAACAGCCGGTCGGCCTGCCGGAAGAGGCCCGCGACTCCTGTACTGGTCCACGGTGTCGGCAGCGGCTTGTCGTGCTTCAGGGAGAGGTGGTCCTGCACCCCGTAGTACGGGTTGCCCGCCGTGATGTCGAGCGCCTTCACGAGGGACTCGTCGTCGAGAGCGGGCCGCGGGTACGCGATGCAGGTCGTGACGAATTGGTCGTCGCGACGGTACTCGCGGATGATCTGGGCCTGCCAGGCGATGAACTCGGTCGTGAGCTCGGCCTGGTACTGGCGCCACGCTAGGTCGTACTGTGGCTGCGCGTTGCCTTCAGGAGTCCAGAGCTCTGACCAGTCCGCGATTCGGTGCGACCAGTAGGTGAGGCCCCATTGCGTGTTGAGTTCCTCGACGCTGCCGTACTTCTTCTTCAGGCGCCGGACGAACCGGCGGAAAGAGCTCGGGTTGTGGAAGAGCAGCAGGCCGGGCTCGTTGTCGACCTGATAGCCGATGACGGCCGGATGGTCGGCGTAACGCTCGACGATTTTCCGGATCACGCGCTCGGCGTAGAAGAGAAAAGCGGGGTGGGTGTAGTCCACCTCTTGACGGGAGCCCCACGGCATCGGCTGGCCGGTCGCGACGTCGGCTGCGATCTCGGGGTGGCTCTCCTGAAGCCACGGGGGAACAGCGTAGGTGGGGGTTCCGAGGATCACGGAAATACCCCGCGCGTGGGCGCCGTCGAGAACCGGCTGGAGCCAGTCCAGGTCGAACTCGCCGTCGCGCGGTTCCCACGTGGACCACACCGATTCTCCGACCCGGATCACGGTGAATGTCGCCTCCGCCATCAGGTCGAGGTCGGTCTCGAGGCGATCGGTGAGCTGATACTCCGCGTAGTAAGCGGCACCGAAGAGAACGCGGTCAGGTGTCAGGGAAGCGCGGTCGGCAGGCTGGGCCATCGTGAGGGAACCCCATCGTTCGAGATGTGTTATCGGTAACACTTGGAATCAGGAGGACTATAGATCGGTCCTGTTAACGCTCACAAGAGCCTTCGCGAAATTGTTAAGGAAATTTGCCCGAGCCAGGCGTCAATGTTGACTTCTCGGCCATGGTCGACGACCTGATGATCAGTTCGCCAACGAAAGGCGGTGGCGGAGGACCCGGCGTCGTCTCGCCCAGTCGCTCAAGGAGCTTGGCGAACGCGAGCCGCCCCTGGAGGTCGAAGTCGAGCCGGACCGTCGTCAGCGGAGGTTGAAAGAACGGGGCCTCGGGGATGTCGTCGAAGCCGACGACGCTCATGTCCTGCGGAACCGAAAGACCGCGCTTGGTCAGTGCTCGGATGGCGCCCAAGGCCATCTGGTCGTTGGCGACGACGAGCGCCGTCGCCTCGAGGTCCAGGGGGAGGGCCATGGCGGCCTCGTACCCGGACGCGGGCGACCAGTCACCGTGGGATGTCGCGACACTTGAGAGGCCATGGGATTCGAGCGCCCTCTGGTAAGCGAAATGCCGGTTCCTTGCCGATATCCACTCGCGCGGACCCGTGATTTCCAAGAACCGGGTGTGTCCCAGCCCGACGAGATGCTCGACGAGCAGGCGGACACCCGTCGCGTTTTTCGTCTCGACATCGGTGTACACCGAGTCTTCGTCTTCTCCTTCGACAAAACATGGGACGGTGAAACGCGCGGCCAAGAAAGCTTCCATGGCCGCATCCGTCGAGGCGAAAGCAATGATCCCCGCCAGGTCTCCGGAGTCCGTCGTCCGGAGTGCATTCTGGATGTCGCTCTCGTTACTCGGATCGAAGCTTACGATGTCCAACAGGTATCCGGCCTCGCGTGCTGCTCGGCTCGCACCGCCAAGAATCCTGCTCGGGCCCACCTGCTCGATTTCATGCGTGAGAGCGCCGATCCGATGCGACCGGTTCGTGGCCAGCGACCGAGCGGCGAGATTCGGCCGGTATTCCAGCTCGACGAGCGCAGCCTCGACGCGCCGCCTGGTTTCCGGTCGGATGCCCTGGTAACCCTTCAACAACCGGCTGACGGTCTGGTGGGACACGTTCGCCAATTTCGCCACATCGTAGATCGTGGCAGCGCGGCGAAGGGGGCGAAGCGAGCCACCGGCGGCCACTCCGCCTCGCGTCAACGCGTCCTCCAGTGGAGAGTGTGCGGTCATCCATGGCGTCGTTTCGTTCTGAGCGGATTCGAGCCCTGGATCTGCCATCAGCGATACGGCGACGGTACCCGAGCGGCTCCCTTGCTTCCCATGGAACCGGTGGTTCCCTCAGGCCTGGATCCACCGCGTTCGGTCCAGTTGATCTTGAAATCCGGTACTTGATCTCGATTGGGTCGGAAACTGCTCGAGACAGCGGGTATCGCCCGATCTGTGGTCGGTGTGTCCGTGGTGGTGCCGGTCGGGCCTGGGCTGGCGGGTTGGATGGGTGGGGGTCAGGCCGCTTGGGCCGGGGCCATGACGGTGGCGAACATGGTGATGAACGGTATTTCTCGGCGGCTGTTGACGGCAGGTGCAGGGTGTAGACGGTGGCGGAGTAAGAGATCCGGGCGGGGATGTTGATCAGTTTGGCGCGGATAGTGCCGGTGCGGGCCTTGGCCCCAGTGTGCCGTTGGCCAGGATCGCGGTGGCGCGGGTGAGGTTGTAGGCGATCACCGCGCAGGTCAGCCAGGCACCATTGGCACTAAACGAAGACGGGAAATGGGCCATGGCCGAGTCTCTCAGGTCGGCGATGACCTGTTCGACGATGGCGTGGTCGCGGTGGTGGGCTTCGGATGTGAGCGTCGGTTCGGTGGAGTTGGTGAACACCGCATGGCAGCGGTACACGGTGAACAGTTCCCCTTGGCCTTGCGGGGCGGTGCCGGGGTTGAGCCGTTTGACTCGCCGCACGATCAATCTCGCGGTGACGTGGTGGGTGCGGGGTTTGGAGATGAACGCGGTGTAAGTGGTTTCGGTGACCTGCCTGCGCATCGGAGATCCACCGTTGTTGCTCCTCGTCGAAGATCGCCTGCGGGTACTTGATGGGGAGCGACTCGGTACAACGACTTCATCAACACTCACGCGACCGATCTCGGCAATCCCGGCCTGGTCCTGGCTGGGGTCATGGTCGCTCGGGTTCGATCAGGCCTTGGCGAGCATTCCTTCCAGATCGAGGGGTTGCCGGACATCTTCGGTCCTCTGCTCTGGACACCGC
>JAABUU010005135.1_pt1 | contig 14895 bp, 22 predicted proteins | sample 5559301 | NCBI WGS metagenome assembly JAABUU01 (sample SAMN10711884, study PRJNA513360) | rock metagenome | isolation source: Antarctica rocks | place: Antarctica: Victoria Land, Richard Nunatak white | reverse complement strand
CTGGCATGACCTGTACACATGTGCAACATGCGTATTAAAAGTGGTGGTGTTGTCCATACCGGATGAACGGCTTGGTTCCATATGGTTTGCAGTGAAGATCCAGGATCTGGTTGAGCGACTGGCTTGCACACATGCGCCTGACTCAAGTCAAAAGCCAAGGTGCATGATGCATGCGTTCGTTGAGATGTTATAGGATTCGAAATCAAAATCATGAAACCCTGTCAGACAGACCGGTTCATCTCCCTTGATCACGCTTGTTAGGTGTCTAGCGTCACTGCGCTTACCGCGTTCTAGGCATTATTCAATCCACCATGCAAACGCAGACCGGTGTGCAGTTGCACTGCGGTCACGTCGACATTGGCCATGTCCACAGAGGCCCTCGGCAACGTACTTTTGCACATCCCGTTCAAGCACGGTATTGCAAACTTCCGGAAGGATCGCGAAGTGCCTTTTTTGGGCATACCGCAGGTTTGCAAGCAGGGGAAACATGCGGCAGAAATATTCAGCATGTAAAGCAGCGCTCGGCAGTGCAGACGAGCGCTATCTTTGGCTTCTTGAGAGGAGACGCTGCAGAAAAAACGCGCAAGAAGTACCAAGCACAGGTCGATGCCATCAACCGGTTGGAGCCACAGATGCAAAAGCTATCCGATGAAGAGTTGGCAAACAAGACACAGGACTTGAAACAAAAGGCACAGAAGAACGGAGGAGTGGATGACCTCCTGGTTGAAGCTTTTGCGGTGGGTCCTGTTGCTTTCTTCATGTATGCGAGTAAGCGTTTTGAACCAGTCCTCCTGCATTGTTTCCCAATGACTGTAGCATATTATGGGCAATGATCACAAGAAAGCCTTGGGGCAACCAGCTCTCATCCTATCACCTGCTGTGTGGTGAGCAGGTGGTTCGTGAGGGTTCAAAACGTGTCCTGGGTTTGCGGCCGTTTGATGTGCAGCTCATTGGTGGTATGATCTTGCACAACGGCGAGATTGCAGAGATGCGGACAGGAGAGGGAAAAACCCTAGTGGCAGTTCTGCCTGCCTATCTCAATGCACTGGCTGGCAAAGGTGTACAGGTGGGACCATTTTTGCATGCATAAAACAAAGAGGTCAAACATCAAAACTAAGCAATCTTTGTCTGGATGTCGCAATGCTGCAGATTCAACAAGCATGTTCCAAAACATCCTGTATATCACATGGGTTTGTCATTGCACAGCATCTGCATCCAAAGGTGCCCTTGTTTGACGGAGCAAAATTGTGCCAAGTCCACTAGACGCACTGCAGTGTTACCAAGCGTTTTACTTTGGCACAACTGCATGATGTTGAGATGCAAGCTCATGCTGCCTCTGCTCTAAATGCAGCGTCGCCGCACCATGACATGCTCCATCACTGCTAGAGGCACTCTGCACAACATCACCGCAGCATGCTGTCTATGCTGCGTGTGTCAATGCACAGATGGCAGCATCACAGACAAGCCATTATTGCAGCTTGTCTGCAAGTTTCATGCCACTTCAGAGGTCACATCTTCATTGCCAGCAACAGGGGTCTCAGGGGTAGAGCACAGACTGTGTCTCAAGGCGTCTTATGGGTTTGGCAAAGACATCAGGCAGAGGGGGACAGCTTCTCTTCCTCCATCTTTGTTGTATGAATGGACTGATAAGGGGAATGCATTTTGCCTGCAGGTGGTGACAGTAAACGACTACCTAGCACGGCGTGACAGTGAGTGGGTGGGCCAGGTTCATCGCTTCCTGGGGCTGCAAGTGGGGCTGGTTCAGCAGGGCCTTGATGTGAGATTCCTGACCCAGACCTCATCCGACTTCCCTTTTCTCTGCTCTGCTTCTCTATGTTGCTTCAACAGTTTTCTGTACCTGTGAATGTACATGCAACACTGCTTGGCCTGGTTCTGTCTCAGCGTGTCAACAATCTCCATGACATCTGTCATGCACCTCCTTGTGTCAGTAAAGCCTCAACAGGAGAACTTGAATGCCCTGTGACAGTACTCTGTCATGGTCTGCATGACAATGCCCATTATCATCATTGCATGTCAATTTTACATGGCCTGAGGTGCAGCACCCGCATCTGAACGCAATGCCTCATTTTACTATTCGCATTCCTAGACACCCCTCGCAGGTCAACTGGCATGTCCTGGCAAGGTGATGCTCGACAGGATTGCAGCTTACATTGCTGCCAAGACTCACATGTGTAACGATGTGTAGTGCATGATGCCCGTCATGTTTGAACTAACCCTAAGTCTTTGCTATGACAGGAAGCTGATCGGCGCGCAGCGTACAATGCAGATGTGACGTACGTCACCAACAGTGAGCTGGGGTTTGATTTCCTGAGGGACAATCTAGCACAGGTCAGTTGCAAAAGCTGACATCCGTCTTTTGCCATGCACAGTGTTGGGCTTGGGTTTAGGGTTTATAATTTAGGTTTTGCAGTGCAGAGCGGTCTTCTCAAGTGCTGCGCAAGCTGGCAAACAACATCAGCTGCAAACAGCTTTATACACCAATCAAGCAGTGTGTCCCATGCTGGATGCAATGTCAGATGCTTGCATGTTTGGGTTGCAGCTCAAGCTGTACTGCAGTTGTGATCTGCCTGATGCAGTCTTAGCAGAAAATGTGCTGTTTGAAACTTTTTGCAGCTGACTGAGTCTGTCTGGTTGGAGGCGGTAAGCAGGATCTGTGCTGTTTCAGACTGTTAGAAATTGTCTGCAACTGATTCAGTCTGTCTGAACCAATGTATACAATATCTGCATTGCCTCGCCTGTGGTATTGATTATGCTGTGTACGGTTTGAGATAGCTGTAAGATTGACTTGCCGGTTGGCTCATGACCTAAGGGATGTAGTGGATGTACAGCAAAGGGGCAGACCCCTTGGTCCGATTATATTCAGGGTTTGGGGGTGAGGGGGTTAGGTAGTCAAGGCACGTCATGTCATTGCTTTATGTCGTCTGTTGACAAATCATTGTGGCCATACTGAGTATACATCTGATGCAGCGTGGGGAGGACCTTGTGCTGCGCGAGGCAAACTTATTGTGTCGCTGCTGTATGTAAAGTGTCATATGCATCAGGGTCATGATGAGTAAATGTTTGATGCAGAGTGAGGAGGACCTTCTGCTGAGTGCAGCAAACTTAATGTGTCATCGCTATGTTTCAACTTTTATAATCATCATGGCCATAATGAGTATATATCTGGTGCAGCGTGGGGAGGACCTTGTGCTGCGTGAGGCAAACTATTGCGTGATTGATGAGGTGGATTCCATCCTGATTGATGAGGCCAGAACCCCCCTCATCATTTCAGGGTCCGCAGAAAAGCCCTCAGAAAAGTGAGTATGTGCGCAACCCAAGTGACAGGTTGAACACAGTTTATTGCCAAGCATCACACAATACCACACCAGGACAAGGCTGCATTGACAAGAAAGAGCAGCAGAAGGTCGCACAATCAGTCTGAGCTTCTGTCTTGTCCAACACTGCAGGCGTTTGTTGGTCAGCGCTTTCATCTTGCATGCAGCGTTGTCTTCCTCGGCAATATCGCCTTTTGCTGTATGCCTTCTGTTCCCTTTTGCCTTTCGCTGCTCACCTTTTGCCGTTGCCTTTTGCCTTTCATTGCTTGCCTTTCGATCTTGTCCTGTGCCTTTCGCTGCTTGCCCTTTGCTGTTGCCTTTTGCCTTTCGCTGCTTGCCTTTTGCTGGTGCCTTTTGCCTTTGGCTGTTCTGCCTTTTGCACCGCCTGCAAACCGACGTTGCCTTCCTGGGCGCGGCAGGTATTACAAGGCAGCCAAGCTTGCAGAAGCCCTTGAGCGCGAGCACCACTACACAGTGGATGAGAAGCAGAAGAGCGTGCTGCTGACTGAGCAAGGCTATGAAGATGCTGAGGATGTGCTCGAGGTATGGGTTATCTTAGGGTCTGTGCGTCTGCATATCCTATCTCCTGCTGGATCTGCGCCAAGGACAGCAATATTGTGAATGAAGTATAGGTATCAGTGTGGAATTATTAATATACATGAATCTGACATCAAAGTATCTTATTCGTCAACTGAATTGGATTCCTCAGTGAGGCAACTCCAATGACTTCAGCTGATAGGCAGACTCAAGACTAGGGAATAGTGGTCCAGCTATTTGACCAAGGCAGAGAAGTTTAGAGATAGTTCTGTCAAGGCATGGTTGCCATCTTAGTGCCTACTTCATACCTCTCCAAGTGTCTTTCACATTGTACCAGACAGTTTCTGCTGATGTGCAGACTCAGTGTATAACCAACATCAAACTATATTTTCTAGCAACCCAGGTAGTTCTGGTTGGTGTGCAGATTCAAGACCTGTATGCAGTGGGCTATTTAACCAACACACTGAAGTGTAGGAACATTGCCATCAAGATATGGGTGACATCAGAGTGTCTTTTTCAGCACGCCAGATAGTGTTGGGTGGTATGCAGACTCAAGACTTGTATGACCCTAGAGAGCAGTGGGCCAGCTATTTGACAAATGCCCTGAAGGCCAAGGAGCTGCAGATCCGAGACGTGAACTACATTGTTCGCGGTGAAGAGGTCATCATTGTGGATGAGTTCACTGGCAGAACCATGCCTGGCAGAAGGTACAGCCCTAGCTTCAGGGTTTTGTGAGCTTGTCAATGGCTAGTGCAACCTGGCTGTAGGGTTGAGCATTTCAAAAATGACTTCTGGTGTGGCAGCAGTAAACTTTGTAGGAGGTAGACCTCAGGTGTGACAGGCTTAGGGTTTGAGGGTGCAGGGCTTTAGGTTCAGCTGGACTGGCAGAACTGTGTTATGCTTCAGGCAGAAGGTGCATGTCTGTACACTATACATCTTAGGGTCTAGGCTTTATCTCTGCTCCCTGAACATCATGCTCTGGTGGAACATGCCCTACATGCACAGGTTGCAGTCAGGACTTGTTTTTTACAGATTGCAAGCAGGATTTTTATGACAGGTTCCAATCAGGATTGCCATCAGGTTGCAATCAGAATTCTCATGACAGCTTGCAATCATGGGTTTTTAGATACTGCAACTGTGCCAGGTAATGACTGTGCCAGGTAATGACTGTGCCAGGTGTTGATATGAGTATGCCAGCTGTTGACATGAGTGCATGTGACAGGTGGGGGGAGGGGCTGCATCAAGCTGTGGAAGCTAAGGAGCGTCTGCCAATCCAGAACGAAACTATCACTCTGGCTTCCATCTCCTACCAGGTAGAGCTCCTGCTTGCCTTGTGTTGCCTTCCATGTCTTGTATTGCCCTTTGTGCCATGAAAAGCAGGGGTGACTTTTGTATCCGAAGGAAGACGAAGAAGGCTGCGCTGCGGCCCATGAGTTGCACAAAACCCTGTTTAGCTGTATGCCGACGGGCAAAATCTGATTGGGATGTCAGATTATGTTGCATGCCAGTCAGTCATGGGCAAGAAATGAGAAGGGGAAGGAAGAGAAAAGAAAAGGACTTGGAGCACTAATTTTGTTATTTTGTACCCAGCTGGAACTATAAATTGATATGGAATATTCTGTGACCAGACATTCATGTCCAGACCAGGTTGGCTATGACTGATGGGCATGCAGCCACATTTTGACACGTTTCTTTGTTTCTTTTATGGGAAGTCATAGACAAATATTAACAAACTCATAACATTAAGTAAATTTTACAATTTTTAAGTTTTCCAAAGAAAAAGCTGTATCCCCTCAAAATCTTTGTTTTTGCCAGGAACCAAGAGCATATGCTTGAGTTGCAGCACATTGATGCTTAGCTTTTTACTCGTGTCTTCACACCTACGTTGTATCTTCTGTGTGTGTGTGTGTGTGTGTGTGTTTAGTTCATTATGCAATCACAAAAAGCAGCTAGCAAGTGTCAAGGGAACAGGCAAAACAGAGAGACCCGGCTTCATTGATATTTACAAGCTGTCTGCATTCAGACTCTTTGCAAACAGATGTGCTCTTGCAAACAGAGCGCTTTCAGCACAGTTGCTCACAAAAGCTGTTCACATTGGAGTGCACGTTGAGACATACCCCATTTGTATTCAACTAGCACACCTGAATTGGTATTACTGTTACTGCCACTGGAGTCATTGTTGGTGGTGAGCAGAGTTTCTTCCAAATACTAAAAGAGCTATTACTGTTTTTAGAGTGACTATTATTATTGTTACTGGTGTGCACAATGTCTTCAGAAGCTACAAAAAGCTAGAGTTGTTATTGGAGTAATCATTGTGATTGGTGTTGGGTTGCAGAATTTCTTCAGAAGCTACAAGAAGCTGGCAGGCATGACAGGAACGGCCGAGACAGAGAGTTCAGAGTTCCAGAACATTTACAACCTACCTGTGACGGTGGTTCCCACCAACCAGAAGGTCAGGAGGACCGATGAGTCAGATGTGGTCTTCAGGACAGAAGAAGGTAAAGAGCAATGCATTGGGTATGGGTTTAGGCTATAGGGTGTAGGGCTTAGGGTTTGACCCTGTTGTGCATGTTCTTGTTGCCATCGAGGGGCAATCCTTGTAAGGTTTGAAAGCACTACTATTAGTACCAGTAACTACCATGCACCCCCTAGGTAGGCGCTCAAAAGGGCAAATAATCAAATGTGGTTCTCCGAATAGAGGAAGTTGAGAAGCAAACTTGACAGGGTTTTGTGATACTGGACAGGGTTTTGTGACACATGACAGGTATTTTGGAAAGTTTACAGGGTTTTGTGACATTTGAAAGGGTTTTGAGACACTGAGTGCTGTCTAGGTTGTGTGTAGTCATACCTGTACAAGCTGACAGTGACTGTGAAGAGAGTCACAGTATGATAATCCTCAGTCAGCCTGTCAGCAGGACTGGTGAGAGAGATGTTGCTTTCACAGCAGGACAATGTATGCTGCACTTGTGAGTTGATCAGGAGACTCTGCCCTTGTGACGGTTGTTTTACCCCATCTGCATGTGAAAGGACCGCATTGCCAGAGTCCCCCTTCTGAAACCTGTTGTTTTGCTTGCCTTGCGTGCCCCCCCCCTCGCCCCCCTTCCCCCCAAAGCTCAACCCCATACCTCAGCCCCGCCCATATCCTCGCCCATGCAGAACTTATGCCTTGTAGGCACAACAGCCTTATGTTTTCCACACATATTGACAAGTGCAAAGCTGTTGCAACAGAAAGCAAGAATGCAGTGACAATCAGGAGGCGTGGCAAACATACCTTTGACCACATACTCCTCTTCCCCTTCGTGTCGGCCTTTCTCTTGTTTGTGTTCTCATTCTTTCCTTCTTCACTGGCATAGATGGGCATGCAGGCAAGCGGAAAGCAGTGGCATCAAGCATTCAGTATCCTGTACTGTACTGTTGGTCACTTGGCTTCTTCTTCTTCTTCTTCCCCTCCGTATCCTGCTTATCATACTTCTGTGCTTCCTCTCGCTTCTTTGCCTCCTCCTCCTCCTTCCTTCCCTCCTGCTTCTCCATCGCATTTTATATCTTCCTTTCCTCCTCCTCCTTCTGCTCTTTTCTTCAGGACGGTCATGATGTGTTGGGCATGCGTCTTGAAAGCATGTAAAGTTGCCGACTGACAGACTGACAACCTGACTGACTTATTGACTGACTGACAGACTGACTGACTGACAGACTGACTGACTGACTGACAGACTGAGTGACTGGCTGACTGAGTGACTGGCTGGCTGGCTGACAGACTGGCTGACTGGCTGGCTGACTGACTGGCTGACTGCATGCAGGCAAGTGGACAGCAGTGGTGACAGAGATCAAGCGTATGGTGAAGACAGGGCGGCCTGTATTGGTGGGCACCACCAGTGTGGAGAGATCGGAGATGCTGGCTGGCATGCTCAGAGAAGCTGACATCAGATGCCAGGTGCGCTGATAGTTTTGGTCCCTTGTTTTGCATTGTCTTTGTGCTGGCCTTACTGTCGCTGTACCAGTGTGGAGAGGTCTGAGATGCTGGCTGGCATGCTCAGAGAAGCTGACATCAAATGCCAGGTGCAGTGATAGTTTTGGTCCCTTGTTTTGCATTGTCTTTGTGCTGGCCTTACTGTTGCTGTACTAAGGTGAGAGGTCAGAGATTCCTGGCTGGACTTACTGTTGCTCTTCTGTTTCAAAGTTGAAGTTTTTATGGGATATCAAAATACATGAACTGTTTTACTACCTATAAACAAGTTCTTGTTGATGTCAGTGTTGATGTTGCCGGTGAGTGTGTTGCTTGTGGCACAGTTGCTACCTGGGACAGTCTGTAATCTTCTTCTACAGCTATTTGGCGCAAGCAGCTTGTGCATTTTCGTCATGTGTATGTTGTGGCGCCTTCCAGCACCTTTCACTACATGTGTTCAGTAGACTGTTTCCCCCTGTTTTGACAGGAGCTGGAAGAGCAAACATTTGCCAGGGAAAAAGAGCATCTGCCGTGGAGTTGTGCTCAGTGGGCGCCTTTTTGTAATCGATGGTCGATTGGCTTTGCAGTACACAGTCACATCACTGCTGGTGTGCAAACACCAACAGCAGTCCTGATGGCAATTCCGATTTTGGATTTGTGATGCAGTTGCTGAATGCCAAACCTGAGAACGTGGAGAGGGAGTCTGAAATTGTGGCTCAGAGTGGGCGCAGCAAGGCAGTGACCATTGCTACTAATATGGCAGGAAGAGGCACTGACATCATTCTTGGAGGGAACCCTGAGTACATGGCTAGGTACATACACTGTCAGCCTGTACCCCTGTAGTACTCTCATGCTCTGCCTTTTTATGCCTTTCAAACTGTTGCTGCCTTTCAGCCTTGTTGGGCCTTCCAGTGCCTTTTGGGTTGTGAGTGCCTTTCAGTGTTGTTGGGCCTTTTACTGCCTTTCAGATTGTGATTGCCTTTCAGCCTTGTTGGACCTCTCAGTGCCTTGAATTGTCTTCCAGGCAGCAACATCAGCCACCTCCACCACAGCCGAATCAGGTTGAAACTAATACTGATGACCCTTTTGCAGCTCTTCCTCTAACCTATGTTCTAACCTGCCTGTATAGGTTACAGCAGAGGGAGGTGCTGCTGCCTGACCAGCAACGCGAATGTCAGGACTGCCAAGCTTAACCTAAAGTCACCCGTTCTAACCCCTTGCAAACCTAAAGTCACCCTTTCTAACCCCTTTCAAACCCAAAGTCACCCGCTCTAACCCCTTGCAAACCCAAAGTCGCCCACCCTACCCCTTGCAAACCCTTCTTTCATGAATGCTCAACTTGCATATGCAGATTGAAGCTGAGGGAGCTGCTGATGCCGGAAGTGGTGAGTCAGGTGGAGGGTAGCAACCCTAATGTCAGGACCGCCAAGAAGAACGGCGGGTACAGAAGCTGGAAGGTCAACCCAGACTTGTTTCCCTGTGAGCTTCCCAAAGAACTTCAGGAAGAGGCTGATGACGCAGTTCAGGTAAGGGGGCTGCAACTGAGGCTGCATGTGGCATAAGCAAAAAACCACTCAGTAAAATTGTAACAAGGACGTCAGTAACAGCCCTGATGCCTGCTTGGGTGCTTTATTCTTTTTATTTTGATCATCATATTTATAATTGTAATCACTTTTTTCAGTATCATTACTCTTAGTTATATTTAGTTTATTTAACAGTAATTGCATCGACTTTATTCAAAAGTAGGGAGCTGTAGGCCAGCATCTGTTCAACACTTTTACATCCTGGCTGTCATGTGTGTCACATTGCAGGAGCACAGTGATGTGTGTACATGCTTTGCTGTGCACTTGCCTGAAAAGGCTGAGTCCAAGCGCTTTGTTGGTGCTTGGGTGGGGTTGGTGGTCGACCTTGAACTGCAATACACAGAATGAAGATATGATACCAAGGCTGGGTCTGTGTATTGCGACTGCAAGGTCGCAAGAGCTTGTAGAGCAAGCAAAACGCAGCAATGGAAATATGAAGTCAGACTAAAAAATGACGTTGTCAAGAAACTTTGCAAATTTTGCATGCACTATGCTATGGGACCTTCAAGAAGAGGCACGACACCAACAGGTCTGCGTAAAGAAAGTTCTGCTTGATCTATGAACAAAACTTTTTTTTCGTCACCGAAACACTCTTGCTTTCTTGCCACGACCAAAGCCAGACGAACAACAAGCTTCCATGTGATCAAGAAGAAGAAGAAGAAGAAGAAGCACAAGATTCTGCTTCATTTGGAACAGCAATCAACACAGATTTAGGGTTTGAACCCTAATGTCCAAACCCTAGATTGTGGCACAGGCTGCAGTGAAGGCTTGGGGTCAGAGGGGTCTGCTGGAGCTTGAGGCAGAAGAACGGTTGGCCATTGCCTGTGAGAAGTCACCTACTCAGGACCCAGTCATCGCCCAGCTCAGAAAAGCATTCAATGTGAGTCTGTTCAACTTGCCATTGTTTGTAAATGTTTGCTCAATGCAGATCATCACCTGACTGTTACCCCTGACAGATGGTACCTGCTGGATGACTGATGTAATGCTGAAAGGCATAAAATTTTCTTTTTCTTGCCTCTGACAAGGTTCTGTGGAAGGGTCTTCAGGTGTCCATCATTTGGAATTTGAGTTTTGCCATAAACAGCAACGCATTGCCTTTGAGTATGATTGTACAGCTCCTTGCTCAGTACCCCACCTCTCTTATGCCCCCTGCCCCCCATAAGCCCTCTCCCCCTTCACTCACCCAACAAAGTGGCCATTCATTTGATGAATCGACCGCGGTGGTGAGCTGCTACTCACACAAGAACAGCAAAAGCTAACTGAGCAGCGTTTACGTGAACCACCAACAGGTCTGATCCCCCCCTCAAATGTTCAACAGTCGCCATACTCATTCCACTTTACTGTAATCCATGACTCACCGAGCTGCTACATGTGCCAATTCAGGCAATGGAGGACGAGTACAAGAAGTTCACAGCAGATGACAAGAGCAACGTGGTGGCAGCTGGCGGCTTGATGGTCATTGGCACAGAACGTCACGAGTCACGACGCATTGACAATCAGCTCAGAGGGCGCTCTGGCAGGTATGGGACCCCTGTTTCAAGCCTAGGTTTTAGTAGGGTCAGCACGTTCTGTCAGCTGTCAGCTTTCAAACAGAAAGCAGGCCCTCAACAACCAGCAACCGCAATGTGTGAACGAATCCTTAACCCCATCCCACATCTGCAGGCTGCTCTGATTACAAAGGTGGAGTACAAGACAACAAGCCTTCATGCAGGCTTACCTCATACGTACACAGTACTCAACACGTTATACGTAGTATGTTACAGTATTGGCAAAACAGTGGCAGTATAGTGGCAAAAATTACGTTAACCTCAGACTTGCCAAATTTTTGTAGTGTTGGCACCACAAAAGCACACAACACAAACAAGATGTGTAACACAGTCAATTAGCAAAGCGATGGCTGTGGCTTTTACTCTTCCTCTTACTTTGGGGTTAAGTTCTAGCATTTCAAAGCCTCAACATCACCTATAGCAGTGTGGTATGTGCATGTTACCTCAGTCTGTGTTTTGTCATACACAGACTGTGAGTCATGCTGGCCAGGTGATTCTGACCTGCACTCATCACTTCGTATGTCTACAGGACACTATGTTGGTCGTTTTGTCTGACTCATCATTGTTGCTGCTTGTGATTGCTGGCAGCTATGCTGCTATGGCTTAGACGCTGTCTCACACTGTCTGCAGGCAAGAGTGCAGTCATGATTCTGTGAATCAACCCATGTGACACTGTTTGCAGACAAGGGGGCAGTCATGATGATGTGCTGCAATCCACATTATGTCATTTGCAAACAAAGAGTGCAATGATGACAATGTTACTTGAATCACTGTGACATGGTTCGCAAGCAGGGCGGCAATCATGACCATGTGACTCATCCCATGTGATGCTGTTTGCAGGCAAGGCGGCAGGATTGCCGCCATCATGTGACCAAAATTTGCAACTGAACTCCTGTGACTAACCCGAGTGACTTGGTCCATGTGACTAAACCCCTGTGACTAACCCCCGGTGATGTTGTTTGCAGGCAAGGGGATCCAGGGAGCACGCGCTACTTTCTGTCTCTGGAGGACAACCTCTTCCGCATCTTCGGCGGTGACCGCATCAAGTCACTCATGAACACTCTGGGCGTTGGTGACTTGCCCATTGAGAGCAAGATGTTGACCAACTCCCTGAGTGAGGCGCAGCGCAAGGTAGGCTGTGGGGAATTCTTTAATGACTTTAGGGTTTTTTGTAGGAGTTGCTTAGGGTTTATCCCCAGGTAGGCTGCACCTTTTGCTTTGCAGACGTACACTGCAGACTCAGATTACATGAACATCTGTGCTGTTGCTGATCAGTCAGGGTTTTCTGATGCAGAGCAAAACAGTTGAATTGCTGATGAGTTTGGATGCCCATAGGGTTTAGGGTTCAAAGCTTTGATATTTAGACAGCAGAGTGGTTGACTGGCTTTGCATTGCACATTGCAAGGTGACCTGCGCATCCTCCTGAAAGCACAGAACTCATCACTCACTCACTCACTCACTCACTCGCTCACTCACTCACTCACTCACTCACTCACTCACCCACCCACCCACTCACTCACTTGCAAAGCGTAGTACACTATGCATTCTGTGCTGTGCTGCATCTGCTGCTGGTGCATCAGCATGTACATGCGTGTGGACAAATTTCAATGATCACGCACATATGGACGCATGTACGCTTGTCTATGACGCCTGATGAAAAAGGATGAGTTGCTGCAGGTAGAGTCATACTTCTTTGACATCAGGCGGCAGCTGTTCGAGTACGATCAAGTCATGAACACCCAGCGTGACAAGGTACACAGTCACATTTACTTGACTTGCATTCATCATTACAGCAAGAGTCAGGTGTACCCAGTCTGTGCCTTACATGTCAGATTCTTCTTGCAAAGGCCCTTCTCAACTTGTTTTGATTTGATACTGCGCATGCCTTCCGGTTTACGGTCATAGCGACTTGCAAGCGCTCTCTGACAGAGCGTGATTCACCATCTATATGTACACAACAGTGGGAACAAAGACCAGCATTTGTTTGGCAGCGTCCGACTTTTTGGTAATTTTAAGTGGAAGTGCAGAACATCATCCGGTGTTGCTTACTGCTGCAATGAAATGATCTTATGCAGGTGTATGGAGAAAGGAGGCGAGCCTTGATGGCCTCAGATCTGTCGTCTCAGATGGTTGAGTATGCTGAGCGCACAGTTGATGATATCTTAGAGGTGCACCAATTTCCTCTGCCCGCCTAGAGGCGTCATGTTCAGCATAAGAGGCTCTAGCTGATAGATATGTGCTGCGCTGCGCTGCGCTGTGCCGTGCCGTGCCGTGCCGTGCCGTGCCGTGCCGTGCCGTGCCGTGCCGTGCCGTGCCGTGCTGGGCTGGGCTGGGCTGGGCTGTGCTGTGCTGTGCTCAACCATGTAGCGCTTTGTGCAGCACTTCTACACCTGCTTTTTGTTGTCATATTTGATGCGTTTGCCGCTCAAAGCAAACAGCCAGCTGCCTGCATACCAAGGGGCTCTCAGGTCTGCAGCAGACAAACTGATCCCACCCCGTGAATGGCTGCTTTCAGCATGCTGCATGCACCTGCATGGCCTCATCTACATTTGGTGGGCATAACTGTGTCAGCATTTACTGTGTCAGCAAATGTATAGTCAGCATAGCAGCTGCCTTACTCAAAACAGCTATTAGAGTAACGACTACTAGGCTTTTGCTTATAGCACAGTGCCAAGCAATGTGCCAGTATGTCTGAAGCACTTTCTGAATGCCGAAGCAACGGTCAGCAATGAAGATCAGGCGTTACTGCTACTCATGGCTACTGTCTTATCCAGGTCTCCTTTGAAGCTGGAGCTAAATTCAAGTGACTGACTCTGGTTATATTGCTGCAGGCCAATGTGGATAGTCAGCTGCCACCACAGGAATGGCCGCTGGAAGCTCTTGCTGTCAAGATGAAGCAGTACTGCTACCTGTTGGATGATCTGACTGCCCAAGTCCTGGATGAGCAAGCCGACGGCGACTACGAGCTGCTCAGAGGCTACCTCAAACGGCGTGCTGTTGATGCTTTCTGGCAAAAGGTGGAGTGTCTTGTGTGACTCAACAAAGGCTGTGCCTTGAAGCTGGCAATGGTGGTGTTAGTGTGCAAGTGCATAGTTGCGACACACAGCGGGCTACATACAGTGCCGATGCAGGTCAGCAGAGATTGGCCACAAATTTAGTGCTGAAATCTGTAAATTTGTTGGCTGCGCCTGCCTGACTGTACACCCCTAGCCCTGTCTTTCTGTGAGTCTGTGCGTCTGTCCATGCATCGGTCTGTCAGTGTGTGTTCCGTTCACTGAGAGCACAGCTCAGCATGTGTTTGGCATACAGGTTGAAGAAGTGAATGCAGCGGAGCCTGGCTTGATGCAAGATGCAGAGCGCTTCTTCGTGCTGACTCAGACTGACAACCTGTGGAAGGAGCATCTACAAGCTATCAAGTTCTTGCAACAGGTGTGTGCACGCTCAGAACGCTTACCTCGTGTGCTGATTTGCGTGTATGTTGGTTTGCTCACCTGCAGCTGTTATGCATGATAGGCTGAGCTAAATTTGGCTGGATGGCGTGCATGATGTGTACAACGATGCTGTGCAACATGTGCAGAAACAGCGCACCACCGTATGTAGTCTGCTATACACTCAGCATGTCCATTTGCAAAGACGCTGATACTGTTGATTGAAGCTCAACATGCACAGGTGCCATTGGTGGCACTCAACAGGCTTCTGGGAATATAGGAAAACATGGACGTGTACCTCTTTCAGACTCTACCTTCCTGTTGTTTTTAACCTCTCTGTTCCCTCTCAATGTTGCCTTTTGTTTACAGGCTGTGGGCCTGAGAGGGTATGCCCAGAGGGATCCCTTGGTGGAGTACAAGCTAGAGGGCTACAATCTCTTCCTTGAAATGATGGCCAACATCCGCCGTAACACCATTTACAATGTGTACATGTTCCAGCCAGCCAAGGTGACCCTATCTTGC
>JAABUU010005130.1_pt1 | contig 14906 bp, 10 predicted proteins | sample 5559301 | NCBI WGS metagenome assembly JAABUU01 (sample SAMN10711884, study PRJNA513360) | rock metagenome | isolation source: Antarctica rocks | place: Antarctica: Victoria Land, Richard Nunatak white | reverse complement strand
GTCTACACTCCCGTCGCATCTCGGGAGAGGTGGCCGAGTGGCTGAAGGCACTCGCCTGCTAAGCGAGTATGGGGCTTATACCCCATCGCGGGTTCGAATCCCGCCCTCTCCGCTATCGCGCGCCGGGTTGATCTCACTGAGCCGATGCCCGAGATCCTCACGGTCGGTCACTCCACCCACGAGCTCAGCGAGCTCGTGGCTCTGCTGTCAGGGGCTGCGATCGAGGCGATAGCCGACGTACAGAGGTTCCCCGGCTCGAGGCGTCATCCTCAGTTTGCCAGCGCCTCGCTCGCCCAGACCCTGCCGCAGGCGAAGATCGGCTGCCTGCATCTTTCCGAGCTGGGAGGTCGCCGTGCCCCCCGAGCCGACTCGCCGAACACCGCCTGGCGAAACGACTCGTTCCGCGGTTATGCCGATCACCTGCCCAGCCATGAGTTCACCGTCGGGTTGAGCCGGCTCGAGGCCATGGCTGCGGCCAACCGGACGGCGATCATGTGCGCCGAAGCGGTCTGGTGGCGCTGTCATCGCCGTCTGCTGGCTGACGTGCTTCTCCCGCGTGGCTGGTCGGTGCGCCAGGTCATGCCCGACGGCCGGCTGGTGGTACACGAGCTGTCGCCGATTGCCGACGCGGGGAGGATGGCCTGCCGATCTATCCTGCCGCCGCCGACTAGGAGAGGCTGTGGGCTCAATCATCGAGCCCGGATGCGGCGCGCCGGTAGAGTGACGCGTCTGCGCCCGTAGCTCAGCTGGATAGAGCGTCGGTCTACGGAACCGAAGGTCAGAGGTTCGAATCCTCTCGGGCGCGTTACAAAAGGGCCTCCAAATAGGGGCCTTTTTTGTTGCTCGGGGCCGCGCCGCTTTCACTTAAGACCTACAACGAGCCCTACTTTCCCCGGCGACCTACTGGGGGCCCAAAGGCGCTAAGGGGCTCGCCGTAACGTGCGAGCATCTTAGAGCGCCTTAGTACGCGGCCGGTCGAAATTCCCGCTATTAGCGGAAGACCGATCCGGTCGGTCGAGATCTCCGACGCAAGCGCGCCGGCTGGCGTAGTGCCACACCTACGGCTCGCCGCGCGGTCGACCTGTACTACCCCCAGGGTCGAGCCGCGCGGGGCCGTAGACGGGCTCCTACGCCGTCCCGAAAGTCTTGGCTTGCCTCGGCGCGCGACGAGGTTTCTCCATTCGCCTCTGGCGCGGCGAAACGCTTGGGCGAGGCACCGTCCGGTTGCCGCCGACAGTCCGCGGGGAGTCGCGCTGTCGGTGGCGCCGGGCGGCCTTTCCTACTGCTTGCCGGTGCGGATGCGCTCCGTCATGTCAGCCGCCTGTTGAGCATGAGCTTCCCTATCGTTCTGCAATTGCGTGACAGCCGCCTCGGCGCGCTGGCGATGCTGTGCTTCCTCTTCGCTCACACCAGCTACGAGATTGTCCAGATAGGAGCGAAGTGCGCCTTCCGAGCCGTCCGCGACTCCGTCAACGACGATCTTGTCGTTCTGCGGGTCGCGCGTCGGCATGTTCCACGACCCTCCGCGTACTTCGTTGGCTTGGTTGTGAGCACGCTGGTTGAAGATCGCGTCCCACGACGTCGAGGGGCTCTCGCTCAAGGCTGCGGTCGGGCCGAAGCGGCCCTGGACTGTGGGAAGAATGACGGCAGTCGTCCAATCGATTGTAGGCATGCCTCTCAGCGTAGCGAGGCGCCAAACGCCGCCAGTCATGAAGCGGCAAACGGAGCCATCCGACACGTGACTCCCCAAAGGGGCGCTAAGGCGTTCGCACGCTACGACGAGCGCCTTAGCCCCTTTGGCCGTGGCTATCGGGAGGACGGAACCGAAGGTCAGAGGTTCGAATCCTCTCGGGCGCGTCACAAAAGGCCTCCAAATGGAGGCCTTTTGTCATTCCTCGTACGGTGTGCGTCGAAATTTGTCTCGGGTTTTGTCTCGACACCAGTTCAGCAATGCGGCGTAGCAATCCCAGGTACGAGTGCCGGACCCAGCCGTCCGAGGGCCGGGCCCGCCCCATCTCGCTGACTGTTGGCCCTCGGGCCTCAGGCAAGGCCCAGTAGCGCGACCGCGACCGCCGCCTCGGCGAGCGCGACTGTGGCACCAAGCGTGTCGCCGGTGCGCCCGCCGAGCGCAGCGCTAGCCCAGCCGCCGACCAGGACCGCTGTCGCCGCCGCGACGAGCAGCGCGACGAGGCCGTGCCGGACCCCCGTGAGCCCGAGGGCGCAGACCGCCGCGGTGGCCGTGGCAAAGGCGAGCGCCGGGCGTCCCGGCGCGAAGCCCGCGCCGAGCCCGTCGGTGCGCGCCGGCGCCGTGATCGCGGCGTGCACGAGTGCGGCCCAGCGCCCGAGCGCGGCCACGACGACGAGCGCGCGCAGCGCGTTGCCGCGCTCCAGGCCGGCCAGTGCCGCAACGAGCAGCAGCGCCCACAGCACGAGCGCGAGCGCCCCAAAGGTGCCGATGGCGGAGTCGCGCATGACCGCGAGGCGTCGCGCGCGGTCGCCGCGCACGCCGAGCCCGTCGGCGCAGTCGGCCAGACCGTCTGCGTGCAGGGCCCCGGTGACGACCACGAGCACGGCTACGGCCAGGATCGCCGCGACGGTGGCCCCGAGCTGCGGCGCGGCGAGGTAGGCGACCGCGCCGGCGAGGGCGCCGACCGCGGCGCCGACGATCGCGAACCATGCCGCCGCGGCGCGCAGCGCCGGGGCCGGGTCGCGCAGGCGCACGGGCAGGATCGTCAGGAACACGACGGCGAGGCGCAGGGCGGCGATGAGGGCTCCTCAGGGCCGGCGCGTCACGCCGGCCTCCTCGAACGTCGCCATCTCGCGGTGCAGCGCGCCGGCCGCGGCGATGACAGGCAGGGCGAGCAGCGCGCCCGAGGCCTCCCCGAGGCGCAGGCGCAGGTCCAACAGCGGCTCGAGACCGAGCTCGGCGAGCACGAGGTCGTGGCCCATCTCGGCCGAGCGGTGCCCGGCCACGAGGACCGCCCCCGCCGCGGGCTCCATCCCGACGGCGGCGAGGGCCGCGGCCGCCGTGGCGTAGCCGTCGACCACGACGGGCAGGCCCCGGCGCGCCGCCTCCAGGACGGCGCCGGCCAGCGCCGCGAGCTCGAGGCCGCCGACCCGCAGCAGCGCCTCGCGAGCCATCAGCGGCCTCCCGTGGCGCTCGATGGCCGCCGTCACCACCGCGCGCTTGCGCTCCAGGCCGGCGGCGTCCATCCCGGTGCCGCGCCCCACGGTCCGGGCCGGCTCGGCTCCCGTCAGGGCGGAGGTGAGCGCCGCGGTTGTCGCGGTGTTGCCGATGCCGATCTCGCCTAGCACCAGGCAGTCCACGCCGTGCGCGGCGAGCTCCCCGGCCAGCGCGGCGCCGGCGGCGAGCGCCGCGTCCAACTGTGCGTCGGTCATGGCCGGGCCGGCGAGCAGGTCGGCCGTGCCCGGCGCGATCTTCGCGTCGCGGACCCCGGGAGGGGTGGCGCCCGCCAGGCCGAGGTCGGCCACGAGCAGCTCGTGGCCGCCGGCGCGCGCGAGGACGCCGACGGCGCTGTCGCCACGGGCCGCGGCGGCCGTCACCTGGCCCGACACCGCGGCATCGAACAGGCTCGTGCCGTGCACGACGTGCCCGTGATCGGCCGCGAGCACGAGCACGCCGGCGCGCAGCGCCGTCGGGGGCGCCGCGCCGGTGATGGAGGCCCAGCGCTCGATGAGCACCTCGAGCGCCCCGAGGCTGCCGGGCGGCTTGACCAGGGCGTCGAGGCGGTCGCGGGCGGCGATCGCCGCCTCGCGATCGACGACGTCGGCCGCCGCCGCGGCCTCGTCGGCGGCCGACGGGCACCAGCGCTCCGCCATGACGACCTCGTCGAGCGCCATCCGCGCGGCCCACCCGGCCGACTCCAGGCCCGGGCGCACTGGGCGCTCGTCGGGCCAGCCCACGCACAGGTAGGCCAGCGGGTCGACGGTGGCCGGGATGCCGAGCAGCCCGCGCAGGTCCTCGGGCCGGTAGAAGCTCACCCAGCCGACGCCCAGGCCCTCGGCGCGCGCCGCCAGCCACAGGTTCTCGATGGCGCAGGCCGTGCTGTAGACGTCGGTCTCGGGGATCGTGCCGCGTCCGAGCACCTCGGTATCGGGCGCGCCGTGGTCGCAGCAGACGACGATGCCCAGCGGCGCCTCCACCACGCCTTCGATCTTCTGGTCGAGGAAGTGGCGCGCGCGCTCGTCGAAGCGGTCGGCCTGGCGCAGGCGCTCGCGCTGGGTCAGGCGGCGGACCTCGATCCGCGTCGGCTGCTCGGCGATGACGATCAGCCGCCACGGCTGCATGAGCCCCACCGACGGCGCGCGGTGGGCGGCGGTGAGGATGCGCTCAAGCGCGTCGGCCGGCACCGGGTCGGGACGGAAGCGGCGGATGTCGCGGCGGTCGGCGATGACGCGGTGCACGGCCGCGCGCGCCTCGTCGGGATAGCGCCATCCCGACGGATCGGCGGAGCGCTGCGCCGCGCGCGAGGAATCGAAGCCCGCGGGCGTGGGGGGACGGACGAGTCGATCGCGAGCGGGCACGGCCGCGAACAGTAGAGTGCCCACGTCAGCGCGGCGGCGAGGAAGCCGGTGAGAATCCGGGACGGTCGCGCCACTGTGACCGGGTCGACACGGCCCGGGAGTCAGGAACTCGCCGCCACGACCCTTCGACGTTCCGGGACGCCCGATCCCGTGGAGGAACCATCGCATCCGGCGGTCGCAGCGTGAGAAGGCTGCTTCTCCTACGTCACGCCCCGACGGCCGCCACCCGTGCGTTCGCGTTCCCGGTCGACGAGGCCCTCGACGAGCGCGGGCTCACCGCCGCGGCCGGGCTGCGGCTCTCGATCCCGACCGGGCACGAGGTGCTGTCCAGCCCGGCGGCGCGCTGCGTGCAGACCGCCGAGGCCGCGCGGCTGGCCGAGCCGGTGCTGGATCCGCGCCTGGGCGAATGCGACTTCGGCGCCTGGGAGGGGCGCACGCTGGAGGCGATCTCCGCCGAGGACGCCGACGGCGTCGGGGCGTGGATGACCGACCCGGCGTCGAGCCCGCATGGCGGCGAGAGCCTTGCCACGTTCGCCGACCGGGTCGGCGGCTGGCTCGATGAGCAGGCGGGCCTCGACGGCAGCGCCGTGGCCGTCACGCACGGCGGCGTCGTCAAGGCCGCTGTCGTGCACGCCCTCGGCGCGCCGATCGAGGCCTTCTGGCGCGTCGACGCCCCGCCCCTGGGCGTGACCGAGTTGCACGCCCACGACGGCGCTGGACCGTGACGAGGGTCAACGCGTGAGCGCGACCGCGCTGGCCGGCGGCTATGCCGCCGACGTCGTGCTCGGCGACCCGCGCCGCCTGCATCCGGTGGCCGGCTTCGGCGCCCTGGCGCAGCGGGCGGAGGCCGTCGCCTACGCCCCCACACGCGGGCGCGGCGTCGCGTACACGGTGCTGCTCGTCGGATCGGCCGCGCTGGCGGGGGAGCTTGCGGCCCGGGCGGCGGTCCGCGCCGGCGCCGGCCGCCCCCTCGTGCTGGGGGTCGTGACGTGGGCCGCGCTCGGGGGAAGCTCGCTTACGCGTGCGGCAGAGCGCCTCGCCGCCCAGGTCGAGGCGGGCGACCTCGCCGCCGCCCGCGCCACCCTGCCCTGGCTGTGCGGTCGCGACTCCGCGCACCTCGACGCGGACGCGCTCGTGCGTGCCGCGGTCGAGTCCGTGGCGGAGAACACGAGCGACGCGGTCGTCGGAGCGCTGCTGTGGGGCGCCCTCGCCGGCCCGGCCGGGGTCATGGGCTACCGCGCGGCCAACACGCTGGACGCGATGGTCGGCCACCGCACTGCGCGCTACCGCGACTTCGGCTGGGCCGCCGCGCGCCTGGACGACCTCGCCAACTGGCCCGTGGGACGCCTCGCCGCCGCCCTCACGGCGCTGTGCGCGCCGGTCGTCGGCGGGACCCCCGGCGCGACGTGGCGCGTCGTGCGCCGCGACGGCGCCGCCCATCCCAGCCCCAACGCCGGCCGGGCCGAGGCCGCGTTCGCCGGTGCGCTGGGTATCCGCCTGGGCGGCCCGCTGGCCTACGGCGGCGTGGCGCAGACGCGCCCGTCCATGGGCGACGGCCCGGCGCCGGCCGCCGTCGACGTGCGCCGCGCCACGCGCCTGTCGCTGGCCGTGGGCATCGCCGCGACGCTGGCGTGCGCGGCCCTCGCCCGCAGGCCACGGAGCCGGCGCGCATGAGGGGTGCGCTGCTGGTAGCCGGCACGCACTCCGACGCCGGCAAGTCCCTCGTGACGGCCGGGCTGTGTCGCTGGCTGACGCGCCAGGGCGTCAGCGTCGCCCCGTTCAAGGCCCAGAACATGGCGCTGAACTCCGTCGTCGCGAAGGGCGGCTTCGAGATCGGCCGCGCGCAGGCGATGCAGGCCGCAGCCGCCGGGATCGAGCCCGAGGTCGCCATGAACCCGATCCTCATCAAGCCCTCCGGCGAGCGCCGCAGCCAGGTCGTCGTCATGGGCAGGCCCTACGCCAGCGTAAGCGCCCGCACCTACCAGGAGCTCAAGGACGAGCTGCGCCCGGTCGTCGCCGAGGCATTGGCCGGCCTGCGCGTGCGCTACGACGTCGTGGTCTGCGAGGGCGCCGGCAGCCCGGCGGAGATCAACCTGCGCACGGGCGACCTGACGAACATGGGGCTGGCCCGCGCCGCGGACCTGCCCGTGATCCTGGTCGGCGACATCGACCGCGGCGGCGTCTTCGCCTCGCTGCTCGGGACCCTGGTGGCGCTCGAGCCGGCCGATCAGCGCCACATCGCCGCCTTCGTGATCAACAAGTTTCGCGGCGACCACGGGATCCTCGTCCCCGGCCTCGAGCAGATCACCCGCCTCACGGGCCGGCCGACGCTGGGCGTCCTGCCCTACGTCGAGGGCCTCGGGCTCGATGCCGAGGACTCGCTGGCTATCGAGGCGCCCCGCCGCGACGTGGCCGGCGCCGCCGGGACGCTCGACGTCGCCGTCGTGCGCCTGCGCTGGATGAGCAACTTCACCGACCTCGACGCCCTGGCCCGCGAGCCGGGCGTCCGCGTGCGCTTCACGCGCTCCCCGGTGGACGTCGCCCGTGCCGACCTCGTGGTGATGCCCGGAACCAAGGCCACCGTCGAGGACCTCGCGCGGCTGCGCGCCGACGGCCTCGACGCGGCGCTGACCGCGCGCGCCGCCGCCGAGGCCCCGATCCTCGGCGTCTGCGGCGGCTACCAGCTGCTGGGCGAGACGATCGTCGACGACGTCGAGTCCGAGGCCGGCGCCGTGACCGCGCTCGGCCTGCTCCCCGTGGCTACGACGTTCGCCGCCGACAAGGTGCTGCGCACGGTCGCCGGCCACAGCGCCCTGCTCGACAGCGCCGTCGGCGGATACGAGATCCGCCACGGCCGCCCCGAGGTCCACGGCGGGGAGGCGCTCATCGCCGGCGCCGACGGCGAGCCCGAGGGCTGCGCCGTCGGCGCCACGCTCGGCACGTCGTGGCACGGCCTGCTCGAGCACGACGACGCCCGCCGCGCCCTGCTGCGCTGGGTGGCCGCGCGCCGGGGCCTGGACTTCACCCCTGCGTTCGGCGTGGACTTCGCTGCCGAGCGCGAGCGCCAACTCGACGCCCTCGGCGATCTCGTCGAGCACAACCTCGACACCGACCGCCTGCGCGCGCTCATCGAGCGCGGCGTCCCGACCGACCTTCCCGACCTGCTGCTGGAGTGTGCCCCGTGCTGAGGTTCGTCACGACCGCCGACACCGAGATCCTCGCGACGGCCGCCGCGGTGCGCCGGCTGCCCGAGGACTTCCCGGAGGTGCGCTGCGCCAACCCACAGGGCACGCGCGACCTGGACCCGTTCCTCGACCACGTCCTCGACGGCGCCCGCGTCGTCGTCATGCGCGTGCTCGGCGGCCGGCGCGGCTGGCAGGGCGGCGTCGACCGGCTGGCCGAGCGCTGCCGCGCGGCCGGCATCGCGCTGATCGCGCTGGGCGGCGAGGCGCGCCCCGATGCCGAGATGACGGCACTGTCGACCGTCCCGACCGGCGCGGTGGCGCAGGTCGGCGAGTACCTGCAGGCGGGCGACGTGGACAACATCGAGGAGATGCTGCGCTTCCTCGCCGACACCTTCCTCATGGAGGGCTTCGGCTTCGAGGCGCCCAAGGGCGTCGCGGAGCTCGGCGTCTACGTTCCGGGCCGCGGCGACGTAAGCCTCGAGCAGGCACTGGCCGGGCGCGGCCCGGCCGCCCCGGTCGTCGGCATCACCTTCTACCGCTCGCATCGCCTGACGGGCAACACCGACTTCGTCGACGGCCTGTGCGCGGCCATCGAGCGCGCCGGCGGCCATCCCGTGGCGGTCTGGAGCTACACGCTGCGACGCGCCCACGACGACGGCCGCGTCGCCGCCCTGGAGCTGCTCGACGGCCACATAGACGCGCTCGTCACCACGATGCTCGCCACCGGCGGATCCAACCGCGCCGACGCGGCGGGCGGCGCCGACCCCGACGACGGCGGCGCCGAGGAGCAGATGGCGTGGGACGCGAGCGCGCTGGAGGCGCTCGGCGTGCCCGTCATCCAGGCGCTGTGCGTGACGATGTCGCGCGAGCGCTGGGAGGAGGGCGGCGAGGGCCTGCTGCCCATCGACGCCGCCACCCAGGTGGCGATCCCCGAGTTCGACGGGCGCATCATCGGCGGCCCGATCTCCTTCAAGGAACGTGAGCTCGAGGACTCTCCGGTCGGCGTGGCCGTGCCCCGCTACGTCGCCGACGCCGAGCGCTGCGACCGCCTGGCCGGCCTCGTGCTGCGCCACGCGCGCCTGTGCGACCCCGACACGCGGCGCAGGATCGCGATCGTGCTCACCGCCTTCCCGACCAAACACGCGCGCATCGGCATGGCCGTCGGACTCGATACCCCCGCCAGCGCGATCGGCCTGCTGCACCGCCTCAAGGCCGACGGCATCGACGTGCGCGACATCCCCGCCGACGGCGACGCGCTGATGCACGCGCTGATCGCCGCGGGCGGCCACGACCCCGAGTTCCTCACCGACGAGCTGATCGCGGCCGCGCCGCTACGCATCTCGGTCGCCGAGTACCTGGACTGGTACGGGACGCTCGAGCCCAAGCTCACCGACGCGATGGTCGCGCAGTGGGGCGAGGCGCCCGGCGACCGCTACCTCGACACGAGCGCGACCGCGTCGCCCGGCGGCGACCTCATCGTCGCGGGCCTCGAGCTCGGCGACGTCGTCGTGCTCATCCAGCCGCCGCGCGGCTACGGCGACGACCAGGTCGGCATCTACCACGACCCCGAGCTCGCGCCCGCCCACCACTACATGGCCGCCTACCGGTGGCTGGACCACCACTGGGGCGCCGACGCGATCGTGCACCTCGGCAAGCACGGCACGCTGGAGTGGCTGCCGGGCAAGATGCTCGCGCTGAGCGCCTCGTGCGCCCCGGACGCCGCCCTGGGCTCGATGCCGCTCGTCTACCCGTTCGTGGTCAACGACCCGGGCGAGGGCGCGCAGGCCAAACGCCGCGCGCACGCCGTCGTCGTCGACCACCTCGTGCCGCCGATGATGCGCGCCGAGAGCTACGACGAGCTCGCCGACCTCGAGGCCCTGATGGACGAGTACGCCCGCCTGGAGGTGCTCGACCCCTCCAAGCTGCCCGGCCTGGGCGCGCAGATCTGGGAGGCGATCGAGAAGGCGAACCTCCAGGAGGACCTCGGCATCGACGGCCGCCCCGGCGACGCCGGCGAGCTCGTCGAGCACCTCGACGGCTACCTGTGCGAGGTCAAGGACGTCCAGATCAAGGACGGCCTGCACGTCCTCGGGGTCGTGCCCGAGGGCCCGCACCTGCGCGGCCTGGTCGCCGCGATCGGCCGTCACGGCAGCGGCAGCGTGCCGGGGCTGCGGCGCGCCGTCGCGGCCGCGTTCGGCCTCGACGAGCCGGCCCTCGTGGCCGCGCCCGGGGCGAAGGTGGACGCCGCGCGCAGCATCGAGCTGATCGCGCGCTTCCCCGGCACCGCCCACCGCGGCAGCGACCTGCTCGACCGCCTGGAGGAGGCGCAGCACGCGCTGCTGACCGAGCTCTCCGAGCACGACTGGGACCCCACGCTGTCGGCCGAGCTGTGCCGCTCGGTGCTCGGCCGCGACGACGCCGGCGTGGTCTCGGCGCTGCGCTTCGCCGCCGGCCAGATCGTGCCCCGGCTGCGCCAGACGACGGACGAGATGACCAACGTGCTCGGCGCGCTGCGCGGGCGCCACATCCCGGCCGGCCCGTCCGGCGCCCCGACGCGCGGGCGCTTCGACGTGCTGCCGACCGGGCGCAACTTCTACTCCGTCGACCCCCGCGCGCTGCCCTCCGAGCTGTCCTACGCCACCGGCGTCAAGCTCGCCGACGCGGTGCTCGAGCGCCACGTCGCCGACACCGGCGCGCCGCCCGAGATGGTCGGGCTCGTCGCGTGGGGCACCGCGGCCATGCGCACCCAGGGCGACGACGCGGCCCAGGTCCTCGCGCTGCTCGGCGTGCGCCCGACCTGGCATGAGTCCTCGCGGCGCGTGACCGGGCTGGAGGTCGTGTCGCTCGAGGAGCTGGACCGCCCCCGCGTCGACGTGACGCTGCGCATCTCGGGCTTCTTCCGCGACGCCTTCCCCCACCTGATCAGCCTGCTCGACGACGCGGTCACGCTCGTCGCCGCGCTCGACGAGCCCGACGAGCGCAACTTCGTGGCCAAGCACGCCCGCGCCGAGGCGGCCCGCCTCGCCGGAGAGCTCGACGAGGCCGAGGCGTGGCGGCGCTCGACGACGCGCATCTTCGGCTCCAAGCCCGGTACCTACGGCGCCGGCCTCAGCCAGCTGCTGGAGACCCGCAACTGGCGCGACGACGCCGACCTTGCCGCCGTCTACGAGTCCTGGGGCGGCTTCGCCTACGGGCGCGGCCTGGCCGGGGTCGCGGCCGGGCCGGCCATGCGCGCGTGCTACGCGCAGATCGAGGTGGCGGTCAAGAATGTCGACTCGCGCGAGCACGACCACCTCGACAGCGACGACTACTACCAGTACCACGGGGGAATGGTCGCCACGATCCGCCGGCTCAGCGGCCGCGAGCCCGCTGCCTACCTCGGCGACAGCTCGGACCCCGAGCTGGTCAAGGTCCGCACGCTGGCCGAGGAGACGCGGCGCATCTTCCGCGCCCGCGTGGCCAACCCGCACTGGATCGGCTCGATGGTGCGCCACGGCTTCAAGGGCGCCGCCGAGCTGGCCGCCACCGTCGACTACCTCTTCGGCTACGACGCGACGACCGACGTGGCGTCGGATTGGATGTACGAGCAGGTCGCCGCGAAGTATCTCCTGGACCCCGACGTGGCCGCCTTCATGGACCAGGCCAACCCGTGGGCCGCGCGCGGGATCGCCGAGAAGCTGCTCGAGGCGGCCGAGCGCGGCATGTGGAGCGAGCCCGGCGAGGAGACGCTCGGCGAGATCAAGGCCCGCTACCTCGCGCTCGAGGACCAGCTGGAGGGCGCGACCGCCTGATGGCCCGTCGTCCCGCCTATCCGCTGTCGGCGATCGTCGGCCAAGAGGACCTCGTCGAGGCGCTGCTGGTCTGCGCCGTGCACCCGGTCGTCGGCGGCGTGCTCGTGCGCGGCGAGCGCGGCACGGCCAAGTCCACGGCGGTCCGGGCGCTGGCGCCGATGCTGGGCAGCGCGCTGGGCGCCGACGCGCCCGCGCCGCTCGTCGAGCTGCCGCTCGGCGCGACGCTGGACCGCCTCGTCGGGACGCTTGACCTCCGCGCCGCGCTGCAGGGCGAGCACCGCGTCGAGGTCGGCCTGCTCGGCCGCGCGGACGGCGGCGTGCTCTACGTCGACGAGGTCAACCTGTTGGGAGACCATCTCGTCGACGCCCTGCTGGACGCCGCGGCGTCGGGCGAGGTCACGGTGGAGCGCGACGGCGTCAGCGTGGTGCAGGACGCGCGCTTCCTGCTCGTGGGCACCATGAACCCCGAGGAGGGCGAGCTGCGCCCGCAGCTGCTGGACCGCTTCGGCCTGGGCGTGGAGGTCGCGGGGCCGCGCGACGCGCCGACGCGCACGCAGATCGTGCGCCGGCGCATGGCCTACGACGCCGCGCCGGAGGCCTTCGCCGCGACCTGGGCCGACGCCGAGCGGGCCCTGGCGCAGCGCGTCGCGGCCGCCCGGGCATTGGTCGCAGCGGTGACGATCGGCGAGCGTGGGCTGCTGCGGATCTCGTCGGTCTGCGCGCAGCTGGACCTCGACGGCGTGCGCGGCGACCTCGTGTGTGCCCACGCGGCCTGCGCGCTGGCGGCGCTGGACGGCGTGACCGAGGTCGGCGATGCGCACATCGACCGCGCCGCCCATCTGGCGCTGCGCCACCGCCTGCGCCGCGACCCGCTCGCGCCGCCGCCAGGCGGCGGGCGCGACCCGTCGATCGACGAAGCGCTCGACTCCGAGGCGCCGGAAGCGCCCGAGCCCGCGCCCGACGAGGCGACGGCCCCGGCGCCGAGCGGCGCGGCCCCGTCGTCGCCGGCCTGGTCGCCGGATCCCGACCTCGCGGGCGCCTCGCCCCCGGCCGGCCCGTCGCCGCCGCCCGAGCTCTCTCCGCATCTCGGCTCGCCGGCCGCGCTGCCCTCCCGCCTGCCCGAGGCCGCCCTGGTGCACTCGCGCGGCCTGCGGTCGGCCCGCCACGCCGCCCCGCGCGCCAGCGGCCGCGCGCCCGGCGGCAACCTCGCCGTCCTCGACGCCCGGCCGGCCCGCGACGACGACCCGATCGCGATCCTGCCCACCATCCTCGCCGCCCTGCGCGGTGACAGGCGCCCGCACACCGCAATCGCCGGCGGCGGGCGCGGCGCGCTGCTGTGCCTGATCGTCGACACGAGCGGCTCGATGGCGGCGCAGCGGCGCCTGGCCCGGGTCAAGGGCGCCCTGGAGGCCGCGGTGCGCCGCGCCTACGCCCGCCGCGACCTCGTCGCCGTCGTGGCCTTCAGCGGCGAGGGCGCCCGCACCCTCGTCGCCCCCGGGGCGCCGCTGGAGCACGCCGCCACCGCCGCGCGCGACCTGCCCGCCGGCGGGCGCACGCCGCTGGCCGCCGGCATCGCCCACGCCGCCGTGCTGCTCGAGGACGTCGACCGGGGCAAGCTCGCCGGCCGCGCGCGCATCGCCGTGCTGCTCACCGACGGCCGCGCCGCCGATCCCCACGGCGCCGCCCGCACAGCCCTCGCGCGCGTCGCGGCCGCCGCGGACCGCACCGTCGTCGTCGACCTCGAGGGGGGCGGGGTGCGCCTCGGCCTCGCCGCCGAGCTCGCCGCCGCCGCGGGTGCCGACCTCACCCGCCTTGTCGCCCCCGAGGCGGCCGGGATGGGCAGGGGCCGTGTTCGTCCCGACCGCAGGAGCGCCGCTTGAGCGACCAGACCACGCCCGAGACCCCGGCCGAGCGCGCGCCCGGCTACGTCGCGAAGTGCTCGCTGCGCGGCGCCTCCTCCTCGCAGGACCCCGACGACGCGCCCATCGAACGCCCCCTCGGCGACGCCTCGGCGCTGGCGCGCAACAGCGCCCCAGGCGTCGACGTTCCGCACGCACCCGGCGACCGCGGCACCACCGAGCCGCGCCGGCGCAAGCCGCGCGACCGGCCGCTGCTCGTCGTGGTGACCGGCAACGGCAAGGGCAAGTCGACCTCGGCCTTCGGGATGCTGCTGCGCTCCTGGAACCGCGACTATCGCTGCGGCGTGGTGCAGTTCATCAAGTCGGGCAAGTGGAAGGTCGGCGAGCAGCGCGCGGCCGAGGCGCTGGGCGGCATCGACTGGATGAAGATGGGCGACGGGTGGTCGTGGATCTCCAAGGACCTCGTGGAGTCCGCCGACCTGGCCAGGGCGGGCTGGGAGCAGGTCAAGCAGTTCGTCGCGGACGAGCGCTACGAGTTCCTCCTGCTCGACGAGTTCACCTACCCGCTGAAGTGGGGCTGGGTCGACGTGGACGAGGTCGTCGAGGTGCTCACCGGCCGCACGGGCTTCCAGCACGTCGTGATCACCGGCCGCGACGCCCCGCAGGCGCTGATCGACGCGGCCGACCTCGTCTCCGAGGTCACGCTCGTCAAGCACCAGATGGCAAAGGGTATCCGCGGCCAGCAGGGCATCGAGTGGTAGGAGCCGAGCTCCTCGTGATCCTCGACGGGGCCAGCGAGCCGCTCCACGGCGCGCGGCCCACGAGCCTCGAGCGCGCCCGCACCCCGGCGCTCGACGCGCTCGCGCGCGACGGCGAGCTCGCGCGTGTGCGCACCGTCCCGGAGGGCCTGCCCGCCGGCTCGGAGACGGCCATCCCGGTCCTGCTGGGGTGGACGCCGGCCGAGCCCGTCGACCGCGCGAGCATCGAGGCGGCGGCGCACGGGATCGCCGTCGCCCCGGGGCAGCATGCGTGGCGCGTCGACGTGCGCGCGCCCGACGGGACGCGGGCCGGCGCCGCGGCCACGCGCGAGGCCGCCCGCGCCCTGGCCGCCGCCGCGTCCGGTTACGCCGTGCACCGGCTGGCGGGCCACCGGCTGCTGCTCGTCGGCGCCGCGCCGGCGCCGCGCAGGGCGCACGCCGCCCACCTGCGCCTGTGGCCCGAGGGCGCGGTGCTCCCGCGCGCGCTGGGCGCGAACACCGTCGCCGTCGCAGCGCGCGGCGCGGCGTGCGGCATCGCGACCCTGCTTGGGGCGAGCGTCGTCGTCCCGTCCGGCGCGACGGGTGACGTCACCACCGACCTGCACGCCAAGGCCGCCGCCGCCGCCGCGGCCCTGGACGGCTGCGCCGCGCGCGTCGTCGTGCACGCCGCCGGCGCCGACGAGGCCGCGCACACGCTCGACGCCGCGGCCAAGGTCGCCTTCCTCGAGCGCGCCGACCGTGAGCTCGTCGCGCCCCTGGCCGCGGTGG
>JAABUU010005128.1_pt1 | contig 14907 bp, 15 predicted proteins | sample 5559301 | NCBI WGS metagenome assembly JAABUU01 (sample SAMN10711884, study PRJNA513360) | rock metagenome | isolation source: Antarctica rocks | place: Antarctica: Victoria Land, Richard Nunatak white | reverse complement strand
CACCATGATGGCCCGGGTAGGCCACGGGGCCAACCAGCCCCGTGGCCACTTACCCCGCCAAAACTTTGTCCCTAGACCCTAATAGTCTTGTGAAACAAGATAAAAGGCATCCGCAAGCCTTGCGACGGACACATGCTCTCGATACTCATCTATGTTGTGAGAGTAAAGAAGGTAGTGATCCTCAAATCCCAATCTATCTGCTTGCTGAACCCAATCTGCTGTCCGCTGCTGTGGGGGGAGCAGCACCTGACCGCTTGGGTCATACATAACAATGTAAATCGAATGAGAAACGAAAGGGGTGTCTGATGATTTCTAGAACCAAGCATGAAGGATATGACCTGCATCTTCCGTGGCCGCCACTTGTGTATGAAACTCATTGCGTCTCCAGAGAAACCGGGCGTAGTCCAATGTTAGCCCCGCTTAACTGAAGATGCCAGCTATCAGAGCAAGGGTTACAAAGGCAAGCAGCGGCCCAAAGACGACCGAAATCAAACGCGCAAACTGGGCTTGGAAAATACCACCCAGAAAGGCTGTGAGCAGGTAGATTAGAACGCCAAGTGCTGGAAGGGAGTTTGTGAATACAACATTGAAACCCAAACCGTAAATATCATCTATTTCGGACCAGAAGGCCCTCCAAAGGAGAAACACGAACGTGACCGCTGCATAGCGCCAAAAAAACCTGTTTTGCTCCTCTGTGGCGACTGTGGCTGCTTTCACGTCCCAGGGCGACGTAGGCTTATCCTCCATGATGTCAGATGCTACCCCGCTTCATCTGCTGCTTGCCCGCCGCCTGCAGCAGCAATCCCCATTCGATCGTTGCCCGGGCCTCCCCGTCATACGCCACGATCTCCGCCGTCGCATCCATCTTGTGCCAGCACTTGCAGGGCGGATAAGCGCACCGCCATCCGCCACCATGCAGTGCCGCCTTGTGGCGGAAAGCGAAATGCTTTTCCGCCCTACAAAGGCCTGGGCGCCCCCGCCACTGTCCTGCACATCCAATCACCATAGCTATCCGATTAGCGCCCTCAGCTTCGCGCGCACCTGGGCCAACTCGGCCGGGCTGACCTGTCCCCTGCGCGTCGCGTTGCGCGCCCGCCAATCCTGGCTTTTCACCTGGTCCGCCAGCACGACGCTGGGTGGCGTCCCAGCCAGCGCCACCTCGAACGGATAGCCCTTGATACGGGTCGTCGTCGGGCAGCAGACGATCATGCCCGCACGCCCGTTATAGCTGGCGGGGCTGAGTACGACCGCCGGGCGATGCCCCGCCTGCTCGCGTCCAGCCTGAGGGTCGAATTGCAGCCAGACGACATCGCCGGCCTCCGGGACGTAGCCCGGCGCCATCACCAAGCCTCTTGGCCGATAGGCTTTCCCATTTCGACCGGCTCATGGCGGTTGTCGTCCGTGATGCCGGCCACCAAAGCTTCGATATCGTAGTGCGCCGGCTGCAGCGGCTCGATCACGATCCGCCCCCCCTCCTCGCGCACGTCCACCGGCTGGTCCAGGCACACATGGGCCGCTTCCAGCACGGAGGCCGGGATACGTACTGCGGCGCTGTTGCCCCACTTCTTCACCACGCCCTGCATGCACCACCTGATTGCCAGGAAATTGTCTCTACACTGTAGAGACCGTTATGAATGCTGCCTAGCTCCCTTTTGTCCCCTGGGTCCACAGGGCTACCCCAGCTCCGCCTGCCGCTTATCCACAGCCCGCAGCAGGAACTCCCGCCCCACCTTCACCCGCGCCTCCCCGTCATAGGCGACGATATCCGCCGTCGCATACGTCTCGTGCCAGTCGTCCGGGATGAAGCTCCCCGTCCCCACCACGTCAATCGGCGCCTTGGTGTCCGACATCACCCGGCACTTCGCCACGCCAAACCCCGACGACGCCACGATCCGCACCCGCGGGAACCCGGCCTCGTCCAGCGCCTCCCGCATCCGCCAGATCGCCGCCGCCGAAACGCCGGTGCCAACCAGGTGGCGCAGCTCGGCGTCGCTGCGGTAGCGGCGTATTGCGCCAGGCGCCCGGCGGTCCAGCACGGCGTAGCTGCTGGCCGGGTCCAGCCCCTCCAAATAGCGCCCGCCGTGGGTGTCGAGCCGCACGGACAGCCGCCCCTCCTCCGCCAGGTCGGGAAAGGCGCGGCACACCGCCAGGCCGTCCGTGACCTCCTTGCCAAAGAAGTCGGTCAGCACCGTCAGGCCCACGTCCGGGCAGGCCTCACGGAACATTTCCGCCGCGCGCACGGTGGACCCGGCGTAACCGATCAGCGCATGCGGCATGGTGCCGGACCCGCGCAGGGCGCCGAAATAGGGTGCGGCCAGGTCGGTGCTGGCGCCCACGAAGCCCCGTGCGCCCTCCGCCTGGGCGGCGCGGCTGCCGACGCCGGCGGCGTAGGCCATCAGGTCCTGCATCTCCGCCCCGGCGCAGTGCCGCGCGTCCATCGCCAGAAAGGCGACGCCGGGCAGCGCCAGGCACATCTGGTAAACGTTGTGGGCGGTGACGCAGGCTGCGCCGAGCTTCTGCAGGAACAGGGTTTCCAGATCGGCCAGGTTAAAGAAGCTCCCGGTGATGTAGGCAATGGGTTCGCCGGCGCCGACCCATGTGCCCTCGGGGTGGACGGTGTCAAAGATGAACCGCACGTTGCGCGACGCCGCGACCTCCTGCAGCCAGTCCATCATCTTGCCCGGGGCGGAGATGACGGGCCGGCGGAGGAACACGGCATAGGTGACGGTGCGGTCGCCGAAGCGGGCGACGACCTCACGCGTACGGTTGAAGTAGGCGTCGGTGCGCCGGGCAATGTCGTCTTCGAGGACGGTCATGTTGCTGGCCTGCTCCCTTTCCCTCCGGGAGAGGGTTGGGGTGAGGGAAAGGCCGCAGGGACGGTGCTGGGACACGGGGGCGTTGGGGCACAAACGGGGTGGGAGTTGGTACTTGGGGTTTCCCCCACCCCGGCCCTCTCCCGGAGGGCTACGGCATTCACACATCTTGTTCCGGTAAACTCGGCAATTCGCGCATCTACAAGGGAGCAGCAAGCAAAACAACACTCTATTAGATCCGATATCGCTATATTCTCGAAGGCGGTTTGATTTGCAAGTCCTTGTTTTCCTTGTTGGGCGAAGAGATGTGTGAATGCCGTAGCCCGGAGGGAGAGGGAGCAGGAAGCGTCCGTGCTCATCCTTGCATGCCGCGGCGTCGGGCCTTCAGCTCCTCGGCCACCAGGAACGCCAGCTCTAGCGACTGCTCCGCATTCAGCCGCGGATCGCAGAACGTCTCGTAGCGTCCGCCCAGGTCGGCCTCGGTCAAACGGTGGGCGCCCCCAACGCACTCCGTCACCTCCTGGCCGGTCATCTCGACATGGACGCCGCCGGCCCAGGTGCCGGCACCGGCATGCGCGTCAAAAAAGCCGCGGACCTCCGCCAGGATGCTGTCGAAGCTGCGGGTCTTGACCTTCGCCTGGGTGTTGATGGTGTTGCCGTGCATCGGGTCGCACAGCCACACCACCCGGCGCCCGGCACGCTGCACGGCAGCCAGCAGCGGCGGCAGGGCCTGGGCCACGCGCTCCGCCCCCATGCGGCTGATGAGGGTCAGTCGGCCCGGCTCGTTCGCCGGGTTCAGGGCGTCGATCAGGCGCAGCAGCTCGTCCACTTTCATAGTGGGGCCGACCTTGAGGCCGATCGGGTTCCGCACGCCGCGCAGGAACTCGACATGCGCGCCGTCGAGCTGCCGGGTGCGGTCGCCGATCCACAAGAAGTGCGCGCTGCACGCATACGGGTCGCCGCTGGTGCTGTCGGTCCGCGTCAGCGCCTGCTCGTAGGGGAGCAGCAGGGCCTCGTGGCTGGTGTAGAACTCGGTTTCGCGTATCTGCGGCGTGTTCATGCTCTGCACGCCGCAGGCCTGCATGAAGGCCAGGGTCTCGTCTATCCGGGCCGCCAGGTCCTGGTAACGGGCCGCGAGCGGCGAGCGCGCGGCGAAGTCCAGGTTCCAGCGGTGCACCTCATGCAGGTCGGCATAGCCGCCATTGGCGAAGGCGCGCAGCAAATTGAGGGTGCCGGCAGATTGGAAGTAGCCGGTCTCCATGCGCTGGGGATCAGGCACCCGGTCGGCGGCCGTGAAGGCAGGGCCGTTGATGATGTCGCCCCGGTAGGACGGCAGGGTCTCGCCGCCCACCGTCTCGTTGTCAGACGAGCGCGGCTTGGCGAACTGCCCGGCCATCCGCCCCATCTTCACCACCGGGACGCCGGCGCCGAAGGTCAGCACGACCGCCATCTGCAGCAGCACGCGGAAGGTGTCGCGGATGATGTTGGCGTTGAAGCTGCCGAAGCTCTCGGCGCAGTCGCCACCCTGCAGCACGAAGGCCTGGCCGCCCTCCGCCAGGGCAAGCGCCGCCTTGAGCCGCCGGGCCTCGCCGGCAAAAACCAGCGGCGGGTAGCCGGCAAGCCGGGCCTCCATCGCCTGCAGCGCCGCCGGGTCCGGGTAGGCCGGGCTTTGCAGCACGGGGTGCGCGCGCCAACTCCCGGGCGTCCAGCCGTCTGCGCCGTGGCCTCCGATCCCGCTGATTCCGTCCATCATCCCGTCGCCCCCCACGCGCAGCGCCCATGCGCCGCACGGGTCCAGGGCACAGTTATTGCGGGTTTCGCGCGCAAATGCCACCCGAACGGCGGGGGCGGCCGTCCCAGCCGCCGCACCGGGCCGGCAAGCCGCGGCGTCCTGCTCCCTCTCCCTCCGGGAAAGGGCTGGGGTGAGGGGGCCTTGGCTGCGGAGCGGGGCGCATCAGGTGATGCCGGAACAAGGGCTTGCTTCGGCATGGGCCGCGCCTCAAGACCCCCTCACCCCAACCCTCTCCCGCAAGGAGAGGGAGAAGGAACCTACTCCGCCGCTTGCCGCACCCCGGCGGTCCGGGTCGGGGTCCGCATGGTCACGAACTCCTCCGCGCTCGTCGGGTGGATGCCGATGGTGCGGTCGAAGTCAGCCTTAGTCGCGCCGGCGACGAGCGCCACGCCGATGCCCTGCATCATCTCCGGCACGTCGTCGCCCAGCATGTGGACGCCCAGCACGCGCTGGGTGGGCTGGTCCACAACCATCTTCATGAACGTCTTGCCGGCGCGGCCGGACATGATGTGGCGCATCGGGCGGAAGTGCGCGGTGTAGATGTCCACCGGGCCGCGCTCCGCCGCCTGCTCCTCCGTCAGGCCCACGGTGGCCAGGGGCGGCGCGCTGAACACCGCCGTCGCCACCGGGTCCAGTGCCCAGGTGCGGGGGCGGCCGGGGCCGAACAGCCGGTCGGCAAGGTGATGGCCCTCGGCGATGGCGACGGGGGTCAGGTTCAGCTTGTTGCTGACATCGCCGATGGCAAAGATGTGGGGCTGGCTAGTGGCGTTCTCGGCGTCCACCGTCACGGCGCCCTTGGCGTCCAGGGCGACGCCCGCGCGCTCCAATCCCAGGCCGGCCGTCTTGGGACTGCGGCCGACGGCGAAGAACACCAGGTCGGCCTCGACCACGCGGCCGTTCGTGAGCGTAACGCGCCGCGCGCGCCCGCCGGCATCCTCCACCTTATGGACGGTCTGGCCGGGATGCAGGCGCACGCCCTGCTCAGTGACGGCGGTTGCCAGAGCCTCCCGCAGCTCCCCGTCGAAGCCGCGCAGCGGCAGCGGCTGGCGGTAGGCCACGTCCACCTCGGCGCCCAGCCCATGGAAGATGCCTGCGAACTCCATGCCGATGTAGCCGCCGCCGACCATCAGCACCCGGCGCGGCAGGGACGGCAGGTGGAACGCCTGGTCCGAGGTGATGCCCAGCTCCATGCCCTCGATCCGAGGCTCGATGCTGGGATGGCCGCCGACGGCGACCACGATGCGCTCCGCCGTGACGGCCTTGCCGCCGACGTCCAGAGTATGCGGGCCGGTGAACACGGCGCGGGCGTGGTGCAGCACGACGCCGGACCCCTCCAGCATCCGGACGTAGATGCCGTTCAGGCGCAGGATCTCGGCGTCCTTCTTGGCGATGAAGGCGGGCCAGTCGTGCACCATGCGCCCGCTGTCCCCCGGCGCCGGATGCCAGCCGAAGCCTGCGGCGTCCACGGTGTATCGGGCATACTCGCTGGCCTGGACCATGATCTTCTTGGGCACGCAGCCGACGTTGACGCAGGTGCCGCCCCAGTAAGCGGCCTCGGCGATGCCGACCCGGGCGCCGTGCCCGGCGGCGATGCGGGCGCAGCGCACCCCGCCGGAGCCGCCGCCGATGACGAACAGGTCGTAGTCGTATGCGGAGCCGTGTGCCTTGGGGGCCATGATGGTGCCGTCCCTGATTGATGCTGCCGGGGCTGTGACATGGGTGGGGTGCGCCCCCTGTCCTACCCCGGCATGGCCGTCATGCTATGGCCTGGGGCATGGCGGACACCAGCCCCGACCCCCTCGCGCCGTCAGCGCGCGCCGAGACCCTGGCCGGCATCGCCCTGATGCTGGGCGCCGCCGCGACGTTCGCGGCGCTGGACACCACAGGCAAGTGGCTGAACCAGACCGGCAACCCCGTCGGGACAGCGGCGGTGCGATATGTCCTCAGCTTCGTGCTGGTGGGGCTGTTCATCAATCCCTGGGGCCGCGCCGGGCTGCCGCGCAGCCGCAACCCGATGCTGCAGGTGACGCGGGCGGGGTTCCTGATCATCGCCACCGTGACCTCCATGTTCGCCTACCGGGCGCTGCCGATGACGCAGGCGGCGGCGATCACCTTCGTCGCGCCCCTGATCGTGGCGGTGATCGCCGGGCCGCTGCTGGGGGAATGGATCGGCCGGCGCGGGGCTGTGGCCGTGCTGGCCGGGTTCGGCGGCGTGCTGGTCATCACCCGCCCCGGCGCCGGGATGCAGTTGGCGAGCGTGCTGGCGCTGGGGACCGCCGTGTCGAATGCGCTGTATGTCGTGGCGACCCGGTTCCTGGCGGGGCGGGACAGTACGCGGACGACGCTGTTCTACACCGGCCTGGTGGGCGCGGCGGTCGCGCTGCCGGTGCTGCCGTTCACGTGGCAGCCGCCGGGGACCTTGCTGGGCTGGGGGGTGACGCTGGCGATGGGCACGCTGGCTTCGCTCGGCCACTGGCTGCTGATCCTGGCGCACCGGCGGGCGCCGGCGTCGCTGCTGTCGCCGTTCGGCTATGCGCAACTGCTGTGGGCAGCGGTGCTGGGCGGGGTGGTGTTCGGGGAAGTGCCGGACCGTTGGACGGTGATCGGCGGGATGGTGGTGATCGCGGCCGGGCTTTACTTGCTGTCGCTGCAGCGCCGGGGACGCTGACGTTGCAGAAGCGGGAACGCTGGCGATTCAGCATCCCCGTCCCGCGCCGCTATAATCCAAGTAACACCAGCCGCTACTTGCTCTGACCGTTTTCGTCATCGCGAGCCGCCTGCGACGCGGCGATCCAGGGGCCGCCAGCACTGTCCTTACAGCCCCTGGATCGCCACGGCGCTGCGCGCCTCGCGATGACAGCGTGCTTGCAGAAGGGTCAGAGCAGATGGCAGTTGGTATAACATTGTAATAACAATCAGCCGCCGATCCCGCCCAGCGCCAAGTACTTCACCTCCAAATAATCCTCAATCCCATACTTGGACCCCTCCCGCCCCAGCCCGCTGCTCTTCATCCCGCCGAACGGCGCCACCTCCGTCGAGATGATGCCCTCGTTGCAGCCGATGATGCCGTATTCCAGCCCCTCCGCCACCCGGAAGATGCGGCCAACGTCGCGGCTGTAGAAGTAGGCGGCCAGGCCGAACTCGGTGTCGTTGGCCATCTCGACCGCCTCCGCCTCGTCCTTGAAGCGGAACAGGGCGGCAGCGGGGCCGAACGTCTCCTCGCGGAAGATGTCGGCCTCCCGCGGCACCTCGGTCAGGATGGTCGGCTGGAAGAACGTGCCGCCCAGCGCGTGCCGGGCGCCCCCCAGCACGACCTGCGCGCCACGCCCGATGGCGTCCTTCACGTGCGCCTCCACCTTCTCGACCGCGTCCATGTTGATCATCGGCCCCTGTGTCACGCCGGCATCCATGCCGTTGCCGACCTGCAGCGCCTCGACGGCCACCTTCAGCTTGGCGGTGAAGGCGTCGTAAACCCCGTCCTGCACCAGCAGCCGGTTGGCGCAGACGCAGGTTTGCCCGGCGTTGCGGAACTTGCTGGCAATCGCCCCCACCACCGCCGCATCCAGGTCGGCGTCGTCGAACACGATGAAGGGCGCGTTGCCGCCCAGCTCCATGCTGGTCTTCTTGATCGTGGGCGCGCACTGCGCCAGCAGCTTGGCGCCGACCTCGGTGCTGCCGGTGAACGTGAGCTTGCGGACCACGGGGTTGCCCGTCAGCTCGGCGCCGATGGGGCCGCTCGGCCCGGTGATGACGTTGCACACGCCGGGCGGCATGCCGGCGCGCTCGGCCAGCACGGCGATGGCAAGCGCCGAGAACGGCGTCTGGCTCGCGGGCCGCACCACGCCGGTGCAGCCGGCGGCCCAGCCAGGGCCGACCTTCCGGGTGATCATCGCCGCCGGAAAGTTCCAGGGAGTGATGGCGGCGAAAACGCCGATCGGCTCCTTGGTGACGATGATGCGGCGGCCTTGGGCGTTGGTGGGGATGGTGTCGCCGTAGATGCGCTTGCCTTCTTCCGCGAACCACTCGATGAAGCTGGCGGCATAGGCGATCTCGCCGCGGGATTCCGCCAGCGGCTTGCCCTGCTCGGCAGTCATGATGACGGCGAGGTCGTCCTGGTTCTCGATCATCAGCGCGAACAGGCGGCGCAGGATGATGGCGCGGTCCTTGGCCAGCATGCGGCGCCAGGCCGGCAAGGCGCGGTTGGCGGCGTCTATGGCCCGGCGGGTCTCCGCGGCGCCCAGGGCGGGGACGGTGCCGACGGTGTCGCCGGTGGCCGGGTTGCGGACGGTCAGCGTCGCGCCGTCATCGGCCTCGACCCAGCGTCCATCAATGCAGCAGGCCTGGCGGAGCAGGCTGGGGTCGCGCAGCGGCAGGGTCGCAATCTGGTTCAGCATGACAGCCTCCGGGATGAATGCGGCGAACATGGGCAAGGCAGGGGTGGGATGCCAGGCCGGGGCGGTGCCGGGCTGGGTGGGCCTGGCAGGCAGGGCATCACAGGTTGCGGCGGAGGCAAGTGCCAGATTTGCGCGCGGGACGGCCTTCCCCGCTGCGTGCACGATCCAGTTGGCGCAGCCAGCCTCGCCTCTGCCGCCAACCCAGACCCTGTTTAGGCGGGCGCTGAGCCGGCCTGCAGCCCACTCAAACCGGCTCTCAAATGAGCGGAATCGTCTGCTCGACCACGTGGTTCAGCGCCGGCGCGTCCGGCGAGGTAAGCACCATGCGCAGCCGGAGCGCGTCGCCCTGCCCAGCATGCTCGCGCGCCACCTTCTCGATCTCACGTTGGGAGGTCACGCCGACCTCCTTGAGGAACTTGCGCAGCGCCATGTTGAAGCGGTCTTCGTCCATCGCAGTCGTCTCCTTGCGGTCACGGGGCGACGCTCCGTAGCACGCGGGCGGCTGCGGCGCGACGCTGGACGGCATCATAGGGGGCGGCCGACGATCAGGACGCGTTCCGTCCAGCCGTCGTCTCGGCAAGCCAATCCACGACGGCGCCGATGGCCTCACGCTCCGCAAGCCCCCGCGCCCGGGCATCGGCGAAGGTCGCAAGCTGGCGGTCGGCGCTCGTGCCCCCGGCCAAGATGCCGCGCACCCCAGCCAGCTCCCGCTCGCACCCCAAGGCATGCGCATCCTCGGCCACCAGGGCGAGCGTGGCGTCGAGGTAGGCCGCGAACGGCCCGGCGACGCCGGGTTCCTCCTCGATGATCTCCGCGCGCACCCCGTCGCGCTGGGCGCGCCACAGGTTCTCGGCAGCAATCGCCCGCGACGCGCCGGTCACGCCGCGGTTCAGGTCCGGCCGCCGGTCGGCCAGGCGGACGAGGCAGCGATACAGGGCGGCGATGGCCAGCGTGTCGTCCAGGCGGGTGCAGCTATCGGCCACGCGCAGCTCCAGCGTCGGGTAGCGTATCGAGGGGCGCAGCGTCCACCACAGGAAGCTCGCATCCGCAATCGCCCCGGCCCGGGTCATGACGCGCACGTAGCGTTCATACTCCCCCATGCTGCCGAACAGGTCCGGCAGGCCCGTGCGGGGCATCTCGCCAAAGGCGGACATGCGGTAAGCAGCCAGCCCGGTGTTGCGCCCCTGCCAAAATGGGGAGGACGCGGACAGCGCCAGCAGCAGCGGCATGTAGGGCAGCAGGCGGTTCATGAGGTCCACGCGCGTCTCGGGCCGGGGCACCTCGACGTGGATATGCATGCCGCAGACCATGTTGCGCCGGCCCAGCATGCGCAGCTCGTCCAGCAGCTTCTCATACCGGTCCTTCTGCGTATTGGTCTGACGGGTCCAGCGGGCAACGGGGTGGGTACCGGCGGCAAGCACCAGGATGCCATGCGACTGCCCCACCTCGGCCAGGCCGGACCGCAGCCCGGCCAAGGTCTCGCGCGCCTCGGCGAAGCTGGTCGAGGGCGGCGAGGACACCTCGACCTGCGACTGCAGCAGCTCGCGCTCCACCCGCGGCAGGCGGGTGCGGGCGGCCTCATGGAACGCCTTGACCGTCCGCCGGGGCGTGCCGCGCGTCTTGGCGTCGGCGAGGAAGTACTCCTCCTCGATGCCGAACTGATAAGTCTGGTTCATGGCGTCTCCGGTGGATGGACGGCTGCAGCGCCATGGCCTGCGAAAGTGCCCAAGCACGCTTACGCGGCATGCCACATGGTGACCTGCAGTCGCGGCCAGGCGTGCAAGCCTGCTTTGCTTTTCGCCCGCACGCAAACGTCAGCAGACCGGCGCTCACGCATCAAGCAGGGAAGGCCCACCCTCATGCGCGCTGATGGGGGCAAGCCAGCCGGCGCTGCCGGTCATCTGGGTGTCACGGGGAGGGTCCGGCGCGGCGCTCCCTTAGCCAAGGCCGGCGCCTGGACCGCCGCGGCGCAAGGGTGGCCTGCGTGTCCATCGCCACCGTGGACCGCGCCATCAACGGCCATCCCGCAACCAGGCATTCATGTTCTGCTTCGTCCTGGCCATCGGCAGCACCAGCTTCGTCGAGCTGCTGTCCAAACAGGTCCGCCTGACCGCGGAATGGCTGGCGCCGCAGCGCGCCTACATCGGGACAGTGATGGTGGACAGGCCCTAGTGCCAGACCCGCGTGGACGCGTCAGCGATCCGGCTCGTCGCTTCCTCGACCGAGCCGACCGCCACGGTCCAGCCGCGGCAAGCCGGCACCGCCGGGTCCTCCCTCAGCGACAGCCAAAGGTGTCCCACCGCCCGGTGCATGGTCCAGGTCGCACGGGCGGAAACGGCGTCAACAAGGGCAACCTCATCAGCGAGTGCGGTCCCGGCTGACTCAACAGTAACTGCAAGCTTGTTCGCCTGGCCCCAGTGGGTGAGGTATGCGATTTCAGCCGGAGTGATTTCGGCAGGGTCAACGTCGGACGTGGTGGCGGACATGGCGGGCCTCTTTTGAAGTCCCGCCAGAAAGCACGACGCAGCCCAATGCCTCACGCCATGTTCAGTCAGGTTAAGTCACGCCAACGGCTCCCCATCTTGACCGTTCCTCGTCAGGCGCATCACGACTGACTGAGCCTGACGAAGCAGCGGCCTTCTTGACTTCCCTTAACGTCGCGACCCCGCCATCACGCGGACACGGCACTCCTCACTGCCGGGGCGCGGCTTTGCGGTGCAGCCTGCGCCAAGGCCGGACGCTTCCCATGCAGCCCGGTCGCCGCCTCGAATGCCGCGCCGATGCGCAGCACCGTCGCCTCGTCGAAGGCGCGCCCGACGATCTGCATCCCCAGCGGCAGGCCGGTGGCCGAGAACCCCGTCGGCACCGACAGCGCCGGGTTGCCGGTGACGTTGAACGGCATGGTCTGGATCGGCCAGTTCGGCAGGATACCCGGCACGAAGTCGTCAAACCGCGGCGCCGGCGCCAGGGCCGTGGCGGTGATCAGCGCGTCGTAAGTCAGCAATTGCCGGGTCACCGCCACCGCCAGCTCCCGCCGCAGCCGCATCGCCTGGTGCAGGTCCGCGCTGGTGACGAAGGCGCCCAGCACCATCCGCATGTAGGTCAACAACGCAAAATCCAGCGGGCGCTGCTGGAAATCCTGCTCGTGGATCGCATAAGCCTCGGCGAACATGATGACCCGGCCGCAGGCGTTGAATTGCTCATACGGAGGCAGCGTGACCTCCTCGACCACCGCGCCCAGCCGGGACAGGGTTTCCGCTGCCTGGTCAATGGACGCCGCTACCTCCGGCGACAGCCCCTCGGCGTCCCGGTAGAAGTGGCGCGGCAAGCCGATCCGCAGCCCCTCCACCCCGTCCCGCAGCCCGGCGCGGTAGTCGGGCACCGGCAGGTCCACGCTGGCCGGGTCCAGCTTGTCGTAACCGGCGATCACCTGCAGCGCGACCGCGCTGTCCTCCACCGTCCAGCTCAGTGGCCCGCAATGGTCCAGCGTGGTGGACAGCGGGAACACGCCGCGGCGGGACACCAACCCATAGGTCGGCTTCAGCCCGACCGTGCCGCAATACGCCGCAGGTCCCCGTATGGACCCGCCGGTGTCGGACCCCATCGCCATCCGCACCAGCCCGGCCGCCACCGCCGCGCCCGATCCGGACGAGGAGCCGCCGGGGATGTGCTCGGGGTTCCACGGGTTGCGCGCCGGCGGGAACGGCAGGTCGAACGACGGGCCGCCCAGCGCGAACTCGTGCGTGGCGACCTTGCCCAGCAGCACGCCGCCCTGCGCCCGGAACCGCGCCGCGACCACGCTGTCCCGCTCCGGCACGTTGTCCAGGCGCAGCTTGGAGTGGCAGGTCGTGCGTATGCCGGCGGTGTCGTAGATGTCCTTCAGCGCATAGGGCACGCCCTGCATCGGCCCGCGGTCCACCCCGGCGGCGAAGTCCTGGTCCGCCGCGGCGGCGTCGGCGCGGGCGCGCTCGGCGGTCACGGTGATGAAGCTGTCAATGGCCGGGTCAATGGCGGCGATGCGGGCCAGCGCGTCCTCGGCCAGCGCCGCGGAGGTCACCGCGCCGTCGCGCAGGCGGGCGCCGGCCTCGGCGATGGAAAGCTCGTGCAGCTCCATCCTACAGCCCCCGCGTGACGCTGAGGATCGAGTAGGTGCTGGCCGGCTCGTGCGTCGCGTCGCGCGGCTGGCGCAGCAGCGCCTGCATTTTCCGCAGGTCCTTGAACCCCTCCAGCAGGGTAGCCTTCCGGTCCCCGGGGATGTCCAGGCCGGCGTAGCGCGCCAGCATCTCCATCTCGCCCATCAATGCCGTGTCGTCGCTCATGTCCGGTATCCTCCAATGGCGGGCCGGCGCGTGTGCCAGTCCGTGTCGCGCTGGTAGGCGTCGCCGGCCCGCAGCAGCAGCGCCTCCGCGAACGGCCGTGCCGCGAGCTGCAGGCCGATGGGCAGCCCGTTCGGGTCGAACCCGCACGGCACGCTCAGCGCCGGCAGGCCGAGGTAGTTGAACGGCCGCGTGTTGGCGGAGATGCCCAGCGCCACGGTTTCCGTCTCCGGCGGCCCCGAGTCTATGTCCGTCTCCGCCAGCGTCGGCAGGCAGGTGCGTATGGTCGGCGACGCCAGCACGTCCACCCGGCCGAACACCTCGGCAGCGAAGGCGCGCAGCACCGGGCCGCGCCGGCTCAGAGCCTCGACGTAATAGACGCCGGGGATCGCGTAGCCCGCGAACACCCGCGCGTTGATGTGGGTCGCAAGGTCCTGCGGACGCTCCCGCATGGAGGCGGCGTGGATCGTCGCCGCCTCCACCCGCGACACGACGGCGACGTAGGCCGTCACCGCATCCATCAGCGGCAATGGCAGCCGCACCAGCGACGCCCCGCACCCGGCCAGCACCTCCAGCGCCACCTCGAACGCCGCCAGCACCGGCGGGTCCACGCCGTCCAGGAAGTAGGTCTGCGGCACGCCCACCCGCACCCCGCGCAGGTCGCCGTTCAGCCCGGCCTCGTAATCCGGCACCGGCACGTCCGCGCTGGTCGGGTCGTGCCCGTCATGGCCGGCGATGACGCTCATCACCCGCGCGCAGTCCCGGGCGCTGCGGGTCAGCGGCCCCACGTTGTCGGCCGAGAACGACAGCGGCATCACGCCATAGCGGCTGACCCGCGTCTGCGTCGGCTTCAGCCCCGTCACCCCGTTGGCGCTGGCCGGCAGCCGTATGGAGCCGCCGGTGTCCGATCCCAGCGCGGCATAGGTGAACCGCGCCGCTAATGCCGCGCCGGACCCGCTGGACGAGCCGCCGGTGACGTAGGGCAGGTTCCAAGGGTTGCGGCAGTCGCCATAATGGCGGTTGTGGCCGGTGCCGTTCTGCGCATACTCCGCCATGTTCAGCCCGGCGAACGCATACGCCCCGGCGCCCGCCAGCCGCGCGATCACGGTCGCCGTCACCTCCGGCACGAAGCCGCGCCGTGTTTCCGACCCGCAGGTCGAGATGCGGCCGGCCTGGTAGTACATATCCTTGTGCGCCAGTGGCAGGCCATGCAGCGGACCCGGCGCAGCGCCGGCCGCCAGCGCCGCATCCGCCGCCCGTGCCGAGGCATAGCCGCCCTCCCGGTCCACCCAGATCGTCGCGTTCACCTGCGCCTCGTGCGCGTCCAGCTCCGACAGGCACGCCTCCAGTAGCGCTACGGAGCTGACCTCACCCTTGCGTACCGCCTCCGCCGCGTCCACCAGCGACAGGCCGGCCAGGTCCAGCACCGTGCTCATGGCATGTGCTCCGGCGCCGCGGTCTCCAGCAACGCTGCCTCAAAGCTCGACGGCTCGTCCTCAAACCGCAGGGTGCCGCGCTGGTAGCTGCTCATCTCCCCCGTCGACCTGGAGTGTTTGGCGCTGTGCGTAAAGCGGCTTGACGTGCCGGTGTTC
>JAABUU010005123.1_pt1 | contig 14924 bp, 9 predicted proteins | sample 5559301 | NCBI WGS metagenome assembly JAABUU01 (sample SAMN10711884, study PRJNA513360) | rock metagenome | isolation source: Antarctica rocks | place: Antarctica: Victoria Land, Richard Nunatak white | reverse complement strand
GCGCAACATGGCGGCCACCTCGGGGAACTTCGCGGCCAGGGTGGCGGCGACGGTGTCGACGTGTCTCACAGAGCCTCACGCGGTGGCCCCCAACATCCGGGACCGACACGCGGTCACCAGATCCAAAGGACCCGAGTTACACCACTTCTGGGGACGTCATCGTCCCATTCCAGCTTCTGGTGTCGTTGCACCCGCTGGAGCTGCTCGGCGAATCGGTGTACGAACGGTTCGGGACATCATTCCCGATCCGATTCGACTACCTGGATACCGTCGATGGCGGCAACCTGTCGGTGCACTGCCACCCGCAGGCCCAGTACATGCGCGAGGTCTTCGGCTGGCAGTATACCCAGCACGAGAGCTATTACGTGATGGTCGCCGGGGCCGGCAGCCACATCTACCTTGGGCTGCGGGACGATGCCGACATCGACGTCTTCCAGGCTGACGCCACGCGGGCCGAAAAGACAGGTCGCCCGTTCGACATCACTCGGCACGTTCAAACTTTCCCCGCTGGCGCACACCAGCTCTACCTCGTTCCGGCGGGGACACCGCATGGCAGCGGCGTCGGCAACGTGGTCCTGGAGGTGAGCGCCACCCCGTACCTGTACTCGTTGCGGTTCTACGATTGGCTGCGCCGAGACAGTCAAGGCCGGCTACGACCTGTCCATACCGACCTCGCCTTCCAAAACCTCGACGGGGGCAGCCCACGTTGCCGTGACCGCCCCGGCCGCTGGCGTTCGCGTTCCACAAGATTGATGTGTCGAATACGATTGCGGGACGTCTTCGTAGCGCGCGTACCCGGTCTTATGTCCACTCGGTTCAACGTACGGAGCGACCGACGCGAGCGCTCATGCCGGTGAGCGGACGGTGGCACAGGTCCAAGCGGGGGAGTGGCAGGGCCTCGTCGCGCTCTGGGCCACGGCCGCCAAGCGAGTCGCAAGGCGCGAGACTCGCAGTGCCCTCGCCGGGAGCTGACGCCGTTCGGAGCCGAGTCGTCCGTGACAAGCGCGAGGCAGCAGCGGACAGTAACCGTGGCGTACGGGCCGGGCGACGGGGGGCATGTGAGCGAGTTGGACGAGTGGCGCGACGCGCTCGCTCTGGATCCCGTCGTGCAGGGAGAGCGGGACAAATTGGGGGAGGGCACGCGGCCGGCGCTTGTCGGTCGGCGGTGTGGGTGAACTCGGGGTACCAGCGGTGGAAGTCGTCGGCGAGTTGGTTGTTGAGGACACGGGTGCGGACCTGCAGCAGCAGGTGGGCGCCGCGGGGTGACCAGCGCATCTGCTGCTTTTTGACCATTCGCTTGCTGATGACGTGGTTGACGGCGGATTCCACGAATGAGGAGAGCGGGACAAATTGGGGGAGGCAAGGGGTGCCGGGCGGTTGGCTCGGCCGCTGGGTGGGTTTCTAGCGGCCGGGTCGTCGTCGGGCGGCGGGGTCGGTGGCTGCGGCGTGGCGTGTTCGAACAGTTCGGCCGCGCGGCGGTAGGACAGTCGGGCCCGGCCGGTGTCGGGGCACAGGTCCAGGGTGGGCACCGCCCGGGTGGGGGCCCGCTCGGCGAGGAACACCGGTCCCCGGGTGCGGCCGGCGAGGAGTCGGGGCAGCAGCAGTGCGGTCCCGGTTTGGTAGTACACCCAGTCGGTGTCCCCGCCTTTGGAGATGACGCGGGCGCGTTTGCCGGGTCGGTCGAGGTCGGCGACGTCGAGGGTGAGGATCTCGGTGGCGCGGGCTGCGGTTTCATACAGCAGCCGCCACAGGGTCTTCTCTCGCAAGCCGATGTCCAGGCGCCACAGGGCGGCGATCTGCTCCAGGGTCAATGCCCGGGTGTGGTTGCGGGCGATCTTGGGTCGGGCCCAGCCGGCGGTGGGGTCGGTGACCAGCCAACCCCGGGCCCGCCACCACCCCAGGGCGGAGCGCAGCGCGGCGAGGTGCCGGGCGCGGGTGGCGGGGGCCAGCGTCGCGAAGGCGGCAGTGAACGCCGCTTCCAAGGCCGCAGCCCCGGCGGGGGTGTCCAACGCCGCGACCGAGGCGCCGGTCGGACCCTCGGCCAGTCGGGACCCCAGGATGGTGAGGCTCTGGCGGTACTTGACCGCGGTACCCGCCGACCACGCCCCGGCCCGGTCGTGCGAGATGAGGAACGCCTCGACCGCGTGCGCGTACGTCGGCGCCGGGCCGTTGCAGCCGTCCCCGATCGGGCGCCTCGGCAGTGGGCTGATCGTGGCCACGGCACCCTCCCCAACGGGTTGTCGCAGGAAACGCGTACGGGTGGAGCATCGCAGAGCACCCCTACAGCCCAGGTCAGATGCGGCACGAAAGGCGGTTGTCGCAGGGAATGCGGTATTTTTTGCGGCTTCACCTGAGGGTGGTTCCCGACCAGGGTGCGACCCATGGCTGAGTCCGGGGCACCCACCGAGCCCGCCGCGGCGTCGGTGTATCAGCTGCGGGTCGTGGTGGCCGAGGTCAGTCCGCTGATCTGGCGCCGCCTGCTGGTGTCGGCGACGACGACGATCGCCGAACTGCACGCGGTGCTGCAGGCCGCGTTCGGGTGGAGCGGGCAGCATCCTGCACCGCTTCGCCATCCACGGCCGGGAGTACGGCATCGGCTACGTCGGCGGCCCGGGTTTCCGCGACGACGCCCACCGGGTCGCGCTGACCGATCTGGGGCTGCGGGCCACCGAGCGCTTCGCCTATCACTACGACTTCACCGACGACTGGCGCCTGGACCTGCGGGTCGAAAACATCGTGGCGGCCGCGGTGGGGCAGAGCTACCCGCGCTGCACCGGCGGGCGCCGCGCCGGAGCGCCGGAGGGCTGCGGCGGGCCGTGGGCGTTCCTCGAGCAGACCCAGCCTCACCGGGTGTACGAGGCGACGCTGCGCGCGGCCGAGATCCTCGGTCAGCTCCTCGACGACGAGTTCACCACGCTCGGCGCGGATCGCGAGGAACTGACCGGCTTGGCACCGCTGCTCGGCCTGGAGCGCTTCGACCGCCGCGCACTCAACCGCACCCTGGCTGGGCTCACCACAACCGATAGGAGCGTGACATGAAGGTCACCGTGCAGATCGTCCTGCAAGCCGACGACGCCGCCGACACCCCGACCGTGGTGCGCGACGTGTTCAGCCTGGACCGCGAAGCCTTGGCGTCGGACACGGTGGGCCTGCAGCTGGGTGAGGCCCACGACCTGCTCACCGCGGTCCAGCACACCGTGGTCACCCACCAGGTCAGTGCGGCGATCACCGCCCAGCGGGCGTGCCCGCACTGCGGGCAGGCGCGGCGACACAAGGATCAGCACACCATCGTGCTGCGCACCCTGTTCGGGGCCCTGCGCCTGCCCAGCCCCCGTTGGTGGCACTGCGACTGCCAGACCCAGCGCACCCGGACGTTCCGCCCGCTGGCGGTGCTGCTACCCGAGCGGAGCACCCCGGAACTGGCCTACCTGCAAGCCAAGTTCGCCGCGCTGACCTCCTACGCCATCTCCGCCCAGCTGCTCGCCGAGGTGCTGCCGCTGGGGCGCCGGCTGGATCCGACAGTGCTGCGGCGGCAGGTGCACGCCACTGCGCACCGCCTGGAGGGCGAGCTCGGCGAGGAGCAGGTCAGCTTCATCGACACCTGTCAACGCGACCGCGACGCGCTGGCCCGCCCGGACCTCCCGATCACCGTCGGCCTCGATGGCGGCTACGTGCACTCCACCACCCAGGGTTCCCGACGCGACGGCTGGTTCGAGGTGATCGCCGGCAAAGCCATGCCCACCCACGGGAAACCGACCTGCTTCGGGTACGTGCAAACCTATGACACCAAACCGAAACGGCGCCTGTTCGAGGTACTCAACTCCCACGGAATGCAGCCCAACCAGCAGATCACCTTCGTCACCGACGGCGGTGAGGACATCCGCGACCTGCCCCGGTTCCTCAACCCCCAAGCCGAGCATCTCCTGGACTGGTTTCACATCACGATGCGCCTGACCGTGATGAGCACCATGGCCAAGGGCCTGCGCGCACCGCCACCCGACAGTGATGAAGACCCGCCCGCCGCGCGATGCGACCTCGCCACCGAGGTCGGCAATGACCTGGACAGCCTCAAATGGTTTCTCTGGCACGGCAACGTCTTCCGCGCCCTGCAGACCATCGAGGACCTTCAGTGCCAACTCGACGAAGGCGGCGACGAAGCCACCTTCGAACAGGCCAGACTGGCCAAGGCGGTGCGTGAGTTCGACACCTACATCCGGGCCAACGCCGACCGGATCCCCAACTACGGGGAACGCCACCGCGCCGGGGAGACCATCTCCAGCTCCTTCGTAGAGTCCGCCGTCAACCAGGTCATCAGCAAACGCATGGTGAAGAAACAACAGATGCGCTGGACTCCGCGTGGAGCCCACCTGCTCCTCCAGATCCGCACCCGCGTCCTCAACGACGAACTGGCCGCGGACTTCCACCGCTGGTATCCCGGCTTCGCCCACACCGCAGATCGGCAAGCACTGGCCGCGTGACCTCCCCCAATTTGTCCCGCTCTCCTTCTTGGTCGCCGCGGTGGTGAGGCTGTCGGCGACCTGTTGCTTGAACGTGGCGCCGACCTCGAATCCCACGGCCCGGGTGGGCGCCAGTTCGAGCTGGGCCCCGGTCGAGGGATTGCGGGCGGTGCGCGCGGCGCGCTCCCGCGGCTCGAACGTTGCCGAACCCGGGGAGCTGAACCTTCTCCCCGCCATCACAGCCCCCCGCATCTGCGTCAGGGTGGCCGTGAGGGTGGCCTCGACCTCGCGCGGGGCAGCTCGGTCGCGGCGGCAACGGCGTCGAACAACTGTGTGCGGGTCGTGCGTTCCTCCACGGCGGTGAGGGCTTGATTCCGGTGATCGTGGCAGGTCGGGGACAGAGTCGGTGCGGCGACATGCCCCACGAGCTAGGCCTGGAGTTCCTGGGCAGGTTCAACGTCGGCTTTCTGCTCACCGGCCGGATACAACGCCAGGTAGCCAACAGCGGAGAGGGCCCCCGACCAGGGGGCGATGATGAACACCCACAGCTGGGTCAAGGCGTCACCCCCGGCGAACAGTGCAGGAGCAATGCTGCGGGCGAGGTTCACCGAGGTGCCGGTGAGCGGGATGCCGATGATGTGCACCAGAGTGAGGGCCAGGCCCTCGACCACGCCGCCCCTTCAGGAATGACATATACCGCGGTGACCTACGTCGACGCCAACGAGCCGCCACACGCCCGCTTCAGTTGCCGTTGCGCCAGGCAGGTTTGATCGCTCACCTGATTCAGGACGGGCAACATCAATGAGCTAGTACCGCGGCCGCTGCTCACGCTGGTACGGCACACCCTGCGGACCGCACCCCACGGGTCAGAGCCCGAACACGTGAAGGTAGTGGGCGAGGTTGAAGAACAGACCCAGCGCGATCTGGGAGAAGTTGGGGTTCGCGGTGACGGTGAGCGGTGTGGTGCCGGTGGATGCCGCGTGGGTGCCGTCCCCGCTGTAGGTGGCGGTGATGGGGTGCACACCCGGACTGGTGAAGGTGGTGACGCAGGTGGCGAAGCCGAAGCTGGTGCTGTCGGCGTTCACCGGGCGCCCCTCGCATCCGGGGATCGGGGTGGTGCCGTCGGTGAAGGTGACGGTGCCCCCCGCCGCGTTGGGTGCGACAGAGGCATACAGCAGGACGCCGGCCACCCCCACTCCAGCGTTCGGGCTGGTCCCCACCGCCGTGGTCGTGGCCGTGGGCGTGGCCGGACTGGAAGCCACGTGCACGCTCGTGGTCGCCACCGTGCTCTGCACACCGTCGTCCACGGTGACTGCGACGGTGTAGTCCCCTGGCTTGGTGTAGGTGTGCTGCCCGGCGATGGTCACCGGTGCTGCTCCCGCACCCGGCGTGACGGTGCCGGTGTCGAGAGGCGTGCTGTCGCCCCAGTTGATGCGAGCTGCGTAGCCGCCGGGCGTTTGCGGGCTCCCCCCCGTCGCCGTTGCGACGTTCGCCGTGAAGTGGGTGTTGACCTGCTGAGTGGCGATGGCGGAGCCGGTGGCGGACAGCGCCGGCTGGGCAGTGCGGGTGCCGTTGGAGGCGATCGCGAAGACGTGGATACGACCGGCCGATCCGGGGTCCCCGGTCTGCGTCGGAAGGGTCAACGAGACGACCGTCTTGCCTGCGGGGATGGCGTAGGGCGCGGTGGAGAAGATCGCGGCGCTCTGCCCGTCGCTTCCGCTGGCTCCGCTGAGCCGGCCGGCCGACGTGCCGACGACGATGTTGCCCGGGATCGGGTTGTTCGCCGAGCCGACCCAGTCGCCGTAGTCGATCGGAAGGTCAGCGGTGGTGCCGTCGCTGAACGTCAGCTTGCCGGTGGTGTGCTGGGTCGCCTGTGTTGCCGTGCCGATCACCGACAGCTGGCTCGCTCCGGTGCCGAGGTTGAGGTGGATCGTCTGCCCGTTCCCGGACGCGCTGTCGAGATTGTTGGGAGCGGCGGGCGGCAGGTCGAAGGTCAGGGCGGTGCCGGGGACCTTGACGGTGGCGCCCTGGACGAATCCGCTGTTCGCCAGCAGCTGGCGGTTGAAGGCCCAGTTCTTGGAGTCGCAGTTGGCGCCGACACCGGGGTCGCCGATGCAGCTGGTGTCGAAGGATCCGGTTAGGGTGCCGTCCCGGGTGATCGATACGGGTACCACGGTGCTGACCTTGGAGGTTCCCTGGCTGGCGGTCACGATGACGGAGTATTCGCCCGACTCGGTGAAGGTGTGTGGTGCGGTGACCGTCCACGTGCCGAGCGGGGTCCCCGTCAGGGTCGCCGGCTGGGGTCCCTTGCCGTCGAGGAAGTCGGCGGTGACGGTGTAGTCGGATGCGACCTTCCCGGTGCCGCCGGAGAGCGTGGCGAGCGGGGCCGAAACGTTGGCCCCGGCTGCTGCCTTCAGGCCGCCGGCTGCGGTGAGGGCGAGCGGCCCGGTGGTGCCGGGGGTGGCCAGCAGTTCCAGCTCGGACAGTGTTGCCGGTGCGCCGGTGGTCGTCTGGTCGATGGTCAGGCGGTAACGCGGGAATGATTCCGGCTTTTGCAGCTCGAAGGGTCGGGTCTGGGTCTGCCAGGGGAAGGTCTCATCCTTTCGGGTGTCCAGCCGTGTCCATGTCACGCCGTCCGTCGAACCGTCCAGATGCCAGGACTTCGGCGCGGCACCGCTTGGCCCGGAGGTGAGGGTGTAGCTGCCTACCGTGACCGCGCCGCTCGAAGATGTCCAGGTGATCGCCGGGGTCGTCGTGGCGAACGTCGTGGCGGTGCGGGAGGTGTCGTCGGTGAGGGCGGCGATGTTGGTGGTGTCGGATACGCTCATCGTGCCGTAACCGGCCTTCGTCGTGTCGGTGCTCGGCGTCGGCTTCGGTGTGACTGGAGTGCTGTGCTCCGCCCAGGTCGTCGGGGTCGGGCTCATCGTGAAGTCGACCGTGCCGCCGTTGGCCATGGCCTGCTGAGGCAGCGTCGCCGTGTTCAGTGGCTTGCCGTTGAGGGCGGCTGACTTGATGTAGCGGTTGTTCGTGCTGTTGTTCGGCGCGTTGATCACCAGGTCTTTGCCGTTTTCCAGGTGGATCGTGGACTTGGTGAACAGCGGCGATCCGATCTCGTATTGGCCGCTACCTGGTGAGAGGGGGTAGAAGCCGAGCGCCGAGAAGATGTACCAGGCCGACATCGCGCCGTTGTCTTCATCGCCCAGGTAGCCCTGACCGATCTCGCTGCCGACGAACAGTCGCTGTTCGATCTCGCGCACCGCGGCCTGGGTCTTGCTCGGCGCTCCGGCAGCCGCATACAGGTAGGGAATGTGGAAGGAAGGTTGGTTGCTCATGCCCAGTTGGCCCATGCGCACCGCGCGGGCCTCCCGCATTTCGTGGATGTTGCCGCCACCCCCCGTCTCGGGGGTTGCGAAGAACTGGTCGAGCTTGTTGACGAGGCCAGCGGATCCGCCGTAGAGCGACTCGAGTCCGGGGATGTCGAACGGCGCGTGGAACGCGAAGTTCCACGCATCCGTTTCGGTGTAGGGACCCCACCACGCTGTCGGGTCGAAGTTGGGCCCGCCCGCGACGGCGCCGGCAGCTGTCTTGGGCCGGAAGAATCCCGTCGCCGGGTCGAACATCTGCACGTAGTTCGTCGCCCGGTCGAGGAAGTACTTCGATTCTTCAGCGAGTGTGGACCGCCGCGCAGCCGGGGTGTTCGGGTCCTTGGCGAGCTTGGCGGCCATCAGGCCGATGCCGTGGTCGTTGATGTACCCCTCGAGGCCCCAGGACACGCTTTCGCCCTGTGAGTCAGGGGTGTAGCCCAGGAAGATGGACGTGTCCAGGCTCTTGCGGCCGACGTTGTTCGACGGTGGGAGCACGGTGGCGTTCTTCAGCGCGGCGTCGTAGGCCTGCAACGCGGTCTTGGTGGGGAGCGCGCCGTCCAGGTATGCGCCGGCGAACGCCATGTCCGAACTCGTGCCCGTCATAAGGTCGGAGTACCCGGGCGAAGACCACCGCGCGATCCAGCCACCTTCGCGGTACTGCTGCACGAAGCCGTCGACGAGTTTGGCCGCGAGCTTGGGGTAGAGCAGGCTGTACAGCGGCCAGACAGTTCGATAGGTGTCCCAGAAGCCGTTGTTCACATAGATTTCGCCGTCGACGACCTTGGCGTTGGTGGTGGTATCGGTCGCGTTGCCGCTCTGGGGTGCCACCGGGCTCGCGTGTTTGTACTGCGGCGCCGCCGCCGTCCCGGTGTTCTCGAACTGGGAGTTCGGGTAGAGGTTCATCCGGTAGAGGCTCGAGTACAAGGTGACCCGCTGGTTCTGGGTCGCGCCGGCCACGTCGATGACCTTCAGCCGGTCGTTCCACGCGGCGGCTGCCGCTGTGTTGACCTGCTCGAAGGTTCTGCCGGTGACCTCGAGGTCGAGGTTCTTGTGTGCCTGGTCGAGGGAGATGAACGAGGTCGCCAGACGCAGCTGGACGGTCTCCCCCGCGGTGGTGCTGAAACTCGCGTAGCGCGCGCTTGTCCGGGCGCCGGTCGCCGTCCCCACCGCCGAGGGCGTCTTGTCGAAAGCGCCGGAGACGAACATGCGGCTGACGCCGCTGCCTCTTCCGCCATCGACCCAGCCGGAGACAGTGCCGTCGGCGGCGACGGAGAGCTTCGATGATCCGCCGACCTGGTCCACGACGATGCTTCCCGTGGTCCCGGGGAACTGGAAGCGATAGATACCGCCGTGGTCGGTGGGCGTCACCTGAGTGACGAGGTTGTTCTGAAACTTGACGCTGTACAGGTCCGGTCTGGCCACCTCATCGGCGTGGGTGAACGGAAGTGCGCGCGCCGCCAGGTCGCCGGTCGGGGTGGCCGCGAGTGAGGGCATGATGCCGAGCTGGTCGCGGTCTCCCATCCAGATGCTCGGCTCATGGGAGATACCGATCGCCTGCAGGGTCGGCAGGTTGGCGGCGTTGTTCGCGCGCTGGTACTCATACAGCGTGCCCTCGCTGCCGCCATCGGTCATCGGCGTGAAGAAGTTGAATCCGTTCGGCCACGCGGTGGCGGGGATGTTGGTGCCGCGCGAGAACGACGAGCTGGACAAGGTACCGCGGCGGGTGTCCACGTAGTTGACATGGCTCGAGCCGTCGATGGCCGGAGCCGCTGCGCCGATGCGCACGTCGTCCACCCATCCGGAGAATACCGTGCTCGCTTTTCCATTCGGGTAGTTGTAGCTCAGCAGGATCTTGTCGACCGTTCGGCCGGCGAGGCTACCCAGGTCGACGTGCACAGCGTTCCACTGGTTCTCGAAGAGCGATTTCTGCTGGCCGTGGTCGAGTGCGGTGACGCCGAATCCATTGGCGTCGACCAGCCCGGCCTTCGTGGAGAGTTTGCTTCCGTCATTCAGGACGAGATCGATAGCGACCCACGACGAAGGCACGGCCAGATCGCTGGAGCCGTCGGGGAAGACGAGGTAGGACAGTTCGGTGTTTTTGGCGATCGGCTGCCCCACCTTGTCGTAGAGCAGGTCGCTCGCGCTGCCCGCGCCGTCGACCATGTGCTTGCCGCCGTAGCGCAGGGCGTGCGTCCCACTGAATCCGACGCCCGACTTGGAGTCCGGGCCGTTCGTCGGGCCGCTGGCGACGGTGGCGAGCATGGGTGTCGCTCCGGTGCGCGCGTCGCGCAGATCCCAGTCCGCGAGCTGTGTGATGTTCCCGCCGGCGTTGGCAGTGATCGAGAGACGGTAGGAGGTGTATGCCGTCGTGTTGGTGGTCGTGTAGTTGTTTTCCTTCTGCCGGCCACCGAAGGCCTGGTTGGTCTGCGTGTCGATCGTCGTCCAGGTGGTGCCGTCGTTGGAGCCTTCGACGGTCCAGTTCTTCGGGTCGCGCTCGGGAGCGTCGTTGGCACTGGTCATGGCGTAGTCGGTCGCCACGATCGGCTTGGCGAACTGGTACACGATCCAGGCGGAATTCGCGTAGGCCAGCCACTTCGTGTTCGCGTTGTTGTCGAGCAGGTTGCTCGCCGCTTCTCCGGGCCCGTTCTGGGCAGATGCCGTCACGCCTGTCACATAGGCAGACAGACTTCCCGGCGGGATGTTGCCGGTGACGTTCATCTGCGAGCCGTAGGGGGTGCTCGTCTGGGGTTGCGGATCCCCGCTCTCGAAGGACGAGAGAAAGGTAGGTGGTGCAGCGGCGGCAGGGGCGGAATTGGTGGCGTGGGCAGGCACCGCGAGCCCGGCGGCCGAGCCGAGGAGCGCGAGGGTGCAGGCGAGAGTCAGCGCAGCACTTCGATGGAAGGCATGGCTAAGCCGGGCAGACCGTCGTGCGGAGCAGGCATGGGACAGGTGAGATAGCATTGATGACCCTCTTAGCTCGGACGATATGCTCCGCGACTGCGTAGACAACGCTGTCATTGTGAACTTTCGCACACCTCGAGCGCATCAGTCAAGACATTCGCGGAGGGTCCTCGCGCATCTCCGGGGTCACCACCGACTCGGTGTCGGGCATCCCTCTCAGTCGGGCCGCGCGGGGGCCACGCCAACAACCGTCGGATCCGCCCGGCCACCGCGTCCTCGCTCAACGGCGGCTCCGCGAGCCGGCCGAGTTCCTCCAAAGACACCCAGGGATGCGCGCAGCGCAGGGCAACCGCCACCGCCCGATGCTCGCGAACATCGGCGCCGAGAATCACCAGGGCCCGCTCCACCTGGGCCGCCGCGGCGACCGCCGGATGCCCCGCCCGCGCCAGGTCCGCATCATCGAATTGGGTAGCCGATGCGCTCACTGGCTGGGGAAGGTCACCTCAGACGTCTGCCAGGGGCACCAGGTGGCGCCGACTCCTTAACGCATCCCAAGAGACCTACGCATTATCGCGGTCGCACCCGCCTGCCGTCCGCGGTGCCTCCTTGGCCCGGTTCGGTCAGGACGTACTGCTGCGACGCCACAAGTCGATGCCGCCCTCGACCGCGTGCTTGTCGATCCCGGTGAGCTCATCGTCGGAGAACACCAGGTTATCGAGTGCGCCGAGGCTGTCCTCGAGTTGCGCGATGCTGGAGACGCCAATCAGCGCGGAGGTGACCCGTGGATCGCGGAGACACCACGCAAGTGCCATCTGCGCCAGTGACTGCCCGCGCTGCTGTGCCATGTCTTTCAGCCCCCGTATGTGGTTGACGTTGTGCTCGGTCAGCATGTCCGGCGACAGTGATGAGTTCTCTGCCATCCGCGAGGCGGCCGGCACGCCGTCGGCGTATTTCTCGGTGAGCATGCCTTGCGCGAGCGCGGAGAAGCCGATGCACCCTACTCCCGCGGAGTCGAGGGTATCGAGTAGCCCGGACTCGATCCAACGGTTGAGCATCGAGTACGACGGCTGATGGATTAACAGCGGTGTGCCCATGGATCGCAGGATTGCCACCGCGTCTGCGGTTCGCTCGGGGGAGTAGGAGGAGATGCCGGCGTACAGCGCGCGACCCGAGCGCACCGCGGTGTCCAGCGCCCCCATGGTTTCCTCGAGGGGGGTGTCCGGGTCGAAGCGGTGCGAGTAAAAGACATCCACGTAGTCGACTCTCATCCGGCGCAAGGACTGGTCCAGGCTGGCCAGCAGATACTTGCGCGAGCCCGACTCGCCGTACGGGCCGGGCCACATGTCATAGCCTGCCTTGGTGGAGAGGAACAACTCGTCCCGGTGCGGTTGGAAGTCCTCGGCCATGATGCGGCCGAAGTTCGTCTCCGCTGAGCCGTACGGCGGACCATAATTGTTTGCCAGATCGAAGTGCGTCACCCCCGAGTCGAACGCCCGGCGCAGGACCGCCCGCTGGGTCTCCAGCGGTCGATCGTCTCCGAAGTTATGCCACAAACCCAGTGATATCGCCGGCAACCGCACACCACTGCGACCACAACGGCGGTAAATCATGGTTTCGTAGCGGTTCTGGGCGGCTACATAAGTCACTGCAGCAGTCCGCTGAACCTCAGCACGCGGACTTGTAGAAGTACTGTTGCTGGGCATCCATGTTTTGCTGCGTGATCGCGACCAGTTGGGTGCCGATGTGGGGGGTCACCGGCTTGCCCTCGATGGCGTTGACGACCTGGTCGACACCGTCCTTACCGATCGTGGCCGGGTCCTGGGCGATCAGCGCCTGAAACGTGCCGTTGCGCAGGTCGTTCACCTCGTTCGGGCTGGCGTCGAACCCGACCAGGGTGACCTTCGCGTTCGCGCCCGCCGACCGCAGGGCACTGCCTGCGCCCTGGCCGGTCTGCAGGTTGGTGGCGAAGATACCGACCAGGTCCGGGTTGGCGGACAGCGTCTGGCTGACTTTCTGGGAGGCCGTCGCGGGATCATTGTTGGTGTACTGCTGCGGCAGCACCGTGAGGTTCGGGTACTTCTTGAGCTCCTGGGTGAAACCTTGTTCCCGCTGGTCGGTGGTGGACGTACCGGCGACGGTGTTGAGCACCAGGACCGAGCCCTTCTTGGTGCCGAGCAACTTGGCCAGCGTGTCCGCGGCCAGCGTGCCGCCCGCGGGGTTGTCGGTGGACACCGACGACACCGAAATCGAGTTGTCCTTCAGCGCGGTGTCGACCTCCACGACCTTGGTGCCCGCGGCGGTCAGCTGCTTTATCGGGTTGGCCATCGCCACGTTGTCTGTCGGAGCGATGAGCACGCCCGCCGGCTTCGTGTTCGCCACCGCGGTGACGATCGGTGTCTGCGCATCCGCGGAGAACTTCTGGGCGCCCTGCATGCTGAATTGGTAGCCGAGCTTGCTCGCCTCGGCTTGTGCGGCGCACTGGATCGAGGTGTAGAAGGGCTCGATGTCACCGGGAATGTAGACGATGTTCTTGTTCTTCGGGGTGGCCGCCGCCCCGGAGCCGGAAGAACCGCCCACCTGCCCGCCGCCGCACGCGGCCAGCAACAACCCCGCCGTCAGCGCTACACCCACACACACAATTGGCTTACTGCGCATTACTGCCTCCGGATCATCTTTGTTCTGTACTCGGTTTTGGGTGTTCACATTCGGTTGCGTCGCGATCGCTGGTCGAGCCACACCGCCGCGACCAACACGATCGCCACCGCGATCGGTTGCCAGAAGGTTTGCACTCCGCTGATCACGAAACCGTCCTGCAGGACTTGGGGGATGAAGACACCCAGCACCGTGCCCAACATCGACCCGACGCCCCCGAAGAGACTGGTCCCGCCGATCACCACACCGGAGATCGCGTTGAGATTGTCGGTCGTGTGCCCGTTGATCGTGCTGGTGCCGTAGTAGGCGAGGGAGAGGAATCCGGCGACTCCGGCGAGGACACCGGTGAGCAAGTAGACCAGCACCAGTTGGCGAGTAACCGGAATGCCTGCCCTGCGCGCCGCCTCTTCGCTGGAGCCGACGGCGTAGGTGTAGCGCCCGAACCGGGTGGTGTGCAGCAGCCAACCGGCGACCAGCGTAATTACCGCGACGATGATCACCAGATTGGGTACCCCACCCAGCGAAGTGCCGGTGCCGATCACGTTGCGAAGCGCACTGGGGACGGTGCGGACGTCGTTGCCCCCGGTGAGCAGGTCGGCAGCACCGAGCGCGGCACCGAAGGAACCGAGGGTCACGATCAGCGGCGGCACCTTCGCCACCGCCACCAGCAACCCGTTAACCACGCCCCAGGCCGCGCCCGCCACGATGGTGACCACCAAACCGAGCAGAATCACCGGCCACCCGTCGCCCGTCGCATCGCCGCCGCCGAAGGTCTCCATGGTTTTCCCGCCGACCACGCCGGAGAAGATCAGCACCGTGCCGACGGACAGGTCGATACCCGAGGTGATGATCACAAAGTTCATGCCCACCCCCAGCAACAACAGCAGGGCCAGTTGAATGAACAGGTTCTGGATGTTGAGCAGGGTCAGGAAGCTGGAGCCGTGGAGCACACTGAAGCCGACGACCAGGGCGACGAGCATGATGCCGACCCACAGCGTGTTCGAATTCAGCACCCGCTGGCGCAGCCCAGTGCGGGTCTCCTCGGTGTCGTGCACTGCGTCGCTGCCCACCGACGTATTCGGCTCGCCGCCACCACCCGTTGGGCCGCTGCCCCGCTTCGTCTGCGGTTGCTCGGTACTGCTCACGCCGCCTCCTCTTGCGTCAGCGCGCCGGTCATCGCACCGACGAGGTCTTCCAGGGAGGTCTCCGATGCGGTGAACCTGGCCACGCGGCTACCCAGCCGCAGCACCTCGATCCGGTCGGCGACCGAGAGCACCTCGGGCATGTTGTGGCTGATCAGCACGATCGCGATGCCCCGGTCGCGGACCGTGCGGATGACGTCAAGCACCCGTTCCCGTTGCACGACACCAAGGGCCGCGGTCGGCTCGTCCATGAAGACGACCTTGCTGGCCCACACCACCGATCGGGCGACGGCGACGCTCTGCCGCTGCCCACCGGACAACGAACCGATCGGCACCGTGACGCTGCGTAGGGTCACCCCGAGATTCGCGAACTCCTCTTGCGCCCGGCGCCGCATTTCCGCCTTGTC
>JAABUU010005122.1_pt1 | contig 14928 bp, 21 predicted proteins | sample 5559301 | NCBI WGS metagenome assembly JAABUU01 (sample SAMN10711884, study PRJNA513360) | rock metagenome | isolation source: Antarctica rocks | place: Antarctica: Victoria Land, Richard Nunatak white | reverse complement strand
TGGCAGGCTCAGTAGTCCTGTAGCCTCGAGTGGCTGATTGATTGCCAGTTTCACCCAGTTGCCCAGTGAGCTTCTCCATGCTGTCTGCACAAAGACAGCATGGTTTGAAGAGAGGCAGTGTACAACAGCAAGCAGCAGCAGAGGCAAGCAAGCCATTGGTGCCTAGCATCTTTGTTTTTGTTGGATCGAAGGCTAGTGCTGGCCATGTACGCTGCCTGAGAAAGCTTCCAGCTAGACAATGTAGCATTGCATGAATATGGTGCATGTGGAAGAGTTGTCACGGGATTGTCACATGCGACATGTATCACTCCCTGGGGTCTGTAGTGACAAGATTTGGTATTGCAATGCAAACAGCTAAGATGCCTACGCTAACCTTACCTGCAGTGGCCTCTGTGAAACAAAAGAACCTCTCATGTTTGTCTGGAATGGGCAGTCTCTTCTTGCCAATGATGTGAAGCCTGAAAGGAGCCTTGGGCCGGTTTGTGGGAGCCATAATCATAAAGAATCGCTGGATGTCATTCAATGAAGTTGGATGATCTACATTGACTCTAGGGCGGTACAGGAAGTAGATCCTGCCCTCTTCTACCAAGCCTACACAGTCACAAATAGGTCAGCATGGCGTTGCTCAGACTTTTGATGCTAATGGGTGTCATGTCTATCCCAGTAGCCTCGCGTGCAGCAATGTGCTTGCAAAAACAAGGTGTCTGCTACCTTCTGGCTTTGGAACTGACGAAGGGAGCGGCTCTTTGGCGTCTGCAGTGTCTGCTGTCTCTTGCTTAGGCAGTGGATCAGCCTGTTCAGACTCAGGCTTAGAGGAGTCCTGTTCGGATTTCTGCTGCGTCGATTCTTTGGGCTCCTTCTCTCTGGAAGGCTGACTGTCCTTGGTAAGTACATTCGATGTAGAACCCTGGTTTTCCTTTGACTTGCTCTGCTCCGAAATCTGGTTCTGCTTGGAGTCATTAGAGTCGGTGTGTGTCTTCTTGGTCGGTGGCTGTGTGTTTGACGTTAACTTGGAATCCTTTCCGCCGTCAGTATCTTGGCGGGTTCGTTTAACGCCCACGTCCTCCAAAGAGCGTTGTTGGCTCATGGTATTGTGTACCTGCACAATTGCATAAACGCGTTCAAGGACTGACCCACAACGCTCGAAGGGCTGACCCATAACGCTTGACAGCAGCTTGACATGTTTGAAAGACAGTGGCATGCGCGACAGAAAATTGTGCACATGAGCTTTGTAGCGTACAGTTTGACGTAATGATCTTACAGGCATGCAAGCCACTGTTCACCTTCAACGGCCTGACTGTAAATGAGCCTTGACAAGAGGTGCGCTATGTCTTCAGGTCTTGTGTGCAAAGGCAATTTGTCTAAATGACTGGTTGTCCTGGTTGAGAAGTAGCTGCAGCTGAGCGGGACAAAAGCTATTCTGCTGTGCATGCTATGCATCGGGTGAGTCAGTGTCGCCACGACAGACCATCGCACAGCGTGCAGAGCCATGTGTGGATCCATGTGATTATCCGTAGTCCCTCACACAGCGCAAAACTCCTGTAAAGGTGCATTGAGAAGCATATCGGGCGTTGCGCCGATTGTGTGTCTTTCAACGACGCTGAAACCGGCGCTGTATCGCTTCAGCGCGTTATAATGTTGCACGCTGAGCGCCCGCAATGTTTGTGAGCTGAGCTGACAAAGCTTACAACGTTGGCGTCGCACAGTGGCGCCGACGATGGAGAACGCACCTAGGGACGGTCTTGACCGCATGATCAGCATTCGGTCGACAGAAGGCGATTCCTACCTTGATAAGCATGCAGGCCTCATTTCTCCTCAAGGTGAACCCCCCGGTTAAAACTCGAGACTTTGCCGTGGAAGTGGTTACGATACCAATCATGCGCTGCATCTTTTCATTTTGTTTCGCCTGCAGACAATAATGCGCTGTCTAGAATGGTTAACCGAACCGTCGAGGTGGACGAAAAAGAATGGACAGCTTTGCACAGTAACTCTCAGAACGCTGCGAAAGTGTCGGAGGATAGCTCAGAATCGGTCAGGGTGCGAAAACTTGGCAAAGGCTCAGAAGAGTAAGTGCAGAGGAGTCTGCTCGTTCCAGATTGACTGGCTAGTCTGTGCCCAAAAGCTAGGTCCTTTGTAAGGTTGGGTGTGTGTGCAGGAAGATACTGTTTTGGCGAAAAGGGTTGCCAGTGATCAACCCATACACTAAACTCTATGGGTGGTGGTGTGCATTTGTACTCTTCACAGACGCTACCTACACAGCGTTTGTTGTTCCAATTGGAGTGGGGTTCAACACTTCCTCAGTCCAGTGGGACTGGGTTGGCTACTTTGATTTCATTGCCGGTGAGGCCCTGCAAGATCAGAGAAACTTGATTATCTGTATACTGACTGCATGACACCCTTTGGTTTGCAGACAATGCCTGCTCAGCACATGCAGCGGATTGTGCCAGGGGCTGCACTCTGCATGCAGCAGCAATGTGCAGGTTCATTAGTGTGATCAACTTTGTTTCACACCACTGTCTCTTGTTAAGCTGCCTTGTAGGGCTCAATCATACCTGGCTCGCCAGAGGTGAGCCCTTAGCTGATCAGGTGTGGGGATGTTTTGCAGGCGTGACCTTTGCCTTTGAGCTGCTACTCAGTTGGAATGTGGCTTTTGTTGCCACCCACAATCTGCGCAAGCGCATTGTTCTGAAAAGAAGCAAGATTGCCCAATTCTATGTGTGGCATTCCACCTTCATCTTTGACTTCATTTCTACCATGGTCTTCATTGTGCAGGTGCGTACATATCTTGCTCACAAAGCTGCATTTCTTAAAGATTGCTGCTTCTCACGCATGCATGCGCTGTCTTTGTCCATGTGCACTTGACGACACAAGAAGTAGCTGCAATCTGTCACCGACAGCAATGCACCATCACTATGCGCAACACTTTTCAGGGCAGCATTGCCAAACAAACAGTTTGCATAGCTCATCTAGCTCTACACCACTTGCTCGTCATCCTGCATTTAAGTGCCGATTGATTCAGGTCATGTTAATATCAGACACCTTCCACAGAAATGTGTGCGTCGCTGCTCAACCCTCACCAGCCCCACGGCAGCTCTGGTGTGTACACCACCCTACGCAACCAAGTTGAGAGCTGTCCTGCAGTGCATTGGCTATGGGCTGGGTTCAGCAGGCACCGGCAGTGGCACCATCATTCAAGTCATCCAGATTCTGCGGGCTCTGAGGTGATGCTTACAGCCAATGTCACTCAGGTTGCACGTGAACACACAACACCAAGGCAGATTAGTTGCCCAAAGGGCTACTTGTACTGTATGACTATCAATTTGCATTCATGAACAGTTGCATGCGACTGTACTCCTTTGGCTTGCACACATACTGGCATGTGCTATGACTGTTGTCATCTGCAGATCTTCTGCCCAGCTGTCTGCTACATGGTACAGCACCGTGCGTCACAATGGACAGAATCGTAACCTTTGTGGTTTTGTAGTTCATTTCATTGCTCATGTTGCCAGCAAGCTGACAAAAGCCATGATGAGGCACATCATGGCAAAGCATCACCTAGCATTCATCCTGAAAGGACAAAGACTGCTGTTGCAACCAAGAGGCTCAAGTGCAGTGCGCATGTGCACATGCTGAAGGCTACCAACTCGAATGCGCCAATTGTACAGCAGTCACACGTCAAGTACTGATCACTGCCTGGTCAAGTGCAGGCTGTTACGGCTGATGCGGCTGCTGCAGCAGCTGTTTGTCATGTCCCTAACCGCACCTCAGACCCACGTGCCCCTCATCAACAGGGCTCTGCCTGTCTGGATGTCCTACCTAGCTCAGCTGTTGTACATTGTCGGCCTGTTCATCAACTTCCTTGCATGTGTCTGGTAAGCTCAAGCTGACAGCATACTGTTTCGTGCGATGTTTGCTATATTGCTTGGGTGCTGCCTGCAGAGTGGCAGTGCTGCAGCATTACTGCTTTTATGTACTCCTTCTGGCAATGCTGTGGGTGTAAGGCTGATTTGCAGCAGCACACAAGCTTAGATTGCTGCTCAAAGTGTGCTAATGTGTCTGAGCTGCATGCTGGCTGTCATGTGCCTTATTGAGTTGTCAATGCACTGGAAAACCTTTACACACAGAACATTATGCAGGGTGTTTGTGGCATATCGAGAAGAGATGACAGGTACCTGGATCAACAACTACAGTCCTTTGTCAGCGGCTTCTCCACAGAGGCAGACGCAACTACTCTCACAAGCACTGAGGTATAGGCTGGTTGGTCTCAACTTCCCTTCTTGTCACACAAACAGCAATACCGAGGCGACCTTTCAGAGTTGCCAGATTACCAATAGCCATGTGCACATGCCAAACCATTGCACGCTCTTCATGCTCTTTGCAGCACGTCACAAAGCATCCGCTACAGCTTGCAGAAAGCAGATCCTCATTTCAGGTGCTTTGCATGTAGGCACGCTCCATCCCCGGCCCTGATGTGTACCTGGCAGCTGCGTATTGGTCACTGACGACAGTCTCAACCATTGGGTTTGGGGACATCCTGCCCATCACCAATGCTGAGCGCGCCGTGATGCTGATGTCCCAGATCACGGGAGTGCTGTTCTTTGGCATCCTGCTGGGTTCCATCACCAGCTTGCTGCAGGTCGACCTCCTCCCTCCTGAATTGGCTGTTGGGTCAGCTGCCTCACTGTAACATGCTGCGCTGTGCCGCGCTGTGCTGTGCTGTGCTGGTCCTGCGCTGCTCTGCCCTGCCCTGCCTGCCTTGCATCTCATTCTTTGCCCTACTCTGATGCAGTAGATTTTGGCAAACCCATGGTCTTCAGAATTGCCCAATCTACGGCTGATTTCCTTTGGGGTTTGCACAGTTGCAACTTCTGTCTCAGGCCAAAACTGTGTTGTTGGCCTGCTGTCTGTTGGACTCTGTTGTTGGAGTTTGGTGGTGATGATGCAGAGGGCGAGCCAGGAGGTGAAGGATGCACAGATGTTCAGGGAGAAGATGACCAGCGTCTCTGAGTGGATGGGCCGCGTCAAGCTTCCTAGGGAACTCAAGACCAAGATCAGAGCCTACTATGCTGAGGTGGACCTGCAAAATCACCATCCTGACTGTTGACCATCTATAGGCATTGTGCAGCATACAATGCATGCATGTGAGTAAGCAGCATACAGCATCTGGATGCATGCATGTATGTTGGGCTGCAGCATAGGATGCATGCATGTAGGCATGCTGTCCTGCAGAAGCAGGCTTGTGTTATCAATATCAGCGAGAGACGCTGCTAGATCTGCGCCCACTGCAGTTGAATCTATACAGTGTAGCCTTGCTGTTATGGCTCTCTCCAATCTAGACTCTCGTTCAATAGCTTGCCATTTTTCTGGCTTGTTTTGCGCCTGTATAATTCTGCATGGACAGTGTCAGTATTGTCTGCTATTTCTGAATCTGCAATTTTGACGTTCGTTACTGACAATCATACCTGCAGCCTGAGCAGACTTTTTCTGCTTGCTTGCACTGCAGGTTTGGGTGCGGCAGACTGTGGTGGAGAATGACCTCAACCTTTTCAAGGAGCTGCCCACTCATCTGAGGGCTCAAGTGGCCTGGCGTTCCAACAAATCCATCATGGACAAGCTGGATACTTTTCAGGTATGCTGTCAAAAGTGTGGCATGCACATTGGGGCAACGCAAAGTCTTGTGTATTAGCAGCATATCTTATCAGCATGCTGCTTTTTGGCACTACCTTGCACATTGGGACAATGCATAACAATAAGTAATGACAATTAAAACGCTTTCCAGCTCATGATGAGCTAGGTACGTGCAGGACAAGTCTTGTCTCTCCAGAGCAGCCTGTCTTGTGCATCCCTGCAAGGCCTACTAATTCGACATCACGTAATGCAACATCATTGAAACTTGACCTAGGGCGGCCAGGTGGGCGAAGCCCCGTGACTTCACCAAACAAAAGCTTCTTAGGCAATCTATCGTTAGGCATCAGGAAAACATGACCTAGCCACCTGAGTCTAGCACATTGGGACAGTGCATGCCGTGTTCAATTGATTCTAGTGCATAGGCAGAAATTACCTTGCAGCAGCATATGGTTTCCTGATATGACCTGTCAATCCGTCTGTGCTGCTCAAGCAGTCAAACAAGCGGTGCAGTGGTGCATCAAGTAACGCAGATGACATCAAGCAAGCCATGTTGCTGCAAGAGCAATATGCACACCCTCGCCAAGCATATATGCCAGTCTAAACATCAGTCTGCGCCTCAATGACAACCACAAGCTAGCTGTACACCACAAGGTGTGACCTGTCATGGAACTGGTCATGCCTCCACTTGACGCTTTCATGCATGCAGGTTCATAGATCCTGCGCCCGGTGTACCTGACGCCTGCTTCTGACATGGTAACATGGTAGTCTGACACGGCAGTGTGTGTATGTACAGGACCTACCAGAGGAGACTCTGTTTATGATTGCTGGGCGGGCGACACCAGTCAAGGTGGCTCCCGGTCATGAGATATGCTCACAAGGGGATCCTGCTGACTGTATCTGGCTGTTGCATGAAGGTATACCAAGATATCCTCTTTCTGGTACTGTTTGCGGTCATGCTCAGTTTCCCAGAAAAGCTCAGCAGCTTGCATACATAAGCTTTGTGTGGATGTAACAGGCAAGATGCAAAAGGTATGTTGCTAACAAGACGTGAACAACTGTGAGCCAAAAAGTACTGAGACACCACATAAAAATACCAAAGCACGCTATGTTGCCGCACCAACATAGACCAGAGCACTGACATAGTCCAGCCTGTTTTGGCATCTGCTCATGCAAGTTCAAAAGTAAATGTGCTTCTGATAGTGGTGTCTGGGCTGCTCACTGGCAGGCAAATCATGACTTGCAATCCTATACGATCAATGATCATCTTACACATCTTGTACGATTAGATATCATTTCATATGCCAACACCACTCATTGCAGAAGTCTAAAGCCACAATCACACATGACCAGCTTCAGCATTGCAAACATGACATGGCATGATATGTGTACGCAGGTGATGTCATTGCAACCTACCACTACAGGGAAGCAGAGGTCGAGAAGGCCCCTGCCATTGTGGGTGAGACTGCCCTGCTGGCAGGCTCCGAGGGGCAGTACAGCGTCAGGCCCTGTGGTTACAGGTAATCATTGCATCACAGTAAGGCTCCATTGCATTTGTGTGTACATGGGCAAAGACATTGTGTCCCAACATGCTCCCAAACACTGGTCATGATTGAGGATTTTTGCTATTTGTTGGTTTTCATCTTATAGCTGTTCACCTCAAGCCATTAATGCATGCTGCCACAGCTCTGCCCTGCCTACATCTTGCCATCTTACAAGCCTGCTCTTACTAATGAATGTGAGTGTGTGGGTGGATGTAGGGCGCTGACAGCTTGTATCCTGTGGGAAATCACGATGCAAGACTTGCAACCCATTGTGGACTGGCAAGAAGACGTGGCAGAAATGCTGGTAGGACAGCCACTTTGTGCTTGCATGCTGCGCTACACATGAAGCAATGTTGTGTCTGTGGCAGAGCATTGCCTGACTCAGTAGCTTACATAACGTCGGGGTTGTTCTCACCACACTTGTTTTGTTGCACTTGCAGCTGCAAGATGCTCTCACCATGTCCTGTTTCGGCTGTCGCCTCTGTAGCTTGCAGCGCTTATCAGCTTTAAGCAAGAATGTCACGCTGATCAGCTTTAGTGCAGCAAGAATTTCACATACACAGGGCTCTTGGCAGAAGTAAAGTTGTTTGCGTGACTGCTGGACACTCGCAGGCCCTTGTGCATGGCTGCTTGGGCACACTTTACATTGATCAGTTTGCAGTGCATGAGTAGATTGTTCAGGTGCCTTTTGGAGCGACATAAGTACAGGGCTTTGCCCAACCATGAGCTTTAGCATGTTTGCATTTCTTCTGTAATACTTTTGACAGACTGATGTAGTTTGTCTCGATTTGCTGTGCAGGAAGCCAAGGCTCGGCAGCATTTGCTGAGTCGGCAGTCTGAGCATCCGCACCTCTGGGGCATGAACAGCTGTGACTTTGAGGTAAAATTTACTCGCTGTACACCACTCTTGCCAAGGAGGTGACATAGTTGGCGACTGGCCCATGCTCATGCTCACAGCAGAGCACGCGCTCTTTTTGATTCTGCATTCTCAAGCTGACTTTTGGCCTGGAGCTGTTGTCACCTGCTATGCAGATGTGCACATCTAGGATCAGCTTCTGTTGCTCATTACGTCATACACAGGCAGGGGATGCTGACCATCAAAGACTGGGCCGATCAGCATGACCAAGCAAGCGCATCATCATCTTCAGTATCTTGTTGTTGCTTGCGCAGCAGTCTGGCAGAGAATGCTACAGCCTGCAGCAACAGCATGCTGAACAACAAACCCTTCCCAAAGCACTATACTGGTGTGTGTTGCTGATACAGGATGCAGTCAAACCTGGCAAGGATGGTGGTGACAATGATGGCGATTCTAGTGAGGGGGATGATGAGGGCATAGATGCTGAAAACAGCAACATGCAGCATTACTCAAATGGGAACGATGAGTTTGAGATCGACCGCCCCTCTGCCACCCTCAAGCACCCCCGCCGAAGCGGCAAGCCGTATGTTATCAAACCTGCTAAAGGTGATTCTGTTTACCATTGCATAGTTTTCTTTCATGTGAACTTCTTCAGATGTGTCTGCCGCTGCATGCTGTGATATTGCCCTGAAACATCATGTGTTTCTATAACCCTGTGTGCTGCAGACAATTTTGTGCATGACACACATAGTAGAGCGTGCTCAGCAGACCTGTTGTTCTGCCTGGAATCCCAAATTTTTGGATGAATGTCTGAAACACTGGACCAGAATGTCGACAAGAAGAAGTGTACATGTGAGCCTGCACAGCAGCAGTTGCGATGCACAGCCACCTGAGCATAGCGAGTAGGCTGTCTGAATCAGTTGTATAACGATTGTAGTGCGCTTACAGCGGACTGCTGGTCCATAAGTGTTCTACAGGCAGCATCGCCGTCATGCACTTACAAGCGTCTCTCTGTGATGTTCTGCAGAAGATATGGATGGTGTGGAGAGCAGGGCCGATGACGGATCTAGCACAGATGTGCTGGACATGGATTCCGGCACAAGAGAAGGCGCCGACCCTGACTCAAACCATGTGGTCATCACAATGCCATCAGGCGATGGCAACCACTGTGACAGCACGTTGACGAGAAGTTCCCCAGACAGTGCCAACACTGATGATGTTGGTGAGCCACATGACAGCGCTCATAGCGCACCCCTCCAGCACAGGACTCAGCTCCCTTCACGTACTACTCAAGCTGCTGCAGATGGGGACACCGCCTATGGCATACAGACTCTGCGGAGAGGACACCTGCCAACCTTCAGCAGCCAGTCTGATGATGGCAGTCTGCATGCAGCTCAATCACAGCAGCAAGCACAAGGCAACGCTGGTGCAGGTGCAGGTATACCATCAGGTGGTGTTCAGAGGCTACATACGCAGGCTGAGCACGCAGATGAAGGTGAATGTCAGGCTTCACAAAGTCCAGAATCACACCAGCATCAGCAGCAGAGGGAACAAGAGCAACATGTACAGCAACCTGCTGTTGCTGTCGCCAACTTTGTGCAACTGCAGCAGCAAGACACTGCTCATAATCTGCAAGGCCACGGTTTGCACCAGCAAGGGACACAGCAAGGGCAAAGACAGCACCAGCAGCAGCAGCAGCAGCAAGAGCAGCTGCACCAGCATCCATGGCAGCAGCAGCAGCAACAGTTGTCACGGCGGTCACGGTCTTATACTCAGAGTCCCAGGAGGCATTTGCAGAAAAGGCCTAGCCGCATACAACCTGGTGGTGCTGTTGCTGCCAATGTATCTTCAGCTCAGAATGTTGCCCTGTCTCAGCGGAGGCTTGGTCGGCTGTCAGCTCCTGCTACCGCGTCAGCTTCTCAGACAGTTTCTCAGTCACCTTTTCAGAGTTTGTCAAATGCTCAGACTGATGTAGTACCTCAGACCCTCACACAACCAGTACAGGTGGGTGATAGCTCAGGCAATGTCAGCGACACAAACGGCCAGATGGTTCTGGCGACTTCCGAAACTCTTGACACCAAGTTGCAGGGGCTGCTTGATGCTGCTGAGGGCATCAAGGCTGCTGTCCAGCAAATGCAGCAGCAGCTGCAGGGGGTAGTGTCAAAGTAGAGTTTCAAACGTGTCAAAGTAGAGTTTCAAACTCTACTTTGACACTAGACCCTGCACAACAAGTGATGATGTATATACTTACATATATGCTTACTTTTCTGTATTTTGTATTCTGACCATGAGCAGTTACACCTGTACAGTGCCTGAAATGTTTCTCTCTCTCTCACGCTTCAGAGTTGCGGATGCAGAATAGACAAGGCACCGCCCCTGCAGGGGTTCGTAACGCCAGACACAACGCCACATATGCCCAGCACACTCGAAGGTACGACAGCCCTCTCCCAGCACCAGTCAGTAGTTGCAACAGATCAACCAAGTACTCAACAGTCTGCCAGCACGCAGTGGCTCATCAGCTATTCGGAAATTCGTCAGGTATTCGGGAGCTGGCCTTGGTTCGCCACATCGAGATCAAGACCAGCTTGTTCGCAATGCGTAACGACGACGAGCTTGAACAGGTATTTAAGTCTGTCTCAACACGTTGCATCGCCTTGCAAGAGACACATGCCAACAAGCTGTGCTGATATGCAGTCGAGGTCCAAGATCGTTCAAGCCTTGGCTTCAACGCCGGACAGTAGTTTCACGCAGACAAGTCTCGCCAGCCTCAATGCTGAGGCAGTCGCCCATATGCAATCCGGCAGACACCTGGACGCCATCGTGACGTATGGCAAGCTTAACAGAAAACTCGTCAAGCTCAACCTCACTCACGCACAGCTGTATGCCTGCTACAACAATCAGGCAGGCGCATACCTTCATCTGCATCTATATGAGGAGGCTCTACAGTATGCAGAAGCTGCCAGGCAACTTGCACAGGCAGCACTGAAGAGGTAAGTCTTCGATCACTGGGTCCTGTCTACTGCAGACCCAGTCATTAGCTGAGTCTTGGCTTTTACAGTGAAGCTGATCAGTCTGATTGCAGCAGCATTTGACGGCATTTCTGCGTGAAGACACTGCACTGATTGAACTAGTGCTGGCAGGACACCCAAGGCATTCCACTCGTATGTCAAGTCTTTTTCGAGAAAAGCAAATGCTCTGATAGGTAAGCTTTGCCGTTCAGAACCGGTAAATTCTCTATATTGACAACAGCTACCCAGAGTTTCTTTTTGCATAGAGCCATAGTGAAACATACACAGCATCAGTCATTTTTCATAGCATCCCGCAAACGTCTAAGAGGCTCTGCCACCGAGTGCTTGCAGGTCTTGAGAGATACAGGGAGGCATCCCAGACTGCAGAGCAGGGCTTGAAACTAGACTCATTCAATCTAGACCTCAAGCAAGCCTCAGAAGAAGCTACACAAGGCATCTTGAAAGACCTGCTGTCAGGTAAGTTGGATATGGTGCAGGATTGGAAAACAGCACAAAACCAACAAACCAGAACCTTAGGCATGTCTAAACAGGCAAATCTACATATGCACATGGTCTCCAGTGTAATGCCTTGACTGCAGCCCTGGTCCTGTTTGCAACTTTGTTCCTGAAGGGTGTATTGCTGCACAACACATCCCCAAGGACTGTCTGGTGGTCTGTCATACACCACTGGTTGTGAGCAACGAACCATGTGAGTCCATGTTGCTTGCAATGATGTTGCAACTTGAACAGTCGACATGTTGTGTCTCCAGTAAAATCAGCAGAAGATGGAAGGTACTTGGATGGTTATATGTAGTCAGATCAAATTTGACACGCAGGTAAGGGGAAAGAGATTTTGGCCCTTCCCAATGCAGAGCCGACTCAGCGCATCACCTACCACCCACACTCAGCCCCATTGCACAAGATCAAGACTGACAACATGCTCCCAAACAAGCTGCTCACCCCTTTCCAGGTTAGTTTGTGTAGGCCACAACTCTCTGACATGTCTGCAAGCTGCCTTTGAATGTGACAGCAGATGTCAACTGTGTTTAGCTTGTGCTGGAAGGGGCAAAACTGGCCTGCCACCTGCCCAGCTCATTCAGCTTTTGAACAACATATTGTTATCTTTACCTTACATTATATCACATATATTGCAATATGACTATATAAAATATGGTTTGATATATTAGCATCTGAACATTGGGTACTGCATCTACCTGTTGCAAGCTAGCCTGCCTGCCCAGCCAATGAACAGAGTCCTTTACTCATCTTCAGGGGTCTCAAGACACTGACAAGCTTGTTGCAGATCAGGGTTCGTGCTGCCAGACTTGCACATTTGAATGTTGACAGAGAGCAGTGTTCACTGATCAAAGCCTGCTTTTGGCATGTTATGATACCCAGTGACTAGGCAACACTCCCATATGATTTGTTTGCAGGCAGAAAGCGACCACCACGTGCGAGATACGTACAACTACATGACAGTACAAACTGACATCACCATGCCCAAACGGCAGCTCAAGATTGTGGAAGATTTGGTGCGTCAGTCTGCTTGGGCAACAGCCATCCAGGATTCTGTGAGAGCCATTGCGGCTGAAGACAAAGATTGCCGTGTCTTGGACTTAGCAGCTGGGGCAGGTAAGGACCGCCTGCCCTTGCATCTGTGCATATGATCACGGGTCATGCTGTTGAGCCTCAAGAGCTGCATTTATGCATGGACCTGTCCTGAGCTCAGATGCACACACAACAGGACAAGCACTGTTATGCACTTTGAATTCATACTGGATACAAGCATCTGACTGCACTGGGATGCATGCAATTGCCTCGTTTCTGACCTGGAAGGAGATGCTTTTGTGCAGCTTTGTGTGCAGTATCCATCCACATGCCAGCAGTGATGCAAGTGCGCAAACACGAACTGGTGCAGCGCCGCAGACTGCAAGCAAGGATCATCATTTAGTCTGCTTGACACTCCCTCCTGCCTGTGTTGTGTCACAATTGTTGCGCGATCATTCTTTCACACGCCTTAGCTGTAGGTGTGTCATACTCATGCCTGTTGCGTTGTGTTGTGTTGTGTGATTTTGTGTTTTGTGTTGAAAGACGCACACACACATGCATTGATCCTGTCAACACCATGTGTGTCATATGCAGGGCTGCATGCCATGATTGCAATGGATGCTGGAGCGCACCATGTGACAGCTGTGGAACGGTGGCTGTACCTGTCTCTAGCTTGCAAGGAGTCCCTGACAACCAATGGATTTGCGGAAGACAGGTTCAAGGTTGTATACAAGCGCCCGACTGACCTGTCCCTGAAGCAGGATGTACCTATACTGTGCAACCTGCTGCTGTGCAACATTCTGGATGAAGGTGAGGCCTTCCTATCATCCTGCCTTCCTGAGACCTTCTGCCTTTTAGCCTGCCTTTAGATCAGGTCTTGCCTTGTGAAGCTAACAAATTCATACCTGCTTTGCATGTTTTGCTTCCTGGTTTGGTCCAATTTGTACCTGCTTTGCTGACGCAGCCGACTGCTGTGTGGTTCTACTGACAGTTCATAGGCAAAACTTTTCAGGTTCTGGTCTGTTTGTAATGACCTCAAGAAGCTTGCACGCCATGCTCATGCGTGCTGCATGGCATCAAGCCTTGGCAATGTGTGGTTTGCCTTCAAACTGTGACCGTTTGCATCCAATACCTCCTGCGGTTTGCATTGCCCAAGCTGACCTCCTCACGCATTGTGAGTCAGACTTGTTGCACTAGTCTCTTGTGGTGTTGCAGGTCTGCTTGCTTCTGGCATCATTCCTACTGTGCAGCACTGCCTCAACAATCTGCTGACGACAGATGCACGTGTCATCCCAGCCTCAGCTACTGTTTATGCCCAGGTAAGCATGCGAAGCGGAGGCTTGTGCAGCGTCAACAATGCTTAAGCTGTGTCTCTCCCTGCACCTTTGGCATAAGAGCAACAGCAACGTGCAACTGCAGACTCAGCTGCCTGGGCTACAGTGCCCCCTGCAACTCTCATAAGATGCCCATGCTCTGTTGTGTATCCACTCAACGTACCGGTGCTGGTCCTATGATTGCATGCGTGAAGATTCTGTGTGGCTTCTGACTGAACCTATATACTCTTGCAAATGGCCTGATCACACATGCAGCATAGGCATGGGTTCATGGTAGAGCACTGATAGTGTGTGCTATTCCATGCAGGCTGCTGAAGTGCGCATGACTGAGGTGTGCGGCTTTGATATGAGCGCTGTGAACCGCCACCGCTGGCATCCAGGCCATACAGCAGGTCTGTAGGTCGGTCTGTCTGTCTGTCTGTCTGTCTGTGGCATGTTTTTATTGGCAGGCGCAACCCGCCTGCATTACTGCCTTTGCGCCATTTGCTCTCATGCATTGACGTGAGTTGAAGTCCAGGTCGTGCAAAGCCTTTGTACTGTAGCAACAGCACGCAGTGCCACAGGGTCTGAGGGTAGCGGCGAATTCTGAATGCTGCCCCATCCATACAAACGGTATCTATTGAGCCAGAGCGTCCTTTGATCATGTGTACCTGCCAAAGCAGCTACCAGAGCCAAGGCACCCATCAATGCTTGGTGTTAAGCCTAGATCATCTGCTACATGTCTGCATACTTGTAAATTGCTTTATGCGGCGTCATTTGACCAGCAGGTGGAGGATCATGACCCAATGATGATGATCCTTAAGATGACTACACATAATGGTTAACATCCCCAGGGTTGCATGCCCGGCTCCTTTGTGCTGCACAATGCATGTGCTGGACATGCTGGCGTTGTTGGTACGCTGACTGCCAAACAGGCCCTCAGGGGGACATGTACCTATCCCTAGGAGAAGACACATGTTCAATGATTGAATGAATGGCATGTGCTGCAGGGACGCCTCTGGCAGACAACATGT
>JAABUU010005119.1_pt1 | contig 14943 bp, 9 predicted proteins | sample 5559301 | NCBI WGS metagenome assembly JAABUU01 (sample SAMN10711884, study PRJNA513360) | rock metagenome | isolation source: Antarctica rocks | place: Antarctica: Victoria Land, Richard Nunatak white | reverse complement strand
GCAACCGCACCGCCCAGCGGCTGGCCTTCTTCATCCTGCGCGCCACCCCGGAGGATGCAAACGCCCTGGCCGACGCCATCCGCGAGGTCAAGGAGCGCGTCGGCTTCTGTGAGCGCTGCTTCAACCTGGCCGACGAGCCGCTGTGCCGGATCTGTCAGGACACCCGTCGCGATGGCGGCCTGATCTGCGTGGTCGAGGAGCCCAGCGACGTCATCCCCATGGAGCGCACCCACGAGTACGCCGGGCTCTATCACGTGCTCGGGGGGGCGCTCTCCCCGATCGACGGCATCGACCCCGAGGATCTGCGCATCGCCGAGCTCTTCGCGCGCGTCGCCGGCGCCGATCCGCCCGTGCGCGAGGTGGTGCTGGCCACCAACCCCACCACCACCGGCGAGGCCACCGCCCTGCACGTCGCCCAGGGGCTGCGCGAGCAGACTCCCGGGGTCAGCGTCACCCGCCTGGCCAGCGGCCTGCCCGTGGGATCAGACCTCGAGTACGCCGACGAGGTGACCCTGGGCAAGGCCTTTGCCGGACGCCGGACCCTGTGATGCGGACATGGGCGCTCGTCAGAGAAGAAGGCTAGGCACGCAGGTAGGTGAGCACCGCGAGTACACGGCGGTGGTCGTCGTGAGCTTCCTCGAGGCCGAGCTTGCGAAAGATCGCGCGTACGTGACTCTCGACCGTGCGCGGGCTGAGGGAGATCTGCTCACAGATCCCGGCGTTTGAGCGGCCCTCGGCCATCAGCGCCAGGCACTGGCACTCGTGCTCGGTTAGCTCGTCCAGCGGTCCCGCGGCCCGCCGACGATCGATGAGAGCCGCGACTACCTCGGGGTCTACGACCGAGCCGCCACCCCCCACCCTCCTGACCGCTTCGGCGAACCCGTCGAGATCGGAGACTCGGTCCTTGAGCAGATACCCCCGGCCCGCGCTGCCGTGCTCCAGCAGCCGCATCGCGTACCCCGACTCGACGTACTGCGAGAGGATGACGACGCCCACATCCGGACACTGGTCGCCGATCTCCAGGGCGGCCTTGAGGCCCTCGTCGGTGAACGTCGGGGGCATCCTCATATCCACCACCACGGCATCGGGTCGCAGGCCGCCGACCCGGCGCAGCAGATCCTCGGGGTTGTCGGTCTGCGCAAGCACCTCGAAGCTGTGCTCGCGCAGCAGTCGAACGAGACCCTCACGGAACAACAGCGAGTCATCGGCGACGATCAGGCGCACGTCAAGCGCGGGATCTCTGCAGGCGCCATGGCGACGCGCCGGTCAGTCATCGCGGGACGCCCGTCAGACATCGCGAGGCGTCGGTGCGACGAGGGCGGCTACCGCGGCCCCCGACAGCTCCTGCTTGGAAAGGAAGCCGCGCGCCGGCGAATCCGCCGTTCGCCGACCGCAGTCGGACGCGTGTCGGCTGGACATCAGCACCATGCTCGGCGCGACGGGTGCCAGGGCCAGCCGGTGGGCGACCTCGAAGCCATCGATACCCGGGAGCCCGATGTCGAGCAGCACCACGTCGGGACGCAGCGCCTGCACGGCGACAAGGGCCGTCTCGCCGTCTGCCACCTCGCCGATCACGTCGAATCCCTCCGCACCCAGCAGGGCACGCGCGAAGCTCCGCAGGCCCTCGTGGTCATCGACTATCAGCAGCGTAGGTGTCAACGCGTCCAAGGATTGCGCACCGCGCCCTCGCTGCCCTCAGTGCTGGCACTGAATGCTGAAAAAGCGACACTGCCGCGCCCGAGGCAATAGGCTCGCCGAAACGGTGAGCGGCGACTTGATACGCGAACGAAGCGACGGGTGGCCAGCGCCAGGCGCCGTGCGGTCCACGCTCGGGCGCTCCGAGCGCGAGCGCGTCAGCTCCGGGCTGCTCGACCGGCTCTACGCGCGCTTCGGCACTCGCTACCTCGTTCTCGTGTTGGCGTGGCTGGAGCTTCTGGCGCTCGCGGGCGGGATGCTCTCGGCCGTCGTGGCGACCCGCCTGCTCGCGCAGTCCTACCGTCCGCCGTCGGCTCTTGCCCTGCTGGTCGAAGGCGCCATCCTGGTGGGCTGCGGCGTCCCCTTCGTGGTGTTGGCGCGCGAAGCTCGGCCGCTCATCAAGTGGATTCGCGACGGTCGCCCCGAGAACCTGGCGTCTGAGGCATGGCACATCGGCGTCACGCTCATCAGACGCGTATGGCCCCGCTGCTTCGTGCTGTCGAGCGTCCTGTTGATTCCTGCCGACGTGTGGGCGGTGGGACAGTATCGCCTCGGCGCCGGCGGTTTCGCGGTCGCTTGGGTCTTCACCCAGCTCGGGAGCGCCGTCACCGCGGCGTACATGTTCTTCGTGGGCGAGGCGATGCTTCGCCCCATGGTCCAGGATGCCGCCAGCGTCGGGGCTCCAATGGAAGGAGTCCGTCGACCGCGGGTCCGGATCCGTCAGAAGGTGCTGCTCGCGCTGGCGGTGACCACCGCGTTTGCCGTGCTGGTCAGCCAGGCGATTGGCAGCATCGGGCACACCCCGGCGTCGCGGCTGCTCGGCGCCGTGGCGATCTCGGCGCTGATCGCGCTCACGTTCACGCCGGTCCTCATCCGCGCCGTGACCGACTCGGTGACCGGTCCGGTGCGAAAGCTGACCAGCGCGACGGCGCGAGCGGCTGCGGGCGATCTCGATCACCCCGTGCCCGTGACCAGCGACGACGAGTTCGGTGTGTTGACGACGACCTTCAACGACATGATCCGTGGTCTACGCGAGCGCGAGGAGCTGCGCAGCGAGAAGGTCGAGCTTACCTCGGCGCTTCAGGCGTCTCTCTCAGACCTTCAGCGTCGCGCCGAGGAGCTGCGCGCCTCGCGGGCCCGAGTGGTCACCGCCGCCGATGTCGAGCGCCGCCGCATGGAGCGCGACCTCCACGACGGCGCCCAGGAGCAGCTCGTCCTGCTCGGACTCAAGCTCGGCCAAGCCGGGCGGCTGATCGACGAGGACCCGGCGGCGGCCACCGCGATCCACGGCGAGCTGCGAGCCGACCTTCACGAAGCGCTGTCGCAGCTGCGCGACCTCGCCCATGGGATCTACCCCGCCGTCCTCGAGGCCCAAGGACTGCCGGCCGCACTGCGCGAGGCGGTGGAGCGTGCCGCGATCCCGGCCGAGCTCCACTGCGACGGCGCCAGGCGCTACCGCCCCGAGCTCGAGGCCGCCGTCTACTTCTGCTGCCTGGAGGCGCTTCAGAACGCCGCCAAGCACGCCGGGTCAGGCGCCAGGGTGACGGTTGACCTCACCGAGCGGGGCCGCACCCTCATCTTCGAGGTGACCGACGACGGCCAAGGCTATGAGCCGGCGGACGGGTCGACGGGCATGGGCCTGCAGAACATGGCCGACCGCATCGGCGCCCTCGGTGGCGAGCTCACCATCCGATCCGTCCCCGGATCAGGCACGACGATCTCCGGGAGCATCACCCTGAGCACCTGAGCCCGGCGCGGCGCACCTGGGCCGTCCTCGGCCGATTTCAGTGCTAGCACTGATGCGCGGGGGTGGGTCCGCCCGGGAGGATCAACCCATGCGCATACGCCGGTTATCGGTGAGGCTCCCCCTTACCCGCTTGGCCCGTCGCCGCCTACACGCGCTCTTTCTCGGTCTGCTGGCCTCGTGCTGACGGGCGGCGCTCACGGTGGCAAGCGCCGGAGCTGCCGGTAGCCCCTGCGACGCCGGCAGCGGCGCCTCCAACGTGACTCGCTGGACGGGGGCGGCGGGCGACAACAACTGGGACACCCAGGGCAACTGGGACAACGGCGTCCCTACTTCCACCAAGATCGCCTGCATCGTCAAGCCCGGTACCTACGTCGTCAACGCCGGCGTCGACAGCGGCGCGATGGCCCTGTCGCTGGAGCTCGGCGCCGCCAGCGGCTCCCAGAAGCTTCACGTCTCTGGCAAAGCCTTTGCGCGACAGGGCCAGCTCACCCTGTCGAATCAAGACCCGTCGCAGGGAGTGAATGCCAACGGTGAGATCGACCTCGCTGAGGCCGCCAGTACCACCGAGGGCAACATCAGGGTGTCGGCCGGGACCTTGACCAACCGGGGCAAGGTCGCCTCGTTCGCCGCGGGCAGCGGACCGAACACCATTGCGGGTAACTTCGACAATCGGGGAACGTTGCAGGTCGACGAGGACACCAACGGCTCCGGCCCAGGTTACTTCGTCCCCGGCCCAGCGACTTGGACGAGCAGTGGGACGATCAGCATCGCCGCCGGCAAGACGCTGGCGTTGAACTGGGACGCGAACTCGTCGTTTACCGAGACGGCGGGCACGATCACCAACAACGGGACGTTTGACCAGATCCGTGGCACGTTTGCCGCCAGCGGGAACGGGACGCAGTCGGGGAACCCATTGCAGTTCGACGGGGGCGTGACCATCAGTCCTTCGGGGACGGGGTCGGGGAGCTTCGAGTCGCGCTCCGGTAACGACACCCTGGGCAGCGACATCGGGACGGGCTATACGCTGCGCGTCGCCGGACGCGCCAACGGCCATTTCGGCAACCTCAAGGTCCCGGCCGATCGCACCAACCGCGGCACTATCCGCCTGGGATCGGTCGACGACGCAACGTACGCCACGTTGACGGTGCTGTCGGGCGCGAAGCTGACCAACGCGGGCACGATCGTCTCGGAGATTGTCGATGGGGAGCAGATCAACGGCATGCTCGACAACCAGGGCACATTGCAGATCAACGCCGACACGGGCAGCGACTCTCGAAATCCCCCTGGCATGTCGAACTGGACGAGCAGTGGAACAGTCAATATCGCTGCCGGCAAGACGCTGGCGTTGAACTGGGACGCCAAGTCGTCGTTTACCCAGACGGCTGGCAGTTTCACCAACAACGGCACCTTCGACCAGATTAACGGGACGTTCACCGCCAGCGGCAACGGCACCGAGTCGGGGAGTCCGCTGCAGTTCGACGGGGGCGTGACCATCAGTCCTTCGGGGACGGGGTCGGGGAGCTTCGAGTCGCGCTCTGGTGGCGCCACCCTGGGCAGCGACATTGGGGCCGGCTATACGCTGCGCCTCGCTGGTCGCGCCAACGGCCACGAGGGCGTCTTTGTCGTGCCAGCCGATCGCACCAACCGGGGTACTATCCGGCTGGGATCGGCCGACGACGGCACGAACGCCACGTTGACGGTCCAGTCGGGCGCGAAGCTTACCAACGCCGGCACGATCGTCTCGGAGATCGTCGGGGGGGAGCAGATCAATGGCAACCTCGACAACCAGGGCACGTTGCAGATCAACGCCGACACGGGCAGCGACTCCCGCAATCCCCCTGGCACGTCGAACTGGACCAGCAGCGGGACAATCAGCATCGCCGCCGACAGGACGCTGGCGTTGAGCTGGAACGCAAGCTCGTCGTTTACCCAGACGGCGGGGACGATCACCACCATCGGCGGTACCTTCGACCAGACCGGCGGGACGTTTACCGCCAGCGGGAACGGGACCCAGACGGGGGACCCGCTGCAGTTCGACGGGGACGTGACCATCAGTCCTTCGGGGACGGGGTCGGGGAGCTTTGAGTCGCGCTCCGGTAACGCCACCCTGGGCAGCGACATCGGGGCGGGCTACACGCTGCGCGTCGCCGGACGCGCCAACGCCCATGAGGGCGTCCTGATCGTGCCGGCCGATCGCACCAGCCACGGCACCATCGACTTGGGGGGCGAAATAACCCAGGGGACGCTCGCGATATCCACCGGAAGCACCCTGACCAGCGACGGATCCATCATCTCCACCTTCACGGGGACCAACTCGACCAACTACGGGCCCAATCATGTATCGGGGCGTGTGGTGAGCTCCGGGAAGATCATTGTGACTGAGGCCAGTCTCGATGGCTCCGCGGACATCTCCAACGGAGGGATGGTGGAGGTGGGTGACGGCACCGGCACCTCGCTCAGCCTGGGCACGCTCATCCAGAGCGGTGACATCCAGATCGCCGACTTCTCCCAGCTGTCGGTCTCAGGCAACGACACCCAGACGGCGGGTGTCACCAACCTCAACGGTACCCACGCGCAACTGGCGGCCAGCGCCCTTTATGTTCAGGGAGGCACGTTGAGTGGCATTGGCACGGTCTCCGCGCCCGTGACCAACGGTGGGTTGGTTGCTCCGGGAGCGAGCGGGGTGACGGGTACCCTGTCGATCAACGGCACCTACACCCAGCAGGCGGCGGGAGACCTCGCCATCAAGGTGACCTCGACGGGCAATGACTTGCTCAAGGTCACTGGCGCCTCGACGCTCGACGGCACTCTGTCGTTGAGCACCGCGGGCTCACCTCCGCCCGAGGGGCAGACCTACACGATTCTGACCGATTCCGCGCAGGCCGGCCGGTTCGCCACGGTGAGCGGTCAAGGCTACAACGTGGTCTACGACAGCACCGACGTGAAGCTGGTCGCCATGGCGCCGCCTCCGCCTAACCCAAACCCAAACCCAAACCCGAACCCGAACCCCAATCCGAACCCGAGTCCTCAGCCCAATCCGAACCCGAATCCGAATCCCCAGCCCAACCCGAACCCGAATCCGAATCCTCAGCCCAACCCGAACCCGAATCCTCAGCCCAACCCGAATCCGAATCCCCAGCCTAACCCGAACCCGAATCCTCAGCCCAACCCGAACCCGAATCCTCAGCCCAACCCTAACCCGAACCCGAATCCTCAGCCCAACCCGAGCCCTCAAGTGCCAGCGGCATCAGTTGACAGCCCGTCGCTGCGCAACCCCGGCTCCGGTGACGGGACCCTGATGTTCACGATCACGCTCTCAGCCCCAGCGGCTGCCCCGGCCAGCGTGCGCTACGCCACCGCCAACGCCAGCGCCTCGACCCCGGGGGACTACAGGGCGGCCACCGGCACGGTCGATTTCGTGGCGGGAGAGACCCGTAAGACGGTCAGCGTCACCGTCCACGGCAACCCCCACCCTGGGCTCGACCGCAGCCTGTTCCTCAACCTCTCCAGCCCGTCCAACGCCACGATCGCCGTGGGACGCGGAACGGGCACCATTTTCAACGACCGGGTCTCGCTGACCAACGTCTCACCGACTCGTCTCGGTGCCGGCCCCAGCAGGACGATCACCCTTCGTGGGGCGGGGTTCACCGGCAGTCCCAAGGTCAGGCTCACCCATCCGGGCCTCCCTGACATCGTCGCCACTGACGTGAGCGTCGGGCGTGACGGACGGACCCTGTCGGCGGTCTTCGATCTCTCAAACGCCTCCTTTGGGGTGCGCGATGTCGTGGTCACCCTCCCCACCTTCGGCGCCTCGGACACCCTTGCTGACGCGTTCACCATCGAGAAGCCCACCCCACCGTATGTCGAGGCCCAGCTGACCGGCCCCAAGCAGGCCGCTCCCAGCTACCCCTACACCGGCATTCTGCACTTCGTCAACCGCGGCAACACCGACGCTACCCACACGTTGGTTCGGGTGGATGGCTTTCAGAGCAGAGGCAAGGTGGAGGTCCGAGGACCGGGCCTCTCGGTCACCGACTTGGACAACGGCGAAGAGCACGGGGTCCTGGTGGCCGTCGACCGGATCCCGGCCCTCTCCAGCTCCGCTGCGACTCTGAGCTTCACCCCGATCGGATCCCACGGCCACTACCACCTACGCGTCTCGGTGGTCGAGGACTCCGTCGCGGCCGCCAACACCGGGCCACCCACCGATCCAACGCTGGGCGTCAAGCAGACGGTGCTTTCCCATAGCGTCACCGACGAGCGAGGAATCTTCCACGTCGCGGGCGCCTTCGGAAGCGGCGACCTCAACTACGAGGTCAAGATCATCCCCGGGGCCCCTCCCGTCCCCGCCACCCTGACCAAGAGCGAGAGCTCTGGCCAGGTCCATTACGCGTTTACGGGCTACCTTCCCGGAGCGCCAACGCGTCCGCCCAACGCCAATGACACCCCCGGTCCGCGAACCGGTTACGTAACGCGGCCTCGGGCAGTGGCCAGGGCGGCTGAGGCGGACGCTCTGACCGGCCGGATCTCGGTAACGCTCGATGGCAAGAAGAAGCTCGATGACGCGCTCAAGGTCGCCAAGGACGCCTACGGCACCTATCGCGTGACCGTCGATCGGCGCACGATCACCGATTGCCTGCTGGCCCAGGGTCACATCGATCAGATCCAGCATGACGCTCTCATCCGATTCGCCAACGGCGGCCAGACCCTCAAGCTGATGGACACGGCGCTGGGGAAGTCCGGCCTCGCCAACTCCATCGTCACCAGTGAGTTCTCCGTGCTCACCGGCATCGCCTACGACTCGTGGGAGTCAGGGCTAATCGGTGGTGGATTCAGTCCCGGTTACCTGGCCACCGGGCAGCTGGACATCACCAAGACCAACCCGTTCGTGGGCCTGGACCGCGCGCAGAAGCTCGCGGCCGTGTTCGAGCTGTGCCTTCCCAAGCCACCACCACCACCCCCACCACCGACACCACCGGCCCAGTTTTATGTGCCGTCCCCAGCGCCCTACTACCACGTCAAGGACATCGAGCTAAGGGCACCGCGCGATCCCAACGAGAAGACCGGTCCCCAGGGGTTCGGCAAGGGCCACTACGTGCCCGCGGGAACTCCGCTGCCCTACGACGTGACGTTTGAGAACAAGCCCACCGCGACCGCGCCGGCGCATGAGATCACCGTGACCGACCAGCTTGACCCGCGTAAGGTCGACCTCAGCACGTTGGCCCTGGGACCCCTGTACTTCGGCGGCACCGTTGCCTCGCCCCCACCCCGGGCCCAGACCTGGACGGACACGGTGGACCTGCGTCCGGCCAAGAACCTGATCGTGTCGATCGACGCCAATCTCGACCGGGCAACCGGCCTGTTGACGTGGAAGCTTCGCGGGCTCGATCCGGACACGCACCAGCTGGCCACCGGGCCGACCGACGGGTTCCTGCCGCCGGACACCATGCCGCCTGTCGGGCGGGGCGGCGTTTCGTTCACCGTCATGCCCGCCAGTGGCCTGAGGACCAACGACCGGATACTCAATGCCGCGACGATCATCTTTGATCACAACGCCCCGATCGCCACACCGACCTACATCAACACCATCGACGCCAGCGCTCCGTCGAGCCGCGTCGTGTCCGCCCGGCTGTCTCGACGAAGCTGTAAGAACCTGCACGTGGGCTGGGCCGGCTCAGATACCGGGGCGGGTGTCGCTTCCTTCGATGCCTATGCCGCGCGCAACGGCGGCGCCTACAAGCGGTGGCGGTTGCACACCGCGCGGCGCTCCGGCCGGATCGCTGGGCAGGGCACTTACACCTTCTACAGCCTGGCCACCGACGGCGTCGGTCACCCCCAGGCGGCCACGCGTCACCCCGCTCTGAAGGTGGCGCTGAAGTGCCGCGCAAGGCACTGCACCGCCACCGCCACCACGGCCGGTTGGAGCCAGCTCGTGACATCGGTGACCACGAGGGGCCACGGTCTGGTCATCCGCCTCAACCGTGCGCTCACCGGCCGCCTGCACATCACCTCCTTGCGCCTACTGGTAAACGGCCACCTGCGAGCCACCACCCACGGCTTCCCCCTCAGAATCGTCCTCAGACGCGCACCCACGAGGGGGTCCACGATCGCTCTGGTCGCTCGAGGCCCTCTAGGCGTCCTGCACGGCCAACGCACCACCAGCGCCTGCAGCCAGGCTCCCGCCAAGCGCCGCAAGTAGCACCGTAGCCCGCTGCCGACCGTAGCGAAGGGGAGGCATGAGCGCTACCCTCGGCCGCATCCCTACCTACCACCACCCCGTCGATTGGTGACCGCCCACGAGACGGGCGATCCGCACGTCTTGTGAGCCTCGAGCCTCAGACCATCGTCATGAAGTTCGGGGGGACCTCGGTGGCCGACGCGCAGCGCCTCAAGCGTGCCGCGCGACGCATCGTCGCCAAGCGCGAGGCCGGTTACCGCGTGGTGGCCGTCCTGTCGGCGCGGGGCAAGACCACCGATGAGCTCATTACCCTCGCCGAGGAGGTCTCTCCGATCCCCGACCCCCGCGAGATGGACATGCTGCTGTCCGCCGGCGAGCGCATCTCCTGCGCGCTGTGCGCCATGGCCATCCACGATCTCGGCCATCGCGCCATCTCCCTCACCGGCTCCCAGGCGGGGATCGTCACCGACACCTCCCACACCAAGGCGCGCATCCTCGATGTCCGCGCTGACCGCATCCGCCAGGCTCTCGACGAGGACAGCATCGTGCTGGTGGCGGGCTTTCAGGGCGTGTCGACCACCCAGGACGTGACCACCTTGGGACGGGGCGGGTCCGACACCACCGCCGTGGCGGTGGCCGCCGCGCTGGGAGCCGATTGTGAGATCTACACCGACGTAGCGGGAGTGTTCAGCGCCGACCCCCGCCTGGTGTCCGACGCGCGCAAGCTCGCCGTCCTGTCCTTTGAGGAGATGCTCGAGATGTCGGCCTCCGGGGCCGGGGTACTCCAGCTGCGCTCGGTCGAGTATGCCCGCAACCACGGGGTGCGCATCCACTGCCGATCGAGCTTTGACGATGCGCCCGGTACCGTGGTAGTGGCCGAGCAGGAGACCATGGAGCAGCCACTGATCACCGCCGTCACGCACTCGACCGGGGAGGCCCGCGTCGCCCTCCTGGGCATCCCCGACGAGCCCGGGGTGGCCGGGCGCATCTTCGGCGTTCTTGCCGCCGCCAACGTAAACGTCGACATGATCATCCAGAACGAGCCCATCGCCGAGGGACGCCGGGCGGACATGTCCTTCACCGTCCCCCGCGAGGATCTGCGACCGGCCCGTCAGGCCCTGGAGGGACTGGTTGATGAGCTGGGCATCGACCGCATCGCCGCCCAGGAGACCATGGGCAAGGTGTCGATCGTCGGCGCGGGCATGCGCAGCCACCCCGGGGTCGCGGCGCAGGTGTTCGCCGTGCTCGGACAAGAGGGCATCAACATCGAGATGATCGCCACCTCTCCCATCAAGATCTCCTGTGTGATCGAGGGCGAGCGCGTCCCCGATGCGGTACGTGCCCTGCACGGAGCCTTTGGCCTGTCCGGTGAGGACACGATCCGTCCCGAGCAGCCGTTCGGGCCCTTCCGATGACCGCCTCCTCCAGGCCCCCCTCCCACGACTGCCGGGTGGCGGTGGTGGGAGCCACCGGGGCGGTGGGCTCGGTCATGCTCGAGATCCTCGCCCAGCGCTTGTTCCCGGCGAGTGAGGTCGTGCCGTTCGCCTCCGAGGGCTCGGCCGGCCGCATCCTCGACGGCCACGGCGGGCTGCCCCTCGCCCCGGTGCGCGCGCTCACCGAGGAGGCCATCCAGGGCTTTGACCTGGCCCTCTTCTCCGCTGGCTCGGGAGTCTCGCGCGAGTGGGCTCCCCGCTTTGCCCGCGCCGGAGCGGTGGTGGTCGACAACTCCTCGTGCTGGCGCATGGATGACCAGGTGCCCCTGGTCATCGCCGAGGTCAACCCCCATGCGCTCGAGGCCCATTCGGGCATCGTGGCCAACCCCAACTGCTCGACGATGCAGATGGTGGTGGCGCTGAAGCCCATCCACGACAGCGCCGGGATCGAGCGCATCGTGGTGTCGACTTATCAGTCGACCTCGGGGACCGGGGTACGCGCAGTGGCCGAGCTGCGTGACCAGGCCCACGCCGTGCTCCACGAGGTCCCCCCGCCGGCGCCTGAGGTCTATCCCCACCAGATCGCCTTCAACGTCATCCCCCAGGTCGAGGGCTTCTCCGACGCAGACGACTACACCACCGAGGAGCGCAAGATGATGGCCGAGACCCGCAAGATCCTCGAGGAGCCCTCCCTGCGCATCAGCGCCACCTGCGTGCGCGTGCCGGTGGTCACTGGCCATTCCGAGTCGGTCAACCTCCAGACCCACGACGACCTGTCGCCCGAGCATTGCCGCGAGCTGCTCGCCGGCGCCCCCGGGGTGGCGGTCCTCGATGACCCCTCAGCGGCGATCTACCCCCTGGCCCTGGACGCCGCCGGACGCGACGAGGTGTTCGTCGGGCGCATCCGCCGCGATCCCAGCCACGAGCGCACCCTGAACCTATGGGTGGTCTCTGACAACCTGCGTAAGGGAGCGGCGCTTAACGCGGTCCAGCTCGCCGAGGCGCTGCTGGCGCGCGACCTGCTCGGGGCCCGTCCCGGCGGCGTCCAGGTCCCAGCGGTCTGACCTGTCGTGACGCCGGGAAGCGCCAGGACCAGCCGCGAGCGGCTGCAGCCGGAGGGGGCCACTCGCCTAGGTCATTGGGCGCAGCCGGCACGGCGGCCACTGGGCGTTGCGGCCGCGCTCGATCAGACCGGGGATCAGACTGCTTGGAACGCCACACCCAAGCGTCGGTAGGTCTCCTGTGCGCGCTGGTCGAGCGAGAGCAGCGCGCGCCCGTGGGCGTGGGCTTCGAGCGCCACCAGCCCGTCGTAGGTTGCGCCGCCGAATACCCCAGCCTCAACGAAGGTCTCGAGCAGCGGACCCCGATCGGCGTCCGGCAGCCGCAGCGGCGAGCCGCTGAAGCGTCGGCGCAGAACGTCTGCCGCCGCCGGCGCGGGCACGGCGAGCCCGGATGGCAGGCGGGTCAGCACCGAGTAGGCCTCGAGCATGACGTGCGCGGGGAGTGCGGTGATGCTCTGGAGGGCGCGAGCCGCCGCGTCATGCTCCTCGTGCCACGCAGAGAGCGCGGCGATGACCGCACTGGTGTCGGCCGTCAGCGTCGGCTTCTCTCGATCAGGTCTCGGACTCGCTCCGAGCCCAGCGAGTCGACCTCGTCGGCAGCGAACCGGATGCCGTGCGGGCCAGTCTCCACGCGCACTCGGGAGGGAACGGCAACCTCGAGACGGCCGTCGACAGCTTGCAGCGTCAGCTCCGTGCCTGCGCCGAAACCTAGCTCATCTCTCAGACCCTTGGGCACTACCAGCCGGCCTGCCGCGTCTATGGTTGTCCTCATGGCACCAGCCTACCATCCATGTGCCATGAGTAGCCAGACAGCGCTCCGGCCCACGCCGCTCGCTCTCCGTCACGCCTCGCTCCAGCCGCGAGGACCCCCCTACGCCGGCCCTCCCCAAACGCCCACGCTCTACGCCGCCGCCCCCACCACGCTGGTGCTCCAGTCGATCACGGTGGTGGGCTTGACCACGTGGCGGTGAAGGCCCAGCTCGCGCGGCTCGAGCCCCAGGGCCAAGCCGACCAGCTGAGGGAGATGGAGTACGGGCATGTCCAGTGAGCGCCCGACCACGCGCTCGGCCAGGGGCTGCTGGAGGTCGAGGTTGAGATGACACAGCGGGCAGGGGGTGACCACGCAGTCGGCGGCGGCGTCGGCGGCGTCTCCCAGGTGGCGGCCGGCCTGGCGCAGGGAGACCTCCTTGTTCATGGTGATCACGGGAAAGCCGCAGCACTTGTGTGAGCCGGCGTAGGCGATCACCGTGCCCCCCAGCGCCTCGATGACCCAGTCGAGGTAGCGGTCGCGGGGGCGCTCCTCGTCGATGCCCAGGCGGTCGGAGGGGCGCACGATGTAGCACCCGTAGAACGGACCCACCTTGAGGTTCTCCAGGGGCCGCTTGACCTTTGACCGCAGGGCCTCCAGGCCGATCTCCTCAACGAGCATCCACAGGAAGTTCTTGTTGGTCAGGCCCTTCTCATAGGTCAGGCCGTCGGCGGCGAGGGTCTGGTTGACGTGGTCGCGGTACTCCTTGTTGGCGTCCAGGCGCTCCTGGCACTCCGATTGGGCTCCCTGGCAGGTGGAGCAGATGTTCATCATCAGCTCACCGTCGGTCTGCTGGGCCAGGGCGAAGGTGCGGGCGTTCAGCGTGTCGGCGAGCTCCTGGTTGTGCTCGGCGATGACCCCGGCCCCGCAGCAGTTGCCCCGGTCGAGCTCGAGGAGCTCGAGATCGAGCAGGGGGGCCACCAGGGCCATCGACCCGTGCAGCTCGGGGGTGAAGCCCCGGCTCACGCAGCCGGGCCAGTAGGCCACCCGGCGGGCCATCAGTGTCCGGTCTCGGCGCCCGGGGCCCCGGCCATGCCGCCGTCGCCGCCCCCGCTGGCCGCGCTGGCGGGCTGCGCGCCGGCGCCCTGCTCGTCTTCGTCATAGCCCGAGATGTAGAGGTTGAGCTCATAGCGCTCGTCGCGGCCGTCGATCTCGTCAAACAGGCGCTTGACGCCCTCCTCGGCCTTGTGGGGGTGCAGCAGCGCCTTGCGCGGGGTGACCTTGCCGCGCACCAGCGCCTTGGAGATGGCGGGTAGGGAGGCCAGCAGCTCGGGGACCGCCCGGGGATGGAACTTGCCCCCGTAGGAGTCGGGCAGCAGGTCGGCCTCGTGCAGCAGCCCGTTGCGCTTGATGTTGTCGACGAAGGCGTGCTCGTGGCGGTAGCCGTTGTTGGCGTCGTTTATCTCGTGGTCGGTGCCCGCCAGGCGGCGCAGGCGCATGATCTGGTTCATCGGCGCCACCCCCTTGGGGCAGGCGTCGACGCACTTGAAGCAGTGGGTGCAGTCATAGATCCCGTGGGGGTCCTCGGCCAGGTCGCGCAGGCGCTCGGAGTGCTGGTCGTCGCGGGGGTCGCCCACGAAGCGGTAGGCCTTGGCCAGGGCGGCGGGCCCGATGAACTCGGGGTCGACCTCCATGGACAGGCAGTCAGACACGCACGCCCCGCACTGGATACAGGCCATCGACTGGGTTACGTCGACCATGCTCTGGTGGGAGACGATGTACTCACGCTCGGGGATGGGCTGCTTGTTGATCAGCCACGGAGTGACGCGCTGGATCTTCTTCCAGTGCACGGCGTCCATGTCGACGATGAGGTCCTTGATGACCGGCATGTTCCCCATCGGCTCCACCTCGATGGACCCGTCGCGCGCCGTCTTCTGGGCCTTGTCGAGGTGGGTGTGACAGGCCAGGCCGGGCTGGCCGTTGACGCGCACCCCGCAGGAGCCGCAGATCGCGGCACGACACGAGCAGCGGATGCCGATGGAGCCGTCAAAGCGCGCCTTGGCCTGGAGGATGGCCTCCAG
>JAABUU010005118.1_pt1 | contig 14951 bp, 18 predicted proteins | sample 5559301 | NCBI WGS metagenome assembly JAABUU01 (sample SAMN10711884, study PRJNA513360) | rock metagenome | isolation source: Antarctica rocks | place: Antarctica: Victoria Land, Richard Nunatak white | reverse complement strand
CTCCTTGAGGAACGTGAGTCCGCCGTCCCTCTAGCCTTCTGGGCTGCCCTACTTCCTTCCCTCAAGACCCTGTCGCTATGAGCCTACGGACCGGCGTCCCCGGTTCAGGGCTGCCGGTAGGGGCTCGACATGTCAAAGCCAGATGTTGATTCGAAGGTACAATGAACAGCACGTGCACTCGACGATCATCACCGCCGCGGCCGACTTCCCGCTCCTGCAAGCGCTGACGACGCCGTTGGAAATCAATCATGCGGCGTTCGTGGTGGGGTTGGCGCATCTGGCGAGGTGGACGGTGAGTTTGAGGGGGTTAGATACGGGCACGGCGAGGGATGTCAGTGGGGTTTTGAGGATTACGAGGGGTGTGCAGGAGGAAGATGATGTGGGTGAGGAGGGGGAAGAGAGGGAGTTGTTGTATTTTGTTGGTGGTGATGGGGGGGTTAGGGTTTTTGAGAGGGGGGCTTGAGAGAGGGGGCGTTGTTGTGGTTGTGGCTTCGTTGGGGTTGGAGTTTTGGAGCCGAGGCCTTTATGATACCGCCCTTCGCCTTGCTTGTACCTGTCCCGGGCGCACGTTCTATGCTGGCGGTTGTTTGGGCTGGGTTTGTTGTACAGTCAGTCCTCCGCTAAACCCATCTGGTAACAAGTCAGTCAGCACAGGATGCTCACTTCCACAATGTCATCCAGCTGATGGTTGAACGTCTGGCTGCACTCAAGAAAACTTCGCATTCTGTCTAGAGAAGCTGATATGCTAGAAGGTCCAGCCACGACGAGCTTCACCTCCACGTTTCCTTCCTCTGGCCGATCACCAACATCCAGACCCCTAAACTTGATTCGCTGGCCCCCTCGCACCCTTCGGTGTACCCATCTGGAAGCCGTTCTTGAACTTCCTCGCGACCAACTTCAGCGTCCGCATCCGCCCGGTACCGGTGGTCTTTCTCCTCTTCGCCTTCTCACTCCAGTTGTCTATAGACCTCTTATTAGTAGGTTCCTTGACGCGAATGATTTGTGGGATCATCTGATGCGCCTTGAGTGTGGCTCATGGAGTCTCGTACATTTGCGTGTCTTAGCTGCTGGGTAGCCGCATGATGAGCAGGTGTGCTTTTGGATGTGGAGGGACCGGCGGCCTGTTCGAACGGTTCACCCGGTCAGCTTTCGTCTGGGAAGGTCATCCCCCAGGCAATTCTCGTTTCCGATCTGCCAGTCAACCGGAGAAAACTGACCGCAGCGTCTGCAGAGGGTGTGTGTCTTGTTGTGGCGCTTGCCAAAGCTGGAAGTTCCTTTCGCTGAGTAGCTAGTCAGCTCATTTTGTCCATTGATGCGGCGTGGGAGGTTTCGCGATTGTGGACGTACTCATTTTGGATCAGGAACTAGGAGAGGGAGCGAACCGTCAGTATGATCTCGTCACAATACACTTGAAATCATCTGTCTCACTTACCTTTGATGCTTCAGCGTTGATCGCGAATTTGGTTATTGCTTCAATGTCGCCGCTGATAGTGAAGTCAAGACTCGCTTAGCGAAGTGGGCTCCGGAAGGTCAAAACCCTGAATAGCCGCAATTTAAGGTTTAATACGTCAACAGCCGCATTGCTATCATTATCGCTTGCGAAGGTCGGTATTTGATCAAAGAACACCTGCAATTGTTACTTTCTTGTCGTAAGATCATCTGTCTTGGCCGAAGATGACGCACATAAAATTCGAACAAGTTCACCAAAGGGACTCCTTTCTCTTTTTGTGACATAGACAACTGTGTCAGGTACGACGTCTTACCTTCTCAGCAAGCGATAGTTACATACAAAGTCTGTCGTGGCTCTTTAGGTCGCCAAGATGATCACATTGAACCAAATACTGGATATGGCGCTAGGATACGATGACCGCCAATATCACCCTGAGTGGCAATGTTTTCCGTATACTAGCCCTGCCCGACTCCCCATGCCCCCGAACACCGAACTTGACACTGCCGACATATCGTCTCATTCAAATATACTCAACTCTCCACCTCAAGCATGGCTTTCAACCCGGCTTCCACCCCTCTCCACCACCGTCCCCTCGCTTCTAGATCATCACCCTTACCATTCAGAGCTTCCTCCTTCCTTCGCCGCGCCTCCTTCGCAGCAGCCGTCACACCTCGTCTCTGAAACTCTAACGGCTTGAGCTCATTCTCGAGTCTCTCCAATTCTCGGGTCTTCCGCGGCAATGCACTCTCAAGTGCTCTGAGCTGCGCGTTCAGCTCAGCGAGCTCAGCTTCGCGCGTGCCGAGAAGAGAAAGTGTTGCCGGAAGCGGCAGATTGAGTGACGCGTCCGTAGAGGATGGTAGTTGGGTCTCGTGAAGGAGCTGGAGTGTAGATTCGAGGTTCGCGATGTCTGCTGGCAGGTTCTCGAGCTGGTTTACTTGCAGCTGGATCGTCTCATATCCTAGATCCACCAGTTCGTTAGTTCTCTATCCATATGCAAGAACTGATAAACATCGGATCGTGCATTGGAGGCGGTTGAGTAACATACGTATACTCAGCTCTCTACCCTTGCTTTCCAGATTCGCGACCAAAAGCCTGACTTCCTCTTTCTGCGCCTTCAAGTCCGCTTTTGCTTGCACCAACTGCGCCTCAAGCTCCACATTCTCCTGGTACTCAACAATCAAGGGTGGTTCGCCTACGATGGCGCGCAAAAACTTCTCTTTCGTGACTTGTTCGAGGTAGGAGAATCGTAGTTTTGAGAAGAGTTCCTATCGCAGATTGAATTAATAAAGTATTCGGACATATCGAGACTTCGCCCACCTTGTAATGTGACAGATCCGCTTCTAAACTTGCTGGACTTGCACTATCAACAGCGTCTGCGGAGATATCTGACTGACGCTGCTCCCCAGATTTGATAGGGATTGCGGAGATGGGCTCGCTGAGTTTGATTATGGAAAGTTCGTGAGAATCTTGAAGGGCTTTTATTCGTTGAAGAACGTCATCTTTACCTGATGCCATATCGCTGAGCAATGGTTGTTCAACCGTGAGCCTCTTCCCAGTTTGTTTACAATGTGCGCTTAACCGCGTTGGTGACAACAAAATGCGGAAGGTTAGGCGAGTACCTTCGTACCACTAACCTAGTAAGGTACTGTAACTTACCTCAGGTACAAGTACACGTATTTGTACCTTGATAGCAGCACGTCACTGTGCGCGCTCCGCCGAAGAGTGGCCACTTCGAGCGGCATAAGAATTCTCCTAGACTCAATTCGTCTTTACATCGTATTCATATGTGGGGTCATAGACTTTTCAGCTTGCCGTAGGTAAAACGTGCGGGATGCCTGCTGAAGATTACATGTCTGACGACTACGTTGCTGGCTTGTTGAAGAAAGATGCTAAGGATAGCACCACTAAGTACTCAGCATTGGGTTTGGAGGCTTTGCTCCCCAGGAGGTACATTCTCTGGTTCCATGCGACCTATAGACAGCCTGACTAACTCGATGCTGGTAGACCGACCACGAACGCTCCAAGAGCTAATACAAGATTCTTGAAGAACATCATCAGGGAGACTGACAGCCATAATGCTGCGTTACAGGCTAAGGAGACGGCGGACTCTAGAGCACGACTTAGGGGACTGAGAGGACGAAGTGCAAGCCATGGAGGAGGTGGACGAAGGGATCGGAAAGATTTGCATATCTCAGAGAACACCGAGAGGGAGAGAAAGCGGAGGAGAATAGATGACCGTCATGATGAAGATGAGGAGAGGTCACACAGACTCAAAGATGCGAGTTCCCACCGACAGAGCAGGCATAGAGAAGAGAAACGAAACCATGAACGGAGGGAAAGCCCAAGACGTGGCGAAAGCAACGCTGAGGCTGATAACTACGAGGGCCGCTCGCAGCGGTCTTCCCGTCATCACCATCGGACTCGCCGACGCCGTAACCGGAGTGTATCTCGAGACAGTGCTCTACTATCGAGGCATACAAGCCACAAGCAGAAGCGCTCACACTCGAGACCGAATCACCATGATAAGGAGCGCAGTGAACATCACACCCGGCGGAAGAGACGCTCTTCTACGTCTCCGTCATCCGCTTCCCGTTCGCAGCCCAACTCCCGCCAATCTGAGCCAGATCTCGTCACAAGAAGCAGAGACACTACGAATTCAGAACGTCGCTCGAAATCTCCGGACTCTGACACCGATCCCCTAGAAGCAATCATCGGGCCACCGCCGCCGCCTCCCAAGCCAAAAGTACGAGCCCGCGGCCGCGGCACTTTCTCCTCGACCTCTGCAATGGACAGCCATTTCTCCTCGACTTATGACCCGTCTGTCGACGTGCATCCTGATTCGGATTCCGAGGACGACTGGGATCAAGCGCTTGAAGCTTTACGTGACAGACAACGGTGGAAGCAGCAGGGGGCGGAACGGCTCAGATCCGCTGGTTTCACTGAGGATGAGGTACAAAAGTGGGAGAAGGGCGGGGAGAAGAGGGATTCAGATGTGCGTTGGGCAAAGAAAGGGGAGGGAAGAGAGTGGGACCGTGGTAAGGTAGTGGATGACGAAGGAGCTGTCGACCTCAAACCTGAATGGGGTAGGCTGAAGGGGACATGAACACCCCTTCAAAGGTAAGACATGGACAGTTTTGTCGGTGCTCAAGCATTTGTACTAAGGTATTTAGACATTCGGCAGTGAGTACTTCGTACCACCAGTGATATCTAATGAGAACTAGCTTGCGAACATGCATGGACGAAGTTCCTCATTGCCCTGCTCTTGGTCTGTTGCCTTAAAGAAAACAAGTCCGCTGTCTCGGTAGTTTGCACCAGAGTGAACCAGCATGGAACTAACAAGATGGACTACCACCCTCTCAAACATTCTGCTTCACGCATCGAACCTCTACGTTGCAGTGATGACCCAGCTGTGACCAACAGGGAGCGGCTGCAATAGCCTCCAACATCATCCTGAACCCTGTCTTATCCTTCCATTTGATAACCATAGGCACGGATGCCCAGTCAAACCTGACACTGACCATTGTTGGAATAGACGAGTCTGGCTCTATCCCGCGCCACGCTGTCAGAGCTTCTATGAAGAAACAACCCTGCGTCATACACTCCTGAAGGCTTTTCGGAATCGCGCCGAAGCTGGGATCAGAAAGGAAAAAATGCACTGTGGTGTCCGATTGCTGAAACTGGCTTGGCAGAGGCAGTCGTGGTGCGTTTGTCTTCATAACTCCTCCGCCTTTGACCTTGTGGGAGTTGTCTTGGATATTTTGGTGTTTGGCTTTCTTGGCCACTACCTGGCCTTTTCCGTTCTTGTTCTTGTCCGCAAAATCCGCCGCGCTGTCTCGTAATGCACTTCGGGCATCGCGCTTGGGTTTTCTTCGCAGACCGCCAGGGGTAATCTCACGGAATTTTGCAAGTAAGAGAGCGGTGCCATTGCTACTATCGTCCTTGTCGCCGAATGACAAGTTCCGCTCCCTCTTCAAATTCGGGATTCCTTGCGCCAAGGTCGTGACTGTAGGGTTCAGAGCATTTCCAGGAGCATCCGGAAGATTGCTTTCCTGCCGCGCATGGCTTAATACCTCATTAGTCTCTACTCCGGTTTCGAGTCGAGCTGAATTCATGGATCAATGTACCTTGGGCTCGGGCGAATATTTTCGACCCCAGTGATGGCTTGCTGATGTCCGCCAGCTCGCTTACGCTGCTTCACTTCGGCAATCTAAGAAAGGAAGTCAGACTGGAAGAACATTGAAATCCGGATTCAGTTCAAGTACCATTTTCTGATGCAGACGCTCTTCGATCTCCCGGAAGACCCAACGAAGAGCCATCTTGATGCTGTTCTTCTGCGTCAGTACAGCCGCCGAAGCCGGATACACCTCATCTCACCTCCGAGTGTTTTCGGTCCATACTGGAGCCCCCGAGCCAAGATGCTCTCTATTGGTCTTACCCCAGAATCTCTCGCCGTGTTCATTGCCAAATTTATCGATCATGCTTTGGAAGTCACAGTAAGGGCGTTCGACGAGATGACCATTGACAATAGAGTCCTTCATTACGAATTCCTCCATGACTTTGTCCAACTCCTTTCGCATAGGGTGTCCATCTAGGAACCATAGTGGATCCCAGTTGGGTGCGTCCGCTGCTATGGGGTCATGCTTGTGTTAACGGTGACCGTGGCACCAGAGACTTGAGTTGGCTCACCTATCCCAAGTAGTACCATGATGAAGCTGACAGCGTGACTGGTTTGGACGCCTTTTGAAGACTCCCCGGGGTGCTTTTTTTTGTAGATCGATCCTTCTCTTCCGCCTGAGATCTGGATAATACACGCCTAGTGTTTGCTTGTGCATCAAGAAGTCCAAGAAAACAGCGTGAGTGGCTAGGAATATAATCTCGCAAACGTAAACAGTCGTAAGTAGTGAATGCATTCATTTCCAGACGTTTCCTAGCTAGGACAAGACTCTTTCTGGATAAAGAACGAACTGGCGCATAACCGTGCATGAGCAGTTGCTCCTCTCAGATTGTTGTATACCACCATCATACACTGTTAGAGTCTGACAATTGAACCTGTGCACTTGTGTATATAACAGGAATCTTCAAAAATATTCTTTGCGATTGACATAATGCATCATACTGGCGCCAATATATGTTGTGAGTATCTCCGGTGTTGTGTCGGGGTAGAGTTCAAAACAGTAGATTTGACGGGAAGTTTTTGGCTTCCTAAACCCTACGACTCATCAACCACATCCACTGCAGCAAAGATCGGCTCTTGCAATTGCAATTCAATTTATGAACTTTGCAGCAGTCAATAGCAGAAGTGCAGCGAGGTATTATACAACCTTATCGGCAACAGTCAGAAGTCGCTGCGCTCTACCCCTGGACTTGCGGACTACAGGGCCTTCAAGGACGATGGCTACAAAGACGGCCATTTACTCTGAAGGTGAGGATGCTGCAAAGCTGCAGCATGATGTCGAGCCGTTGCTTGTTGACGGCGGTGGGCAATGGACCCTGAGCCAGAGTAGGAAAGGGTTGGAGCGGCAGTTCCGGTTCAAGACGTTCAAGAAGACTTGGGTATGTCCTCCATGCCGTAATCGAGAGTCACATCTATGGTTTTATTACAATGTTGTAAGAAGGGCATCAGGTACGCTGACCAGATTGTATGCAGGAGTTCATGGATGCTGTGGCAAGCAAGAGTGCAAAGGAGAGACATCATCCTGAATGGTCAAATGTGAATCCCTGTATTGTCCAGCCTGCGTACATGTCAAAGACTGATCTGTCAAAGATATATAATAAAGTTTTCATAAGATGGACAACACATTCACCATCAGGGTTGTCTTCTAAAGATGTCAGGATGGCACAGTTTTGTGATGATGAGGCCAAAAGTCTGGGGGTAGTTGAGGAGACACGATTAGAGACGAAGCTTGAGGGTCTACTTGAGCCTCTTGTAAAGTGAAACGCCAGATTCTATTCTTATATCCCCAAGTGTCTACAATATCTCATCTGTTTTTCGAATTCTCAACACAGGTTCTCCAAACAGCTTTTTTGTACAATCAAGGTACACTTTCTTTGTCTTGTTGCCGAGGTGGCTGAAGGGAGAACGCAGTCTGAGCAAGCTCGGTTCAACGCAGAAGTGTTTGCATAGATAATCTTGGTGGACACTTATATTCTGGATTGACCCATTGCTGACTCCGACAGGAAAGGCCTCTTGCAAGCGTATCACAATTTAGCCTGCAGTGCCCGGAACATCCTGCTGCATTTTAGTGTCTAGGTCCTTAGCCAATGACATTTACCACTGGGCCGAGATGAAAGCAATCGAAAGATCATGAGCATCATTGAGCATTCATGCCACCTCGGGGCAAAAGTCTTTGATTCTTTTGTCGAGGTGAAGAAAGAGAAAAGAGAGACAGACCCCCGATGCCTATTAAAAGGGTATCCTTGATATCTTGTGACACCCCATAGATCGCAGCGGCATCCTCTCCTGCAGCGGTGCAATCTCCGTGTCTGTAAAACTACCTACGAGCTTGGGTAAGAACAGATCATCCACAAGCCAAGAGTCCTTCATGGCCAATTCTGGTGACATGTCACGGAGTGTGCACATGATCCATTATAATTTGATAATTTGAGCTGGCCTGGCATCGGAATTGTACAAAGGTACTGAATAGGCCAGCAGCTATTGCGACTGACATAGAAACACTTCTCAGCGTTGATCTATGGCCTTCTGAGACCTGCATGAGGTGTCAATTGGTACACTACGGCGAGTGTGGCCTCGGACGTCGAGAAACAGTTTGCAGCAGCAAGCGTCCTGTGTGCCAGCATGTCTAAGATGGTCCAGGGCCGGATAGTAGAAGTCGGCTTATTTCTGAGCACCTGATGGCCGCCAAGTTAGAAATTGAAGAAGCTTGCCCTTCCTTCTGCAGTTCCGACACTCTCTTGGTCAAGAATGCCGTCGAAGGCGTCTTGCAGGTCCGACTTCAACTCATATGTAGTATTGTGTTTTTCCGTCCTGATTTGAATACCGCTCCGCTAAACAAGTTCCATTGCAATGCGGGACCCAAGGTATAAACACCAGCGATGTGGACGTGAAGCTCTCCTAGACTTTGTCGTCGCCATGACGCGGATGAATATAATCCAGAATCGGCGCAATAACGCGAAGCATGTGAAGGTAGCTTCAGTATGTGCTAAATCTTGGTGTAACGAATAAAGAGTGAGACGTCGGATCATGCCCATTTCTAGTAAACAATCCTGCATCGTTACTATTTCTGAGGTCCGAAAGACATGTTGTATTGAAATGTAATCGTTGCGCCATCTGTAGCTATCCTAGAGTAAATCTTCGGATCGCAGAGGAGCAGAGATATACAACATATAAACGAGATTGTGGTGTAGCACGGGATTTCCTTTTCGGTACCCAGAGTGGGTCTTTCTCGAGCCGAGGACTTTGGACCCAGGGGAGAAGGAATAACAAGTCGCGATATGGAGTCGAGAGAATACCTCTAGCTTGGACGGACGGACCAGGGTTGCCATCTCACAATGCGGACAATGAATGCAATGAAAATTTTCAGAGATCTCATGAGCATACCGGCAGTCTGAAAGCGTGCCCACAGGGAGCTGCAGCAATGGCAGCAGCAGTACTGGGCGAATCCAAGGGCATCGATGTGCCGGAAGAACCCGGCCGACACCACCGGCCTCAGACCAGTGCTAGCAATATTGACAGCACGATAACACATCCAGGCTCGGTGAAGATCAACGTGCAAGGAGCCTTCATAGTCGATGAAGACTCGGCGTTGGCCGATGGCACAGCCAAGAACGGGGCTCACCATGAGACCACCAACATCAGACTCCCTAACCATACCGCCGTAGTCAGCCATGTAGCCGTGGACGTACGTACCTGTGTTTCTCCAAAACTGTTCCAAACCCGGAGATCGAACCTTTGCTGATGTCGTGTCTATAGATTGGGGGCTCCCTCGCCAAACTCGTCTACTTCTCCCGTGAACCCGAAACTGCGGAACCCGGGGGTAGACTGAACTTTCTCAAATTTGAGACTGATCGAATCGACTCATGTCTGGACTTTATGCAGCAGCTGAAGGTCAAGCAACAGAAACTCAATGGCTCCAGGCCGGGTGAGTTGTGTGTTATGGCGACTGGAGGGGGTGCGTATAAGTACTACGACCAAATGAGAGAAGTTCTTGGCGTTGAAGTGCTCCGGGAGGACGAGATGGAGTGTCTGATAATCGGTAAGCCATAACCTGGAGCCGTGAGAACTCATTGTCAAGGTTTGTCAGCATCCATTTACCCAACGCAGGCCTCGATTTCTTCATCACGGAGATCCCATGCGAAGTCTTTTCCTACAGCGAGACGGACCCAATGCACTTCGCCGAAGCCCGCGCGGACATCTACCCATATCTGCTCGTAAACATCGGCTCCGGAGTGTCCATGATCAAAGTATCCGGGCCCCGCAACTACGAGCGAATAGGCGGAACCTCATTAGGGGGCGGTACGCTATGGGGTCTACTCTCGCTATTGACCGGAGCGCGGACCTTTGACGACATGCTCGCCATGGCCGAAAAGGGGGACAACAGTGCCGTCGACATGCTCGTCGGAGACATCTACGGTACCGACTACAACAAAATCGGCCTCAAAAGCACCACCATCGCAAGCAGCTTCGGCAAAGTCTTCCGAATGAAGCGCCAAGCGGAGCGGGATGCGGAGGATGGCGGGGGCCTTGCGAATGGAGATCGTCACCAGCATCTCGATGCCCATCCCCCGGCGGGCGACGACCGGCAAAGCTTCAGTGCGGAGGACATGAGCCGGAGTCTGCTTTACGCTATCAGGTATGCTCGCGGGGATCTCAGAAAGCGGTTGACAGTGGGACACTCTCAGGTAATCGTGTTATAGTAACAATATCGGTCAGATCGCGTATCTGCAGTCGGAAAAGCACAACCTCGAACACATTTACTTCGGTGGGTCCTTTATCAGGGGTCATCGGCAGACGATGAACACCTTGTCATACGCCATCAAGTTCTGGTCCAAAGGCGAGAAGAAAGCATACTTTCTCCGACACGAGGGATATCTAGGGGCCGTGGGAGCATTCGTAAAGCGACAGCCTAAGAATTGGGGTCGGCGGAACAGCCTCGAAGATATTGGGGCAGGGAGATGAGGCAGACGGGAAGTGGCAGTTATCAATTCTGTTGTTGAGCTTAGCTCTTGATTCAGTATCGAATCTCTGCTAGCCCGAGGAGGCGCCGAAACGCTCTTCTGCCTCTGCATTGCTGGGAGGCTCATTACTTTTTACTCTGATGTATGTGATGGTGGGGTCTAGACGGTCTTAGAGGTCGGAAGAATGACACTGGTGGCGTTAACACCAAGTTCTGTGGCATTCATGCCATAATATAATTACAGGGTAGAATCATTAGCCCTAAAGGCTAAGAGCTGGAGACCTTGTGTTCCTGGCGTGCTCCTGGTCATACCCTTGCGCACTCTTCAGGCGTTGTCGGTTAACGACTACATTCCTCAGAGGTACATGATAATGTCTGCAACCCGATGTGGAGCAGTGGCAATCAGAGAAGACCTTCAATGTATTGTTGATACTTAGCTAGAGTTGTCTCCGTATGATGTTATCTTGAGTTTACCACTTTGTCAGAGGCAGGCGTCAAGGCAGTGGATTGTTGATGTTTACGCGATCTTATAGGGGTCATTTTAAGCCTAAAGAGGCAACACCAAGTACTACGTACTGTTCCTTCCTGTGAATCGAATGCCTACAGCTCAGCAGCTAGGATTGGATGAAAAGATGAGATTCAACGTCGGCGACCTTGCTCATTACCGTCAGCCGCTTCTAACAGAAGTGAATTTTATGTAGACATGATTTGTACGTTTGAGAGATTATGTGAAAGCTTCGAGGAGCTTATGTGCTTGCTATCTCTTCTTGGCCGAACACAGCTTTCTTCACTTCTTGGGCTTCACATGAGCCAATTCGCTCCTCACAGGGACATTGTGTTTCCTCCCCGGCTGCGGAAACCCATGCACATCGACCTCCTTCCTGAAGATCAAACAGTGAGTCGAGCCTCCGAAGTGGAACATGCCGAGCTGCTCCCCCTTCTCCACATGCTGACCCTCCTTGACCGTGATGTCACACGTTGACACCTCCGCCATGCCCACCCCGATAAACGCCATCAACCCGATGGCCGGGTTATCGGCCTCGATGAAGATGATGCCCCGCGTGGCCACGGCAGTGATATAGGCCTGCGAAACACTCTCGCCACCCTCGTCTGCCTTATGGTTCTCGCTGAAGTCTTCGAATAGCGGCTCGGAGTAGTACGTGCCGTCTTGCACGAAGGCTTTGACGATCTTACCGCTGACGGGACTGTGCCAGCGGTGGTAGCTTAGTGCGCTGAGGAAGGCTTGGTAAATTGTTCCGCCGACGAATTTTTCGGCTAGGCTGTCGTGACCGAGCATGTCGAGAAGGGAGTAGGGTTGGCTTTTGATCCAGAAGTGGTCGCGGACTTTGACGTTGTGAGCGACCTTGAAGGGGGTAGATTCGCAGGCGTTGGCGATGATGTTGGGGTTGTCGGGGCCGGCGACGGGGCGGATGCCTTCTTTGTAGGTGCGGGTGAAGAAATTGTCCCAGGATGTGAAACCGTAGTTTTTCGCCTGGGGGTCACAGTTGTACATATCCACGAACTTGTGGGAGGTCACGCCGATGTTGGCGGTAGCGGTCAGGTCTTTGATGCCGGTGGAGCCGAACCAGCCTGTCGAGCTCTCGTTGAGGACTTCGGTTGACGCTGGCGACATGAGATACTCGCCCCATGCGTTGAGCATCTTCTTGATCATAGCGTTCACTTTGGGATCCAGGAAAAGGGCAAATCCACTGTGAGTACCCATTGGCCAATCTAGGATTGCATTGATAGGCAGACCGACGAGGCCGACTCGTTCGGACTTGTCACTCCATGATGGAGCGGTGGTCAGAACGTGATTGAAGACCTGTAGCAGGTGCTCATAGTCTCGAATTTGGGAGTTACCGCTGGGATCTTTCGAACAGTACTTCTTGCGAGGGACCTGCTGGAACATGGATGTGAACAGCAGATACAGACGGGTGTCTCCCTCGATCATTTCTCTGAATTCCTTCATGACCGGGTGTAAATGCTGGGGATTCTCGTCAACGTGGCTGACTACACTAGACAGCCATTCTTGGTGGACGCGATGGTCCTGAGGGAGCCATTTCCCAGTGCTTTGCAGATGTTAGCATGGGGTTTATGGTGACTGTATGCTCGAAGTCTCTTCTCACCGAGGACGCCTGTGCTCTTCAGGTACATCAGGATGTGGGTGATCCATGTTGGGCACTGGATTACGTCAATTAGGGAATGTGTTGTCGGCGTATATCGATAGCACTTTGTCCAGAGAATGCGGCAGCTGGACAGTATCGTAGTCGTCGTGCAAGTTGTCTGCGTTGAGTGTTCTCTCTGGGTTTCCAAGGCCAGGTAATTAAGTTAGTGGGGCAGCCAGCAGGGTCGGGGGTTGGGGATGACGATATTGGGGTCTACTTAGCTCGGGTCAGAAACCCGCGGGTCACGGCACGGCACGCGGAAGCGACCTGCTGCGCTGAACCTGACCTAGCTCTTAAGTCATTGTGATATCATTGCTTACTCATCTCTTACTAAGCACCTCTATTTATGTCTTAGTCATCATTTCCTATATATACTCTACATAGCATAAACAAATAGAAACAACTTTCTACAGACTGATTCACATCTAATAGCATCAAAGATTTAAAGCATACTTTTAAGCAGCTTTAAAACTCAGACTTCAGTCTGAGCTAATTTGATTTATATTTTAATTGTAAAAATTTCAATATAATAATATATAAATTACATATTCATTCTCTTTTCAATGCTTATCACTACTTCAGCATTGAGACTACAGAATAAAGAAATAAATTTTTATATTATATTATATAAAAAAAAATTCTATCTTTCTTATATTGTGACATATCTGACAGCAATTTAAACTGAACTAAAATTAATTTATTAATTTATTGAAAGAAAGTAAATACTCATGCTATACTATGCTGTTTAGTGAAATCTTTAAACTGTGTTGTCTATGAGTACATCTTAATTAAGAAAGTTACAGAAAAAGTAAAAAGAATGTTGACTGCAATTAATGTAAGCAGAGTTTTTACTTAATTTTTAATATTAATTTTATTTTACTTTATAAAAGCAGCTAAAACATCACTTCTCAACATTTTTACTTAATAAAACTGTGTCTATTGACTCTTACTGACAGCAAACATTAGATGACTAAATGCATCATTAAGAGTTTAATAAATTATTTAAAAGTTTAATTAATTATTAATAATGAGTTTTATAAATTTAATGAACTGCTTAAAAATTCATTTAAATAAAGACTTAATAAGTCTGTCAACAATTATCTCTTGACTAAGTATAAAGTCTATTTGAATCTGATTGTACTTATGCAGATTATGAATGTTGTAATAAAAGATATTGATGTACTTTAATCATTTATGTACATATATGTTCTTAATTAAGATCAAAATGACTTAATTATCTTTTTTAAGCTGAATAAGTAAAGATATTTAATGAGCTTTATTCTTTTAAATGTTTATACAATGTAAATTAACTTCAAAATATTTACTTATGCTTATATCTCTTAATATCTGTTCAAGTCAGATCTCAGTCTTTATATACATTGATATGATTATATATTCAGTCTCAGTAATTAAGATAACAACAAACTTTTATTTTTAATTTATTCACAACACTGATTTATCTTTAAGCATATAAATATACTTTAAAATTAATTTCTAATTCTGTTTGTCTGAAATATAGTTAAAGTCAGAGTATTTAAGCATTGCTTGACTTTCATTAAAACTGTACATAATGCTGAGATTAATGATTAATCTTATGTACTGCAGTAATTTCTTAAATGTGTATTCATAATGCTCTGCAAAATTACTGAGATATTGATTTAATCAACTTAATGTGAAGATGATGTCTAACTAAATATGAATTATTATATACATTAAACTTTCAATTACTTATTAATACTGTCTTTAATTTATTCTTTGATCAGTTAAGCTGACAAAATAAAAAATATTATATTTATTAAATGAAATACTGATGACTCTATGCTTATCAGATTGCATATAAAGATCTTTTAATATCTTATTTATGTAATAAGTCTAATTCAGGCACAGAGTTCTCATTTTGTAATTATATATAATTTAAATGTTAAGAATTTTCTGTATCTTTTTTAAGTTCTTAACTGTAAACACACTTACAAGAGCTTGCTTAAATTAAAGAATGTATAATAGATTTATTGAAGTTATAATAATATTATTTATATAAAGAAGCAACATAATTCTTTTAATGCTGTAAAGAAGAAGACAGAGATCAGTCTTACTTTAATGAAAACTTAATTTAAGCAATTTAATGATACATTATTTATGTCAGTTCTGTGTGACTTGCTTAAGATCATAAAGACTGTGCAGTATGTGCAGAACACAATTAAA
>JAABUU010005117.1_pt1 | contig 14952 bp, 14 predicted proteins | sample 5559301 | NCBI WGS metagenome assembly JAABUU01 (sample SAMN10711884, study PRJNA513360) | rock metagenome | isolation source: Antarctica rocks | place: Antarctica: Victoria Land, Richard Nunatak white | reverse complement strand
GTGCGCCTGTCGTCATGCTGCCGCCAAAGCCTGATCGCACGGAAATAGCAAGCTGCTGAAACTTGGTGACATTCACCACCGACATGGCATACAGCATGATAAAAAACGCCACCAAGAGTGTCATCATGTCCGCATAGGTCAAAAGCCAGCGCTCGCTGTTCTCGTGCTCCCCGCCGCCATGCCCGCCGCCGCGCCTGCCTTTGCCGTGTCCTTTTGCCGACATACACTGTCCTCCCTAACTTTGAGCCGGGCCATCCATAGCCCGGCATGTTCGCCATAAGCGTTCTAAGCGGCCATTTCCATGGACTAAGCGGCCATTTCCACGGCAGCGTCAAACGCCTTGCGGATTTTGGGGGCCAGGAACGCCTTGAGTTTTTCTTCTACAATGCGCGGGTTGTCGCCCGCCTGGATAGCGAGAATGCCTTCCATGACAATCTCTTTGCCCAGCACTTCCTCGCTGCTGACATGCTTGAGCTTGTTGCTCAGGGGCAGAAACAGCAGGTTCGCGCTGGACACGCCGTACAAAGTGGCGATAAACGCTGCGGCAATGCTCGGTCCCATAGAGCCGGGATCGGAAAGATTGCCCAGCATGTGCACCAGGCCCGCGACAGTGCCAATCACGCCCAGGGTGGGGGAGAAGCCCGCCATGGTTGCGTACAAAGTCGCCCCCGCCGCGTGGCGCGTGCCGATAAACGCAATATCAGTCTGCAATATCTCGCGCACCAGCTCGGGGTCGGTGCCGTCAATGGCGAGCTGAATGCCTTTCTTAAGGAAAGGGTCGTCAATCTCGCGCGTCTGGTCTTCCAAAGCCAGCAGGCCCTCGCGGCGGGCGCGCTCGGCAAAGCCCACCAGCATTTTAATCACGCCCGCGTTGTCTTCTTTCTTGCTAATAAACGCGTTCTTGGTCACGCCCGCGATGCCGAGAATGCCCGACAAAGGCACGGACATCATGGATGCCCCCAATGTCCCGCCGAACACCAGCACCAGGGCAGATGGATTAATCATCGCCTTGAGGTCGCCGCCCTCCATCAGCACCGAGCCGAAGAACGCGCCCCAGGCCAGCACAAAACCGATTATCGTTGCCAAATCCATGTGTATCTTCTCCGTGCCGTGTATCTTCTCCGGGCCAATGCGCCCTAGTACGCGCCTTCTAATACGCGTCTTGATGCTCCAGGGCCAGCTCGCCAACGCGCGGGCGGGAAAGCAGCGGGCCTGCCGCCTGACGCCAGGCCAGCACGCGATTGATAATCTCCCCTCGCGGCTCGCGCACCAGCATCATCTTGCCTGTCACCAGGGTAATGTGCGTATCGGGCGTGGACTCAACAAACTCAATCAGGTCGGCATTGACGGCAATCTCGGTGCCGTCAAAGCGCGTAACAACGATCATGGCGGTGTTCTTTCTCTTGTTCCCGCCCCCTCTTCCTTTGAGAGAAGAGGGCGGCGGGGCTGTCCTCAGATTACTGCTTGATGTTGATGACTTCGTTGAGCAACTGGTCTACCGTTGTGATAATCTTGGTATTGGCCTGGAAGCCGCGCTGGGTGATAATCATGTCCGTAAACTCCTTGGATAAGTCCACGTTGGATTGCTCCAGGTAGCCTGTGCTCACCTTGCCCAGGCCGGAGGATTGTGCGGTGCCCACCTGCGGCAGGCCCGAATTGATGGTGCTGGAGAAGTTGTTGCTGCCTGCGCGGGACAGCCCCTCCGGGTTGGCAAAGTTGCTCATGGCAATTTGGCCTAGCGTGCGTGTCTGGCCGTTGTTGAAGTCCCCGGTAATCGTGCCGGTATCGTCAATGGTGAAGTTAGACAAAGTGCCCGGCCCGAAGCCGTTCTGCGAGATCGGCGCGGCATTGGACTGGCCCGACACTTGCGTCATGGCTGTGAAGTCCGGCGTAATCGTTTGCGGCGAGGTGGAGCCGTCGTTAGAATTAAATGTCATGGCCCCAACGGTAGAGTTGGTTTTGTCAAACTTGCCGTTGCTGTCAAAGGCAATTGTTCCGCCCGCTGTGGGCGTGGCGGGCTGGCCGTCAAACTGGTAGCCCCAGTTCCATTTGTCGGTGGGCTGGCCTGCCCCTGGCCCGGTTGTGGGCGGAGCCTGGCGGCTGAACGACAGGGTGGCGGTATGCACTTCGCCCAGGCTGTCGTAGACTTTGACTGAGCGTGAATAGGGCGCATCGGTGGAGGCGGCCTCCGCGCTCAGATTGCCTCCAAATGCAGCGGCAGACGTGGGGAACACTGAAGTCAGGCTGCCGACAGGAATGGAGAGGTGCGAGCTGGCATCAATCTGCTTGGTGGTGTCCGCTTTGTCGGTGGCGGGGTCGGCCTGCCATCCCAGCACATACTGGCCCGTAGACGAGTTAACCAGGTTGCCGTTGCTGTCCACAGAAAACGAGCCGTCCCGCGTGTACTGCACGTCGCTGCCCTGGCCCAGCATAAAGAACCCGTTACCTTGAATGGCAAGGTCGGTGGGGCGCGATGTGCTTTCCAGGCCGCCCTGCTGCATCAGTGTGCTGATGCTCGCCACCTGCACGCCCAGGCCCACCTGCTGCGCATTCGTGCCGCCGATATTCTTGCCGTCGCCTTTGGATGCGCCCACCAGCGTCTGCGACAATTGATCTTCAAATGTCACCCGGCCTGCTTTGTAGGCGGTCGTGTTGACATTGGCGATGTTGTTGCCAATCACATCCATCTTTTCCTGGTGCGCCTCAATTGCGGCGACTCCGTTAAACATAGCCTGAAGCATTGTGTTGTCCTTTTCTTTCAAGCCCGGCGCTCAGTCATTCGCGCGGGGCGGGGTCGTCGGCGTCCTTGGGAAAAGGTCCCGCCGTGTGGTTGATGTGCGCTCCCTTGGAAGTTTAGATTAAGAGGGCGCTGTCGATGTTGGTGAAGATATTGTCTTTCATGTCGCCTCGGGCGACGGCGGTAATCACGGTGCGGTTGGGCACCGACACGACCAGGGCGGCTTTGTCCATCAGCACCAGCGATTCGCGCGCTCCTTTGGCGGCGGCTTTGGTGATAGCCTCGCCGAGCTTTGCCATGTCGCTGTCGCTGAGTGTGATGTGCCGCGAGGCCAGTCTTGTCTGCGCATGGCCGGAGAACTTGACTTGGGCTTTGGCGGCCCCGGCCAGTCCTGTCTGCATCCCGGCTTTGGCATGCACATCGGCGAGCACCTGGTCAAAGCGCGGCGTGCCCGGCTGGGGACGCTGCGTTTGGGCGGGCGGCGGCGCCGTGGGCGGCGTGCCTAAGATGCGGCTTTCAATGTCAATGGCGGACATTTACTTGATCCCTGTCACTTTGGATGCGTCTATGTCCTGGTCGCCGATATGCAGGTACGTTTTGCCGTTCTGCACCGCCACGGAGCTGACAATGCCCGATACCGCGCTGTCGCCCGCCCCGGCATTGACCGTCTTGCCGATGAGCGACGCTCCCTGCGAAAGCTGGTTGAACTGCGAGGCCGTGGTCATAGTCTGGTTGAGGTTCTGCATCTGCTCGAGCGATGAGAACTGGGCAAGCTGCGCCAGTGTTTCCTTCTGGTCGGTGGGCGCGGTGGGGTCTTGGTTCTTCAGCTCGGTAATCAGCAGGCTGAGGAACTGGTTCTTGTCTAGGCTGCCTGTGCTTTGCTTGACCAGCCCGTCGCTGCCGACATTGGTTGCCGTGCCCGAAGCGTTGGCGTAAGTGTTGATTGTGCTGTCGGCCATCTGCTTTTCTCCTTTTCTTTGGTAATCTCGTGCGTTCTAAGTTAATCTCTTGTGCGCCCTAAGCGCGCGTGTCCAGCCTGCCTGCGGCGGGTGATAATGCGAGGGCGGGCGCGTCCGGCTCGTCGTGTTCTGCGGCGAAAGCTGTCCCTGCGAGCGCCGTCTGGCGGTGCTCTGGGTTTCGCGTGCCGGTTCCCCCTCCGCCTGCCCCGAATGTGTTTCCTCCATTTCCCGCTGCCGTGCTCGCCGCTGATGCTTGGCTTCCAGGCGCGGACTGCGATTGCGCGTCGTGCGGCGCGTGCTGCCTGTTGTTTCCTCCAAATCCGCCGCTTGTGCTTTGCGCCTCGCTGCCGGCTTCCGCCGGGCGCACCGTCACTGTGAAACGCTCCAGGTGCAGCCCGGCTTCGCGCAATGTGCGCCGCAAGTCCGCGCCTCCTGTTTCCAGCGCCTGCTTGACAGCCGCGCTGTCTGCGACCACATGGGCGGTGACCCGCGTGCCGCCGGTGCCCTGGGCGTCCGGCGTCATTGAAACCGAAACTTGCAGCTTGCCCCAATCCTGCGGGTGAAGCTGCAAAGTCATCTGCCCGCGTCCGTGTCCCAGCACCTGTGCGTGCAGGGCTTGCACGCTTTCCCCTGCCTGCTGCATGAGGGCCGCGTGGTCTGCGGGAGCAACCGGAGCGGCGGGCGTGGCGGCGGCCTTTGCTTCGCCTGCGGGGGCTGCCATCGGCAGCAGCGCCGCCCCGGAGCTGTCTTCGCTGCCCTTGTTCGCTTTGTCTTTTGCTTGCTCGGCTTGGGCGATACTCATTTGCGCCCAATCCTGCATGGTTCGGCTATCCGGCAGTGCGGGGGCAGGCAGAACAGCAAGCGGCTGGCCTGCGTTTGTTTTGGCTGCCGTTTCCAAGGCTCCCAAGGCTGGAAGCGCCTGTGCGTGCCTGCCGATGCTTGTATTGTTTTTGCCGATGCTTGTATTATTGGCAGGTTGAGCCGTGTTTTGCAGGGCTGTTTGTCCAAACTGCGCGTAGCCTTGCAGAGCCAGTTTTGTGGAGGCAGAGGCCGCTGTGTCCGGCGCAGGAGGCGGCAATGCGCTTGACGCCGCTGGTGCAGCCAAGACCGCTGCGCCTGCTAACACAGGCATGCTTGCCGCTGATGCCGACACGTCTGCGGCCAAGGCTCCCGCTGGTGCAGACTTGCTTGCAGCAGGCGACAAAGCAGAAACAGGCGCGTTTGACGCCAATGCCATCGTGGAAACAACGCCGCTTGTCGGCATAGGCAGGCTGGGCAAAGCTGGGCTGGAGGCGGCGAGGCTTGCCGCCGCGCTGCCGCCGTCCGCTTGGCCTGCTGCCGTCAGCATCCCCGCCTCTCGGCCTGCGGGCACTGCCGTCAGCGTCCCCGCTTTGGGAGCCGGTGCGAACGGCGCAGACAAGGCCGAGCCTGCTGCCGCAGACAAGGCCGGGCCTGCCGCCGATGCCGGAGCCAGAGGCGGGGCGTCAAGCAGCCGTGAGAACGGCGCAGGGGCGTGTTCTGCGTTTGGCGCCGAAACGGGCGCTATGGTTTGCGCGGTTTGGGGAAGCAACTCACCGCCCGAATGCAAGCCGGTTCCGCCTTGGGGGGCGGGGGTGCTTGCGAGGCTGGTGTCCATCGCTTCTGCTATGTTTGCTGCCTGCGCCCCCGCCTCAAGCGGCGTGAGGGCTAGTGGAACCGGCGGGCCGGGAAGAACAACCGCCGATACCGGGATGGGTGTATCGGTCGGCAAGGGCTGCAAAGAAACCAGGGAAAGGCCGGGGTGAGCCGGGTCATCCGCGCCGTCCTTGTTGCTATGTTTGTCGGCGTGCGTGTCGCGGCTGCTGTCGTCCCGCGCGTTGTTGTCAGTGTTCGGGCCTGCGTGCGGCGCGCGGCCTGCGGGCGACCCGCCTTGCTGCGCCAGCAATGCGGCAAACGCCAGGGCCGCGCCTGCCGATGTCGGCGGACCCGCACCGGGCGGCCCGCCGGGGGCCGGGGTTTGCGAAACCGGCGCGGGCGGGGCAATGTCCAGGGACATAGGAACCTCCTGTATTTTGTTGTCAGTGTTGAGTATCGGCACGCGCCGCGCAGAACTTTAGGGCACCGGGGAAACAATTTCTGAATAGGCGTGAACTAAGGGCGTTTCTTGGGTGTATTGCTAGCGTTGAGAGTGCATACCAACGACGGAACAGTTTCGTCCGTCGTTGGTATGGGCTTGGCACGCGCTCCCAACGCCGAGGAAAAGCGCTGGGAAAGAGGCGAAGTTTCCGCCAGCCTCGGCTTGGGGTAAACCAACATGCCCCAACGCGCTCCTTTTGCCAAGTTTTCACACTGTTATGCCTGAGCTTTACACAATCGGCTACGAAGGATTAAGTCAGGATGCGCTGTTCCAGGCAGTGCTGCTTTACGATGTGCAGACAGTGCTGGACATCCGCGAGCGGCCCCAAAGCCGCAAGCCCGGCCTGTCCAAGAGCGCCCTGGGCAGTGCGGCGGCAGGCTTTGGCATGCAGTACGCGCACATTCGGGCGCTAGGCACGCCCCGCGACATCCGTTACCGGCGCAAGGTGGACGGTGACCAGCAGGCATTTGAAAGAGACTTCTTAACATACTTAGCCACCCAGGACGAGGCAGTAGACGCGCTTGCGGCGCGGGCGCAGACGGAGCGCTGCTGCCTGCTGTGCTTTGAGGCGAATGTTTTGGAGTGCCACCGTTTGTTTGTCGCCGCGCGCGGCTGAGCGCAGCGGCGGGGCATTGACAGTGGTGCATCTGACAGGACAAGAAGCGCCGCCGGGCTGAACAGGCAAAGGTCGCATTTGGCACACGCGCAGGCGGCAACGTATCCCCGCCCGGCGCAGGTACACTTAAGGAAAGGCCAAGCCAAACTCATGCCCAAAAAACCACTGTTTCCGAAACGCCCCAAGCCCGCCGCGCCGTTCGCCGAGGGGGCGGGCAATAAGAGCCGTCCCGCCAAACCAAACCAGCCCTTTGCCGCCAAGCCTTCAGCGGAAGCAAAGAACATATTCGCGCCCAAGCCCACAGGCGAGGCAAAGCCTGCGTTCACGCCCAAGCCGCGCGCCCGCATGTCCGGCAATGCCAAAGGGACGGCCAGCCCAAAGCATGCCGCCAAACCCACTCTGCCGCCTGCTGACGAGCCGATGGAGCTGCCTGGGTTTGACCAGCTCGGCCTGTCCGCGCCTCTCTTCCAGGCGGTGCGTGACCTGGGCTTTGAGCAGCCGACCCCAATCCAGGCGCGGGCGATTCCGCCCCTGCTTGCCGGACGCGACCTGATTGGGCAGGCACAGACAGGAACCGGCAAAACCGCCGCCTTCGCCCTGCCGCTGCTGCAAAAGTGCGATCCTGCCCAGACCTATACGCAGGCGCTGATTTTGGAGCCGACCCGCGAGCTTGCTATTCAAGTGGCGGGCGGCATCCATGACCTCGCTAGGCACACCGGCCTGCGTGTCGTGCCGGTGTATGGCGGGCAGCCATTAGACCGTCAGTTCCGCGCGCTGCGCGAAGGTGCGCAGATTGTGGTGGGAACGCCGGGCCGGGTCTTGGATCACATGCGCCGGGGCACGCTCTCTTTGGAGCAGGTGCAGGTGTGCGTGCTGGACGAAGCCGACGAGATGCTGGCCCTAGGCTTCTTAGAGGACATGGAGACGATCCTGGCGGAACTGCCGCAACCGCGCCAACTGGCCTTTTTCTCCGCCACCATGCCGCCGCGCATTGCCGCGCTGACCGGGCGCTTTCTGCAAGACCCTGCCCATATCGCCATCCAAACCGGACGACGCACGGTAGAAACTACCAATCAGACCTACTACGAAGTCGCGCCGGGCCGCAAATTAGAAGCCCTGGGCCGCGTGCTGGATATGGAGACGCCCGGCCCCACAATTGTCTTTTGCCGCACGCGTCAGGAAACCAACGATCTGGCCGATGCCCTGCGCCTGCGCGGCTACAGCGCCGAGGCCCTGCACGGCGACCTGGGCCAGCCCGACCGGGACAGGGTCATGCGAAGGTTCCGCGAGGGCCTGGCGGACCTGCTGGTCGCCACCGATGTGGCCGCGCGCGGGCTGGACATTGACACCGTCACGCATGTTATCAACTATGACATTCCGTGGGACGTGGAGCAGTATATCCACCGGGTCGGGCGCACAGGCCGCGCGGGCCGGACGGGTGATGCCATCACATTGGTGGAGGGCCGCGAGCGTCGTCAGCTTCAAGCCATTGAGCAAATGATTGGCTCGCCCATCAAGCCGGCGCGCATCCCCACCGCCGCCGACATCGCCGCGCGTCGGCGCGACCGGTTCCGGGATGCTTTGCAGGAAACATTGCAGGCGCGCACGTTTGATGCACATTTAGCGACAGTGGAGTTTTTGGCAGGAGAATACGAAACGGCAGACATTGCCGCCGCCGCCCTGCACATGCTGTGGAGCCGCGACCACGCCGGGCCGGAGGAGGCCGCAGAAGAACTCAATGCCGATGCCGAGCAGCCGGAAGCGGGCATGACGCGGCTGTTTATCGGGATGGGAAGGCGCGACAACCTCCGCCCCGCCGACCTGGCGGGCGCAATCAGCAACGAAGCCGGGATTTCAGGCCGGTCACTCGGCGTGATTGACATTCTAGACCGCACCGCGTTTGTGGAAGTGCCCACGGCGGACGCCCAGAAAGTCATTACGGCACTCAGGCAGGCCACCCTGCGCGGGCGTCAGGTGAAAGTGGAAGCCGCCCAGCCTGGCCGCTAGGCAAAGCGAAGCGCGCAAACCGCGACAATTCTGCCGATTGCGGGTATAACCCGTGCAGAGCCAAATCCCAAGCCAACGAAGGAGACATGAACATGGAAGCCTACTGCGTCAAGTGCAAAGCCAAGCGAGAAGTAAAAGACCCTGTGGAAGTGACTATGAAGAACGGCAAGCCCGCCGTGCAAGGCACATGCAGCACCTGCGGCACCAAGATATTCAAGATTGGCGCGATGGCAAAGTAGCCAAGACCGCAGTCAAGGCTGTTGCTATGACTGACCCGCGCGCTGTCAAGAAAATCCTGCGCACACTGGAAGAGCAGTTTGAAGCCCTGCAAGATGCAGGGCTTCAGCCGCGTGTCGCCGTGCTCAGCCTGTCCCACTACCAAGCGCTGATGGCGTATCTGGCCGGGGAAGCGGGCCTGGAGCACATGGAAGCGCATGCGGAATGGCGCAACTGCCGCCTCGTCGCCATTGCCACCGAAGGCGTGGTTGACCTCGTACCCGATGTGCAGGACATCTGGGAGCAGCCGGAAGCGTTCCTGCGGGCGCGAGGCCTGGATACTCCCGGCGAGGCATACCCCGCCCCAAAGCCCGACCAGGAAGCGGAAGTGCGCTTCACTGACGACTTCTAGCGCCTCGCAAGGCTCCCGCGCACCCGCTGCGGAATGCGATAACACGCATTCCAATACCAGCCGCGCACCGGCGAGCCAGCCAGTGTTTCCCGCCAAATACTCTCCCCGACTTTCTATGCTCTGCCTCTCCCCGCACGCATGCAGGAATTGCATGCAAGGCGCACGAACTTACGTGTGCGACTTATCACGCGAGGAGAAACACAATGCAGTACACATGCTTGGGGCGCACCGGCCTCAAAGTCAGCCGCCTGTGCCTGGGCACAATGAACTTTGGCCCCCAAACCACCGAACCCGACAGCTACGCCATCATGGATCACGCCCTCGCGCAGGGCATCAACTTCTGGGATACCGCCAACGGCTACGGCGGCAAAGGCGCGACGGAAAGCATTATCGGGCGCTACTTCGCGCAGGGCGGCAGCCGCCGCGAGCGGGTTGTCATCGCCACCAAAGTCTACGGCGACATGGGCGTGGATACCCTCAGCGACTGGCCCAATACGGGCAAGCTGTCCGCGCGCAACATCCGCCAGGCGTGCGATGCCAGCCTGAAACGCCTGCAAACCGACTATATTGACCTCTACCAAATGCACCACGTAGACCGCGACACGCCCTGGGAAGAGATTTACCAGGCATTTGAAACCCTGGTGCAGCAGGGCAAAGTCATCTACTTTGGCACGTCGAACTTCGCTGGCTGGCATATCGCGCAGGGCAGTGAAATCGCTAGGCAGCGCAGCTTCCTGGGCCTGGTCAGCGAGCAAAGCCTCTATAACCTGAATGCGCGCGCCATTGAAATGGAAGTGATCCCCGCCTGCAAGCACTACGGCCTGGGCCTGATTCCCTGGTCGCCGCTGGCGGGCGGACTTTTGGGAGGCGTTTTGCAAAAGGCGACTGAGGGGCGACGCTCGTCTGAAGGCGCGCAGAAGCAGGTGGAAGAAAACCGCCCCAAGCTGGAGCGTTACGAGGAATTGTGCCAGACGCTGGGCGAAAAGCCCGCCGATGTTGCCCTGGCCTGGCTGCTGGCAAACCCCGTCGTCACGGCCCCAATCATTGGCCCCCGCACCTTGGAGCAGCTAGACGGCTCTTTGCGCGCCCTGGACATCACCTTGTCCGAGGACACGATGAAGCAGCTAGACGACATCTTCCCCGGCCACAAACCCGCCCCTGAAGACTACGCCTGGTGACACAAAAATGGGGCGCAGGATGTTAATCCTGCGCCCTTGACCTTTTCAATCAAGCATATCCAGGTTATTGAGAGTGACCCAACGTTCTTCTGGGTCCATATTACCCAACCAAGCATCAAATCCGTCCGTCTCATATCGCATTGGAATTAAATATAGGTCTAGACTATTGTTTCGCACCTCTGCCCGACACGATCCGCACCTGTTACATTTGTTTGACTTGCAACCACAGTCGCACGGTTTGCAGTTCCTAGTGTCTATTAAACATTGGCAGCGCCGGTTTCGGCAGTGTGAAATGCGCCATTCTGTCTTACAGACATTACACGAATACAAGGTGCTCCATCCAACAATCTCATAACTCACGGATGTGTGCCCATTCTGGCATTTAACGCTGATTTCTCCATCAGTCATCGTACTATACCCCCTCTCAGCCATAAAGGCTGATAACAAGTTCCTCCTGTGCTATCTCAGTAGCACTGGAACATAAACCACTGACTATTCAGTGGCTTATCATAAAACTGTCAATCGATTGGGCCTGACAATGGAAACGTATTCGATTGAGGTGGAGGACACCCCAAATGGCAAATGGGTCTTACCATACCTACTATACACCATTTACCAGAAAAAGTACCAACTTTTGGAAAATGCTGCTAAAATGTTCGTGACTGCAAAGTGCCCGCATAGCTTATGGCACGACTTCCAAAGCCTCCCCGTCTTGTGTTCTGTAGGCGTAGAAGTGCCTGTCCAGCGTGAACACGCGCCGCACAGACAGCGTTTCGGCTGCCGCCACAACAGAAGCATCCGCCAAGTCCATTGGCGCGTCGCGGTAGGTGTCCATTAATGCCTGCATCCGCGCCACTTCCGGCAGGCTGAGTTCATGGATGATTAGTTTCTGTGCCGCCCACAATCCCCACAAGGCCATTTGGTAACGGTAGCCGCCGACACGTCCCAGCAAGTACATGGCCTCGGTGACACAAGGCCATGTGCTTATGAGCGGTACGCTGAGGCGCGGCAATGCTTGTTGGCAGGGCGTGTGCCAGGCGTCGCCTTTGTTAATAAGGGCGACCAGCGGCCCCGTATCTGTCAGCGTCATACGTGCCCCTGCCGTTGCTTTTCGTCCATGATTTTGGCGAACTCGGCTTCCGAGTTTTCTGCAAAGTGGGACATTTCGCCGCTATTCAATTCCCGGCTGTCTACCACGCCGATATAGCCTGCCAGAAAGTCCGCCAGCGTTTCGCTGTCCGGGGCGGGTACGGCGTCAATCTGCTGGCGCAGGACGGCGGTGGCGTAGGCCGCCGCATCTTGTCCCTGCCGGGCGGCGTGGGCGCGCAGGCGGGCTTCTTCGTCGGGTGCGAGGTCAATGACGATGCTCACTTGGGGCCTTCTTTCTTGGGCGGAATGTTCACAGTGATGCCTAGCTCCCGCAGAGTTTTGTCGTCTACTGTGGATGGCGCGTTCATCATGGGGTCAAAGCCGCTGCCTGCCTTGGGGAACGCGATCACTTCGCGGATGTTGTCGTCGTCTGTGAGGAACATAATCAGGCGGTCAATGCCCGGCGCAATGCCGCCGTGGGGGGGAGCGCCGAAGTCAAAAGCGTCCAGCATGTGCCCGAACTTGGCCTGCGTCTGCTCATCGGTGTTGCCCAGCATGCGGAAGATGCGCTCCTGAATGTCGCGCTTGTGGATGCGAATAGACCCGGACGCCCACTCCACGCCGTTGCACGCCAGGTCGTAGCAGTACGCCCGGCAGCGGGTCGGGTCGCTTTCTAAGAAGGGCAGATGCTCTTCGTGAGGCATGGCGAACGGGTTGTGCTGGAATGTCCAGCTTTGGTTGTCCTCGTCCCACTCAAAGACTGGGAAGTCGGTAATCCAGACGAACGAGAGTTCATTGGGGTCGGCAAGCTTCAGCCGTGACGCAATCTCGCGGCGCAGGCGGTCTAGGACTTTGGCAACCGTGGCGGGCGTGTCGGCGACAAAGCCGATCAAGTCGCCCGGCTCGCCTTCGGCCAGAGCGACCAGGGCGCTGATTTCTTCCGGTGAAAGAAACTTGGCGATGGGCGATTTGACCCCGTCTTCGGTGACTGTCAAGTAGGCTAAACCCTTGGCTCCAAAGTCTTTGGCGAGCTGGGTCAGGTCGTCAATCTCCTTGCGCGACAATGAGGCCCCGCCGGGGTAACGAATCGCCTTGACCTGCCCGCCGCCGCCCAGCGCGCTTTGGAAGACCGAAAACTGCGTGTTTTGCAGGATCGGTGCGCAGTCTTTGAGTTCCAGGCCATAGCGCAGGTCGGGCTTGTCCGAGCCGTAGCGGGCCATCGCTTCGTCATAGGTCAGGTGTGCAAACGGGGCCGGAATGCGTTTGGGCGAAAGCTTGCCCACGACTTCAATTGTCATGCTTTCCACCAGTTCCAGCACGTCTTCCTGCGTGACAAACGACATCTCCAGGTCTAGCTGCGTGAACTCCGGCTGCCTGTCGGCGCGCTGCGCCTCGTCGCGAAAGCATTTGGCAATCTGAAAGTAGCGCTCTATTCCGCCGACCATCAGCAATTGCTTGAACTGCTGCGGGGCCTGCGGCAGGGCGTAAAACAGCCCTGGCTCCAGGCGATAAGGCACCAGATAGTCGCGCGCGCCTTCGGGCGAGCTTTTGGTCATCACGGGCGTTTCTATTTCCAAAAAGCCGCGTCCGTACATAAACTCGCGGATCAAGCGGATGGCTTCATGGCGCAGGCGCATTTTCTCGTACATGGCCGGGCGGCGCAGGTCTAAATAGCGATGCTTCAGGCGCAGCATCTCGTCCACGGCTTTGTCTTCGGCAATCGGAAACGGCGGCGTTTTGGACGGGTTCAGCACTTCAATCGCCGTTGCAGAAACTTCATAGTTTCCTGTCGGCAGGTTGGGGTTTTCGCTGCCTGCGGGGCGACGCCGCACCGTCCCGCGCACGGACAGGCAGTACTCCGAGCGGACGCGCTCCGCGATGGAAAGGGCATCCGGCGCATCGCCGCCGTCAATGGCAACCTGCACAATGCCCGTTCGGTCGCGCAGGTCTAGGAAAACAATGCCGCCGTTGTCGCGGTTGCGATTGACCCAGCCGTTGAGCGTCACTTCCTGCCCCACCTGCGCTTGGGAGACTTCCCCGCACGCGATTGTCCGTTTCCATGTCAACTTGTGTTTTCCTGCCTTTTGCAAAAACGTTCGTCCCAGTATACCCGATGCGCGTGCGCCGGGTTTCGCTCGGCCCAACATCGGCCCGCCCCCGCTTCCCCAAGCCGTGACGAGAGGCTTGCCTGCGCGTGTTTCCCGCGTTTCCTTGGGGAACCAACGACGGAATAAAGTGTTCCGTCGTTAGAACACGCTCTAAACGCGCTGGAAAAGCCGGTGCGCCACTTGTGCAACGCCGCGTCCTGCCGGACAAAACTCAGGCCGCTTGTTTGTAGAAAGCTTGTATCAAGAAAGGCCCGCCATGCCCGCACCGTCTTCCGATGCCGCCGCCCTAGACCTGCCCGTTCGGCGCGCCCGCCGCGCGTCGCCCGGCAAAGCCTCGCCCGCCAAGCCCCAAACAGCCGAGGGCGAAGCAAACCCCTACCGCTGGATTATCTTGATTGGCCTGATTTCCAGCGTTATCATGGAGGCGCTGGACTCGACCATCATCAATGTCGCGCTGCCGCGCATGGGCGGCAATTTGGGGGCCACGCCCAACGAAATTGGGTGGGTCAGCACGGGCTATATTTTGTCGGTCGTGGTGATCCTGCCCCTGACGGCCTGGCTTGCATCGCGCTTCGGGCGCAAGCGTTACCTGGTCGCGTCTATTACGCTGTTTACAATCGCGTCGCTGTTTTGCGGCTTGTCGCATTCTCTGGGGCAGATTATCTTTTGGCGCGTGATGCAGGGTGTCGGGGGCGGGGCGCTTTTGTCCACCGCGCAGGCGACATTGCTGGAGATTTTCCCGCAGTCGCAGCAGGGGATGGTGCAGGCCCTCTTCGGCTTCGGGGTCGTGGTCGCCCCGGCTGTCGCGCCGATGCTGGGCGGGTGGCTGACCGACAACTACTCTTGGCCGTGGGTGTTTTTCGTCAACCTGCCCATCGGAATTGGGGCGACATTCCTGATTTCCACTTATTTGCAGGACTCGGAATACAAGCAGTCGTCCGCTGACTCGGTAGACTGGACAGGGATTATCCTGCTCGCGATGGGCCTGGCCTCGCTGCAATACGTGCTGGAAGAAGGCCAGCAGGACGACTGGTTCGGCAGCGTTCTGATTTTGCGCTTGGCGATTGTCGCCGCGTGCGCGCTGACGGCCTTTGTTTTGTGGGAGCTTTCGCCGCGCAACAAAAAGCCTGCCGTCGACCTGCGCGTGCTGGCAGACCGCAACCTGCTCGGCGGCGTGCTGATTGCGCTCGCGATGGGCTTCGGGCTTTTGGGCGGCTTGTTTATCTTTCCCCTGTTCGTGCAGGGGATATTGGGCTTCACGGCCACCGAGACCGGCGTTGTGCTGCTGCCTGCGGGCATCGGGATATTGTCGGCAATTGTGTTCTGCGGGGCCGTCATCCAAAAGGGCTTTGACCCGCGTATACTTATTGGCGTGGGCATTACGGTGTTCATTGCAGCCAACTGGGAACTGGGGCATCTCAGCCCGCAAAGCGACAGCCACAGCGTGCTTTTGGGCCAGGTGCTGCGCGGACTAGGGATTGGGTTTTTGTTTATTCCCGTGTCCGTGGTCGCCT
>JAABUU010005113.1_pt1 | contig 14959 bp, 14 predicted proteins | sample 5559301 | NCBI WGS metagenome assembly JAABUU01 (sample SAMN10711884, study PRJNA513360) | rock metagenome | isolation source: Antarctica rocks | place: Antarctica: Victoria Land, Richard Nunatak white | reverse complement strand
CATTCAACTCGGGTCGACTACATGACATAATACCCTGATTATACGGCATGTCTTAGCGTCTCTGCTGGCAGTACTGCCCGTTGCTGGTCTGCCTTTTCTGGCTTGCAGCATCTGACCATCCTGGTGCTGGCTGTCCAAACACGTTGTCGCAATGGGGAAGGAGGCCCTCAAAATGCTTCACTTCGGGTTCAATCAGGATCAGGGTTGCCTGTTCTGCGGAACTAATGCAGGCTTCAGGGTTTACAACTGCGACCCGTTTCAAGAAAAGGTACAACTGCACTGACATGTGACTGCAAACTTGCTCTTTCCTTTCACGTCCAGGTTTTGTGCCGTGTGACGATCATTGACAAGCCTGGATGGACAGGTTGCACTACGGTGTGTTAGGCTTGCAAATCAGCTTGTTTGTTTGCAGATGAGGCGTGATTTCAAGGATGGAGGCATAGGCTATGTGGAAATGCTGTTCCGATGTAATATTTTTGCTTTAGTAGGTGGTGGCGACAATCCCAAGTTTGCTCCAAGCAAGGTGATTAAGTCTGCAGATCTTGCGATCGTGCTCTCTCAAACACCTTGCAGACACAAACTGCAGTGCTATACAATTTCAAGTTTGCTCATCTTGAGCTTTACGTTCAGGTCATGATTTGGGATGACCATCAGAATCGATGCATAGGAGAGCTGAGCTTTCGAAGTCAGGTTGGCACTTTAGCATTGCAGCGTCTTTCCTCAATCTTACTGCAATTTGATAACTGCAAACTTCATGCCAAAAGCTGGCCCTGGTACATTGGTGACAATCACAATGCCTAGTGTCGAAGTCAGTAAAGCCAACATGACTCACAAATGCGTTGTGTACCTACTGGTGCAGCTAAAGTTCATTCTTTGGAAGTGCTTGTCATTCCCTCCAAAACCTAATGGCTGCATATCATTGTCTTTGGCTTTCCCGCCGTCATTCTTGCTGGTGTGACACGTCTCACCACTGCTTTCGCCATATGCTCAGATCATGCTTGCTATCTGGCTCATGCCAGCACTCAGTTCTATTGTCATTGCTGCTGTCATCATTCACAGGTCAGGGCAGTGAAGCTCAGAAGAGAAAGGATAGTGGTAGCTCTAGAACACAAGGTCCTAGTGTATGACTTCAAAGACCTCAAGCTGCTGCATTCCATAGAGACTTTGAGCAACCCCATGGGTCTGGTGGCCCTCTCACCCTCCCAGGACCAAACAGTCATGGCCTGCCCTGGTCTCCACTGTGGACAGGTAGGTAGTGCACAATATGCAGGTTGCACCAAAGTCATATCCTCAGCATGATGCACTTATGCTGTCAAGGATTGCCATGCAAATATTCAGGTTGATTGGCATGCCTATGTACAAATGCACAGTACTTATCTTAGCAGGTTCATCCTGGGTCTGCGTGCGTCGAACAAAATGGCCTTGCTGCACAGCGTCATAGATGCCAGTGCAATCTCATGCACATGTGTGCCAGGCAGGAGATGTACCCTAAAAGGCTTAGCTGCCCCTATTTCCTGTTGGACTTTGGATGGCTGCTGCTGCTGCACAAGCTGCTTGCATGCTGCTTAAGTCTGTACAAGACTGTGCAGCTTGCAAGACATACACAACAGGACTGTGACCCGGCTTGCGAACATTCTGAAGAGGCTGTCTAACCAGCAGCAGCAGCAGCAGCACGCTTACACAACAGCTGCCATGCAGGTACGAGTGGAGCTGTACGACGTAAGACGAACAAAGTTTGTGGAGGCGCATACAACCTCCCTGGCATGTCTAGCACTGTCACTGGACGGCAAGCTGTTGGCAACAGCATCGGAGCGAGGGACTTTGGTCAGAGTCTTCTCTACCACTGATGGGTCCAAGCTTCAGGTGCTTGCTCTAACAAAGCATTTGACATTGGTCAAATGCAGATGCAGCTGCTAAGATGTTGCAGTGCACATGTCAGCCAAGCTTAGCTCCTGGTAACAGGACTGAGTCAAAGATAATTGGCCCATCATACGGCAGCTGCAGCACTGCGCTCAGCTATGCAGGCTGGGCAAATGTCTGGTGCTGTAATGTCTTGAATCATAGCATGCAATTGACTTCAAGCTGGGGTGAGCTGCATTTGCCTGAAATTGCAAAAATCTACGCTGGAAGTGCAATGCAGATTCTGTTACTGTGCAGCAGCAGCAGCAGGGTCTGGGTGCCCAGCAGCTTTCAAACATCGTGGAGCAAGTTGCATGCAATAAAACAATTGTCCAGTGTCTATGCAAGTCAGCAGACCATGCATCTCGGGGCATTCTGTCAGCAGTTGTTGCTTGACAGTGATTTGGCAGACACCCCAAAACAATGCATGTGCTGCTGACAGGAGCTGAGGCGAGGGGCTGACCCAGCAAGGATTTTCAGCATTGCATTCTCACGCGGAGACATTCCCGAGTTTGTGGCAGTGTCCAGTGATAAGGGCACTGTCCATGTGTTCAACCTGGACCCCAAGCGGACAGCTGCTATCCCATCTACAGATGCCACATCCACACAGATAGACGGCAACAGTCCAAAGAACCCTGTGTCGGCGCTCAAGTTTGTCAGCGTAAGCTTCTTGCTGATCTTGTCAGTTGTGCCTGGTAGCCCAATCAATACCATGCTGAATTCATACAGGATGTCTCAAATCATACTGGGTCACTGAGGTTTTGCTTCAGGCTCATAGAGTACATGATGCTGCTGTTGAGGCAGTTATGCTCTGTCTACAGCTGGTATGGGAAGCAAGTAGACTCTGACCTCACATTTCTGTTACGCTGCAGTCCTTTCTTCCAGTCCCCTACTTTGCTTCAGAACGGTCATTTGCTCAGTTCCGGTTGCCAGAAGACACCAAGGCAGTGGTTGGCTTTGGGCCCTCAAACAGCAGTCTTATTGTTGCCAGTGCAAGTGGCAGCTTCTTCACTGCTTCCTTTGACTCTGAGAAGGGAGGCATCTGCAAGCAGGAGTCTTTCTGCAAGTTTGTTGAGCTTGACGCTTGATTGTGCGGCTTGTGCTATACCATTGGCATAGTGGCAGATGCTTCTTGGCGTGCAAACCTGTATGCTAGCCATGGTACGCAGGATCAGCTATTGCCGCAAAGCTGTGATGAACAATTCCAGCATGGCTCGTGCTGAATGAGCCGTTGTCTGACACAATCTGCAATTTGCTTTTGAGTGGCGCCCTGTGCTTATGATGTGTTTGAATCAACGTTGTACTGCGAGCAATGCCTGCTCAAATTGTACATCTTATGTGTACAATAGTGTAAATTGAGCGAAGCCGGATTTATTTGTGCGGCAGCTGTGTGCCGCAATGCACAGCGGCGTCCGCCATGGCCATTTGACATCGTTTGTCGTGTTTGGGCAGCAGTCCAACAAGGAAAGCGGCCCAATCGCGTGCTTGCCGTGATGTACATCAACAACAGCGGCCTGGGCAGAGGCGATTCGCATCACACTACCGCAAGGCTGCTTCGGAAAAGGTCTCGGTGGCATATTCTGGGATTAGCCAATCGACCCCCCATGACTGTCGGTCCCTTGTGCACTTCCAGTGTCTGTGCCGTGTCGTCGAGAATAGAATGGATGGTGGTCGCTTGTACCTGGCTGAACAGCTCTAGCAGGAAACGCTTTGAAAGGACTGGGATCACCGCTGTCCGTTGCTTTGTATCACGGCGGCCCTCGGACTGCAAGTGCTGTCACACTGAGCCTCACTGCAAGACCAGAGTGCTGTCCAGGCCAGGCTGCAGCAGTTGATAGCCGAGGTGCATCTTCAACAAAACTGCTGGGAGCGTCATGCATTTGCTCTGTGCTCCTACTTAGCTGTTAGCCAACTTTTGCAGGCAAACGTGGCACACTCTGTCTTGATTTGCCGGTTTGCATGCAGTGCCATTGCCTGAATTGTTTCTGTCAGAGGGTATCACAAGTTTCGAGGCAATTCAGAGGTGGGAGTCTGGCTCAGAAGACATGCCGGACCTGCACAGCACATTCAGCCAGCTAAAGCAAAGCCAAGGCTCACTGATGCCAACCAGCCCTTCACAAATAGGGCAGGTGACAGCAACCTCAGCCAGACGCGAGCCTAACAGCCCTATTGCAACCAAACATGTATCTCACAGAGATCCCAGGTCAAGCAGATTCAGTGCTTGGAAGGCTGCAGTGCTTACAATTGCAGTAATTGCTGTTGTTGGAGTGGTGGTCTGGTTGCATCTAGCCGCAGCCATGCTTACATCAGCTGCTACATTGATCCACTTGCATCAAGGAATCCATACAGCGCAGGCCCAGTCAGAATCTAACAGCTTGATGCATGAAGAAGAGGGCTTGCAAAACAGAAACATTGTGCATCACAATGTTCCTGTGACACTCTTTGACGACACTGCAGCATTGGCCATGGAATCTCAAAAGCGACGCGTAGCAGCAGGCAAGGCTGAAAAGGAGGAGGCAAAGGAGAAAGGGGTCAATCTTGAGTGGCAGCGGCACCATCACCTTGATGGAAGTGTGTATTAAAAGCTTCCCTAAAAGCTGCTGCCAGTCAGACTTTTGTCTAGAAAGCAACAGTTGAAATTCTGAAGTTAGCTTGTCTGGCTCATGCCATAGGACAGAGTCAAGAGCACCATGTCACTGCTGTCAGGTCAGTACACTACAGCTAGTGTCATTTTTAAAGACGCTTGCGGCTATATCTGCCAGATTTAATTGTTTGCGGGGTCTTAGCTATGCAGTCCTCATACTGTGGCTCAGCTTTGACAACTCCAAGGCATGATGTGTAACGCCTGGCTTTACGCAAAGGTTCTCTAGGTCTTGTGTTGCACACATGTCCACCGATCGCGCTGATTATTTGATTCATTGCAGCGTACCTAAAGTTGATCACAGCAAGTGCCTTTGTATAGACGGAGCTTTGACCTTCTGTTGGCTGCACCATTGTCATACGCGACGTGCGTCAGCTTCTTACCAACTCAAAACAGAAACTGGGCAAAGTCGGCCTTCGCGAGCAGTGTTTCTGACGGCAAAATCATTCATTGATGGCGTAGCTCAAGGTATGCCTGGCGTGTCCCAAGCGTAGAAACTGCAGTCAGATCTGCAAAGTCGTTCCGGAGATGTATGCAAGCTACTATGGCAGTGGATTTCAGCACCCAGCGCCTGGCCCGCCACCGCCTCACCCACATCCTCCTGCTCCGCCTGGTAAGCTTTTCTCACAGACTGGGTGATGTGTGTGGCTGGACAACCTCAAGAGAACACTTGACAAGGAGCATGTGATCTGCAGCTGGCCCTCAGAGCAATATCGTGTGTGCAAATTGCACGACGTTGCTACTGTACCCTCAGGTGTGCAGACATATCTGTTGTAGTTGCTTTAATAGCTAGTGCAATGCTGCCACATGCGATATGCCACATAAGCAATGTTCTTTATTGCAGGGAGCACAGAACGTACGCTGCGCACGCTGTGGAGAAATTATGCCTGTGCCCCTGACTGGAGGTACATGGCAGATGTGACAATGCTTTGTCACTGCCTGCAGTGTATCTGCACAGCAGTCACAGTATGATGCAAAAGTTGGTCACTTTCAAGTTGCCAGCCAGCTTCTTTGTGATTATGCTGCACGCTTACCAATACACATGTCTCTGTCCCGCCTTGTACGAGGTCCGGATGTGTATGACGCAATGGCGCTGTTGCCGTGCAGGCAATTCAGCACAGTTGACATGCAGTAACCCTCATTGCAGAGTCACACTCCAGTACCCTCGTGGGGCGTCACAAGTGCAGTGCTCCCTGTGCAACACAATCAACACTGCAATAGATGTGAGCGAAGCCTCCTTGTTGTCACAACATTGTGATGCACGCCCTGCTGAACCGTACTAGGATGCCACAATCTAACTCACAGCTATATCTACTGGTCTTCCTGTCTTGCAGCTTCAGCACGTTAATGTGAAATGACACACAACAGCATTCACTGGCATGCTCATGCACAGAGGCATGAGTCATCACCAACATCTTGAGCCTGGCATGCAGGCAAACCAAATAGGTCACATAGTTTGCAGCTGCTGTCAAATTACGCTCATGTATGCCTTTGGGGCAGCATCAGTAAAATGTGCAGTATGCAACACTGTTACACAAGTCAACCACAGTCCATTGACTCAGCCATCAGCACAGCAGGGTCCCTCCAGTAGCAGCATTGGGGGTAGTGCAGGGGGCAGCCCAAGGCCTCAGCAGTCTCGTCAGACTGTTGTTATTGTCAATCCACCCACATTAGATGAAGAAGGCAATGAGGTGAGTGCAGCAGCTTGAAACACTATGCGTTGCTACAATTGCATCCGCCAGTGCTGTTGTGGTGTCTCCTCTTTGAGTGCACAAAACAGTTATCACTGGCTGATGCGTTTACAGCGCCAAGGGTGATCTCAGGAAAGCTGGACAACAGCAAGATGCACATCAAATCAGACTGACATGTGACAGAGCTTCATTCATTACAACCATGATGCCTCTCTGCAGGTGGAAGACTATGTAGTCGGTGTGACAACCACACCAGGACAGACATCAGTAGAACAAAATAGTGACTCGAAACTGCCTGCAAGACAGCCTGCTCCAGCCAGCCTTATATAGGGCAGCAATGGCACTCTGTCTTTGTATGCGTTTCCTGTTCAAGCCCTGCTGTCCACATGGCATGGCAGCGTCAGGGTGTCAGAAGTGTAAGTCAGACAGTGTTGCTCTGTCTGCTCATTTCGGTTCTTGGTCAATTTTTCCTAAGTGTGTCACACAGTGTGAAGGGGTTTCGTCATACCTGCTTATTCTGCTGGCTATCATGCGCTGGCTATCATACAGCGGCTTATATGCAAAACAGATCGGCCTGCTTACCAAGTTAGCTGCGACCTTGTACCAAACCGCTACACCAGCTGTAATCACATAACCTATTGGTGTGGGATCATGTACTCCATGTGATCAATTTATTGATTACACACCTCATGAACCCCTGGACAGACCATCTGCCATGCAGAATGAGCTGCGCTGAACCTCCTGCTGCGTGTGCTTTGCGAAAAGGTACATGCTGAAAGAAAACCCGTCTAACAATGTGAATCATACTAAAACCTATACATGACTGCCTGGAACCTGCCTGGTATTTCTGGTCAAAATTGCATGCCATGCAACTGTGTGCATGGGTGCTAAGAGGCAGAGGGAATCCAAAACCAGTACAGATGCCTGTATCAATCCTAACTGTCCTAACAATCCTAAACATACACGCACTGAACTCATCAGACACTCAAATGTAGCAACATGGGTTTTTAAGTCTCAATTGTTGATATGGCCTTGTACGTGACACAGCATCAAAATTGGTTCAAGAACAAGTTAGCCATGGTAAAAATATCTCCTTGGCTGACTGTTGCTTGAGAATACTGTTGCAGAGCAAGATGACTTGTGAAACTACTGACTGAGCAGCAATCTGGGTTCAGCATCAACCAATCTCTGCACATCACCGTTCCTCAATCTGTGGCAGATTCATGATTTCGTAGACGGCTTCCTTTGCATTGAGATGACCATTCAATACTTGAGCTACAGCTGTCAGGACAGGCAGGTTGACTCTGTACTTACGCGCCAATGTAACCACAACACCTGCAGCAAAAGTAACAATTGTTCATTGAATGATATGTGATGCCACAAACCAGCTGCTCAAGCTCTCATACATGGCTGAGCATGCTCGAGTGCTTTGTGTTTGAAGGCACATGCATGTACACAATAAGGCACAGCATGACGGCAGCAAAAAGTGAGCGCACAGCCCAACTTGATGCTGAGCTGCCACAGGCACTCATAAGAACAAGCAGCAGCAGCAGCTGCAGTGACCAGCAGCAATATGCATCGCTGGTCACTGCTTGTGCACGATCCTGACACCACAGACGCAGAAGTGATTTGCAGTAGACCGACCTGCTGTACTGACGCCCTCTGCAACTTGCCTGCTGCTGGAGAGGATGTCGTGCAAGCTCTCACCTGCTCCTAACCTCACCCCCACCGTCCTGCATTGCATTCTTTCACTGCTTGCTACTTTTCACAAGAACTACCAGTGGAACACTGCTTGCTACGTCTCACAAAGACTATCATGGAACACTGCTTGCTACTTTTGAAAAAAACACTATCATGGAACAGGAGACTCAGGAACAACCAAACAGTGACAGCGCTGATCTCTTGTTTGCTGTCGGAGTGCCAAACAGCATGCAAGTCAAGTCCTGCTGCCGAAGCGTACAGATGAAGTATGTGCCAAAGCATGCAGATGGCAGACATGCTGCAGTGGCATATCTTTGCGGAGAGGGGTGCTTGTGTAGAGCTCTGCAGAAGCTTTGAGGAACAAGGCACAGGCAGAGCTGCGAGGCGAGTCGCAGAAATGTGCCTGATGAGTTTCTCACCTGTTGCGGGAGAGGCTGCCATAGCAGGTGAGCATGATGTCTCCAAGGCCTGACAAGCCAGACACTGTTGAAGACTTGGCGCCCATCTTCTCCGCCAGCCACCTGATCTCAGCACACCCCTGCAGGCACATACCACATTGACTCCCAAGTTCAGGTTGCCTGTGCACATGTGCAAGGCTGTCTTGCAGTCAACTGTGCAATGCTTGGCTGCTGCCGCAGATGGATGCAGCAAGAAAAGTGTGTACCTGCGCAACCAGAGCAGCCATGGCATTGTGCCCAAGATCTAGGCCTTCGACAATGCCGGCTGCAATGGCTAGCACATTTTTGAGGGCTCCACAGATCTCTACGCCTGTCACATCTGTCGTGGTATTCACACGCATGTAAGGGCTGGCAAAGAGCTGCTGCGCTTCCCGAGCCAACTTGGGATCCTGCATATCAGCAGGCATCCCGTGAAACTTCCCCATATACAACAGAAAATATTAAAGGGGGGGTTTTCATGTTGTCATATTTTAAAAACAGTCGATAGATATGTAATAGTTGGATGCATTGAGGTATGGCACAGAGCAGGCTTGCCTTTCATCTTGACTGACTTTGGAGAAAATCTTTTTGGCAGCGTGTGGTTCATCATCTGAGTCAGCACCACTGATAGATGGCAACTACCAGTCCTTTGCAACGCATGGTCAGACATGGAGCAATGTTACAATACTGCTCATGTATGTGCTTGAGGCTGCACATACAGCTGCACCCTTATCTTGCACAGGCTGGTACGCTTTGTGCAGGCTGCATAGTGTCTCACATGTGCACAATGATGCATACAGGCTATAAGCTCACCTTGGAAGCTGCTACAACGCCAGTGGGCTGCAGTGTCATAACTTCCTTGGCAAAGGAGGGACCAGACATGAAGACACACGGGTGCTTACGCCCCAACACATCCACCACCAGCTCTGACATCATCTTGCCAGTGCCCACCTCTAGGCCTTTGCTGACCGAGATGATAGGTACATCATGCGGCAATATGTCCTGCAATTGGCCCAAGACACAATTTGTAGCAGCTGCGCGACACCAGCCAGCTTACGCAATGATGTGCACAGACTGGTTGATGCGCTGATGCGCCAGGTACAGCATGACTTGCACAAACAGATACTCACACTGCAGGTGAAGTTGCTGTGTGCAGAGCAGTGTGTTTGCTTGGAGGCATGGCAAGGAGGGGGAATATGCAGGTGCACATTCACCAGTAGACAACCTTTTGTCCCCAGCTGTGTTGACCTACAGTTGGGGACAAGGCACGCACGCACCTTGATGGAGGTCAAGAAAGCTCTGCTATGCTGGACTGGCAAAGCATGAACGGCATAACGTGCGCCCGCAATAGCTTCTGCCACACTGGTGGTAGCAGTCACATTTGTGGGCAGCATCAGGTCCTGAAACACAGATACACATGGATGCCAAAATTGAGAAATTGCCTTGAGAAGAGACACTGTCAATGACTACATGTAAGGGCTGCCAAGCTTCATTCAGGATCGTGTCATGTGAGGCTGGCTAACACTTCGACTGTGCCCGGTACCAGCTGCAGCAGTGTGACCGACACCGATGCCAAGAAAGTGCGGGCAATCACTTCATGTAGGGGTCGTCCACATGCATACCAGACTTGCTGTGTTGCAGTGGGGCTTACTGGCAAGTAGCGCGTGTTTGTGTGCAAACTGTTGATGTCCCTGCAAATGTAGGCATCCCGCAGCAGCAAGGAGACATTGAGCGTGCTTTTCTGCCGGGCCAGTGCCACACCCATGGCAGTGCCGAAGGAGCCACCGCCAAACACAACCACCTTGTCGATTTTGTCCAACACGTGCATGCCATTCTGATCCTTCTTGAAGACCTTTGACCACCGCATCAGCGTCTGCCAAGAGTCTTTGATGTTGCCTTGCTCCTTGGCAGGGTACAGGACAGTTCTGGGTGAGGCGTATGCGGCAGAAGCCTGAGACACTGAAGCTGCGGCTTTGCTGGCTGCGTTTCCTGAAGGGATTTGGACATGAGTGACAGAGGCTTCTGAGATGATACCAGCCTCTGGTGGCTGGTCGCTGTCTTCATCGCTGAGGCTGGGTATGTCTGACTCTCGCAGAAGCTTATTGCTGCCATCAGTCGGCCTGCCAGCTTTGACGCTATGTGAGCGCTTGCGGGATGGGGACATTGTCCTCCCTGCACTTGCGGCCGTGCTGTGTGCAGTGGGACTGCAGCATTGTCTAAGGCGGGAGCTTCTGTGCTGTTGGCTATATCTTTCAAGCTTGCTCCACCAGAGTAGGGCTTTGCCTGTAAGAGGTCTGCCACAGGACGCACACTCCTCTGAGTGTAGTGAATAGGATGTGCTGCAGTGCTTGGCACTTGTAGTCCTGTCTGCAGACGGCAGCCTCTCTTGCTGCTTACCACCTATGTCTCCCAAGCTGAGCTGAGCTGTGGCGTGAGACTTAGTTGGTCTGCGTGGCTGCACAGACCTGGCAGCTTGTGGTGGTGTCGACAATCTGTTGCGTGACCGGCGGTGACTACCACAGCTAACGGTGCCTGGTGACCTCAAGTGTTGGCAGGCACCAGGCTCTCCGATCATGCCAAGAACTAGGTCAAGCAGAGCTGTTTTAGGCCGAAGGACTCAGACTGCTTTTCAAATACCGCCACCAGGCAACAGTCGTATAGCAGACAGCGCTGTTCGTCACTACGTGAATCGCTCGTGACTCGCAAGTGAGGGCGATCCATTGCTATTCATATGACACGAAATGTAACCAAAACTGTCAATTGACAGCAGGCCACCTTGCAGTACCGCGGGCCTACTGCAGGAGCAGCAGCAGGATAACAGGACAGGGCGTTTTCGCAGCGCCCTCCGATAGTCACTTCCTAGTTTTGTTGCTGGCTTCATCCCAGGTTTCAACCTGCGTGCGGTTGACAGAGACAGAGGCGTCTGCGCCAATCGCTGCAATAACGCTGTTCGGCCCTGGCCGTCTTCTTCTGCCCGCAGCTCGGTCGTTGATAGCTGCTTGTTTCCGAGTGCACTCTTGGCAACGCGGCAGAATATAAGTATTTGCCAGTAAGTGCCACTTAACCCCGTCTGAGCACTTTTCACCTGCATGTGCACTTGCTGAGACTGTGTTACATGACATCAAAGATGCTTTCTGGTGTCTGACGTCAGCTGTAGCTGTGTGGTTCACCTGAATGCTATGATGACAGTTTGTGCTATGATGACAGTTTGTGTATCATGGAACTGTTGTGCTTTCAAAATATCTTAGATAGCAGGCTGGTACAGCTCTGGCTTCGAAAGTCAACAGACAAATGGTACCTGGCTGGCCAGTTGAGAGCCTATTTGCAGGCAGGTGCAAGTTGATCATACCGGCTCGACCTCCAGCTGGCACAGCTTGCTCTGACATGTTGCTTTTCAAACTGCGACTTGCTTCACAAGTCGCTGCAAGGTGATCAAATTGTCAAGAAAATACATGTGCAGCATGTTGTACTTTATGACAGCAATCGCAAGGCAAAAGCTGGATGCAAACACCTAAATGCCTCATAATACTCCTGTGACGGCACTGGTGGACCTGTCAAATACAATGCAGCGGTAAGGAACAAGGGCAAGCCTCCAAGCACTTGCTCAAATGGCATGACACCTCATTTGTCACCAGGGCACGCGTTTGTGCACAATGGCCAAACCCTTTGCTTGTACTGTATCTGCAACTGTAAGTCAAGGCATTTGAAAGTAGCAATGCTTGGTGAAGTCTCAGGGACTATGCCACAATGCCTGTGCTGAGTATGTTCCATGGCTTGTGCCTCGCGATGATCTGTGCGATAACAATCTGTGAAACTTCAGCATGCCACTTAGATATGTTTCAACCCCAATTGGGCCGAGCCAGCAAAGCACTTTCTTGCTTTTATGTATGACTGGGCTAGCACATGAGTCTCATCTCGTTTGGAATACAAGCAGCTGAAGGTTGCTGCTGCCTGGTATACACAAGAACCACTCCGCTTGCCAGTTGCCGAGTGATGCGTTGCCATTTGGCAGACATACATGTACAGTCATGCACACTGTGCACTTCCTATCTAGATTCAGATTCAGACTTCTAAGGTCTTGCGCAAGGTTCAGTTTGGGCTGTGTATGCTGCGCTGTATTGCCTAGTCCTCCCCCGCTGGCCTGGTGGAAGCGCGCCGGGCCGGTCGTAGTTCCACCATAGCAGGGCTGCATTTCATAAACAGCTCCAGTGCAGGCTGCTTTGCTGTTGATCACCATGCAGTCGTCCCAGATTCTGCGCAGTATGCTGCATCAGCCACGTCTTGGACTCAGCCCTCCTGTCGCAGGCTGCAGCACCTCGGCAAGATGCAATCACAGCGAGCACGCTAATGCTGCCTCACACAGTATGTGCCAGAGTTGCACTGCTGGTTTTACCTAGACTTGGGCTTCTCAGTGACTGCAATCTTGCAGGACCCGCTTTCGCTGCCATGAAAGTGCGTAATTCCAGATCGAAATCTAAGAAACAGAGCTTCAGGCCTGTAGCAGCCTCAGACGCTAGTGCTGACCTGCCCTCAGGACAAGTTTCCACAAGCAACCAAGGGTGACTCAGCTTCCTCACTATCTTGGCAAAGCAGACCCTAAGCAGTCAGCAAGTCATGCAAGAAGCCAATTGCTGCCGTGATGAATAAAGATATAGAAGTGCCATGCTGTAGGGGCCTCAGCAAAAGTAACACAAGGAGCTTGCAAGGCGGTGCATTTGTCATTGCCTTTGGTGCAGCAGCAGCACTCTATTTGTATCGTGGAGGACATTTTCCAGCCATACAGGTGAAACAATACACATGCCGAGTGTCAGTTCAGTGCTGCCATATACTGTCATACTTCCCCAGAACATCATGTGGTCCGCATTCACCTTGCTCCCTGATTGCATGCCCAGATCATGCCACACCTGACAGTTATCTAATTCTGCAGGAATATGTAGCCAGCTCACCTTTGGGCAAATCTGGCTGCTTAGCTGCCTTTGCCCTCATCTTCCTGTCAGAGATTGGCGACAAAACCTTCTTCATAGCAGCTTTGCTAGCCATGCGAGTTGGCAAGTGGCTCAGCTTCACAGGCTCAGTAGCTGCGCTTAGTCTCATGACATTTGTCTCTGTTGGCATTGGGGTAGTCTTCAAGAACGTGCCTGATCAGTTCAGCAGCAGCATCCCAATAGGACAGTATCTGGGGATTGCATTGCTTGTATACTTTGGTTTGAAGACACTCAAGGTATGGTGCAGTGCAATTCACTCTTTGCAGAAAACTTTCGTTGGAACTCATACGACTACATGATGATCTTGCTGCTGCAAGCTCCCTGTTTCAAGTTTCAAACCGCACAAAGGTGCTGGACGAGGCTGCAGGTAGCCAGACCTCAGGAACAAGGGCCATCAGCGGTATATGCTGTAGAATGCACATTAGAGTGTACAAAGATGACGGCATGTTTATGCTGCAGCACCAGATTCATACAGTTGCATACCTGGCGTCGCTGTCATAAAGGCTGCACATTTACTGCTATGGGGTCTGCAGCATCAGCTTGGTCAGCAGAACTAGAGTCAGAGGTCTTCTTTTGACTGGATTGTCTTCTGTATTATGCCAATCAGACTCGAGCCATGCAAGGCATTGCCGGACAATTTGGCACGATTGCAGAAACCAGTCTGCCATCTTTGGGTTGCAGGAAGCATGCCAATGGGAGGCCCAATGTACCTCACCCTTGGGCTGTCCTTTTCTCAATACCCTTGGGCTGTCCTAGTCTCAATGTCGAAAGGTACAGTCTTTTCTTTTGTCTTGTTGCAGGAAGCGTGGGACACGCCTGATGATGCAGAGGCCGGTGGTGAGCTGAAGGATGCAGCATCCTCCCTGAGCCAATACAGTGATCGTCTGGGCGGTGCCTGGTGGCAAACGTTTGCGGAGGTTTGCCACTGCAGCCTCTACGCGCATTTAAATGTTTACTTGGCTGTGGTCATTGTGATGCTGCCTTGGACCTTGATCCGCCGCTGCACAAATATCATTGCTGTGAGGACACCTTCTGCGTGGCACTCATCATTACTGCTGTTGTCAAGTGCACAAGCAGCCTGCTAGCCTTCAGCCTGTGCCAAAGAGCACTTTGCAAGTCAAGGCAGCAAAGCATGCTCATGGTGATGAGTGCCAGCTGAAGGGATGGCGTGTTTTGAGATGCTTATGCAAGGTGTCTTGGCTTGCAGGTTGCATCTCTGATCTTTGTGGCTGAGTGGGGTGACAGGTCGATGCTTGCTACCATTGCTCTTGGCGCTGCACAGTCCCCTATAGGTGCACTTTGTTGTCTCTACATTGTTGCTATTGCCTCATCTTCCTCTTCTGCTGCTGCTTCTCCTTATGTCACTGCTGCTCCTCTTGTCCTCATGTCCATGGTGTCTTCTATCGCTTCAGCACGTCATTGTTATCTACCATCGCTCATGGCAGAGGGAGCGATGCATGTTTGCAATTGTCACATGCTTACAAGTCTTAGTGTATTCATATCAACAGGTAAAGGCCACCAGGCACCAGGTCTGTATTTGCACTCTTGGCGAGCTTGAATCTTATACAATCAAGCAGATCAAGATACCCTCGGACCATTCCATGT
>JAABUU010005103.1_pt1 | contig 14973 bp, 14 predicted proteins | sample 5559301 | NCBI WGS metagenome assembly JAABUU01 (sample SAMN10711884, study PRJNA513360) | rock metagenome | isolation source: Antarctica rocks | place: Antarctica: Victoria Land, Richard Nunatak white | reverse complement strand
CGAGCGTCCCTCGAGCACGACAGCGGTGATGACCAGACGCGGTGTCGACATGGGGCAGCATCAGGCCCCCTAGAAGGTTTCCGATGTCTTGAGACAGACGTTTCCTATGTCCTGATTCCAGACACTGCCGGGGGCACCCATGGGTGCGTACGAACGTGCAGTCCTTGCGTCGAGCGACGTGGCGACGTGCGCGGAGCTCGGCCGCTGCCATGCCGACCCGGGCCTCGGACTGGCAGATGCCTCGCCGACCGCGCCGTCCGCAGGGCGGCAAAGCGCAGGGGCCTCGCGCTCGGACTGGGCACGCCGAGTGCTCGACAACGCGGTCAACCGAGTCGGCTGACGTTTCCACTTCCGATGCTGTGCGCCTGCCCCACCGCGGCACGCAGCCGATCTACGGAAGGTTCGGTGCCGTGCTGCGCCGCCGATCCAGGAGCAGCATGGTTCGGCGGACGGCCGGTGATGCTGCGATGACCTCGATCGCGTCGTTGTCGAGGATGGGCGCCAAGCCATGGCTGTCGGCGAAGCTCACTGCCCCCAGGTCCGCCCGGACCGCTGCCTCGGGGTGGCGCGCGAAGACGTGGTCGAAAACGGATGCCAGCAGCGGCTCGCTGGCGAGGTCCAACTCGCCGCTGACGACGACAAGCGGCCGGGACCGGACGCAGCGCAGATCGATGTCCAGGCTGACGGAGTCGTCCCGCCCGGCTTCGTGCGATTCTGACTGAAGCGCCAGGTTGCTCATATCTCGACAGTAAAACCGCACCGGCAGGCCTGAAAGGGAGCAAGTACGAAGACATGCGTGCGCTTTCACTGCAGGACTCCGGCAACGTTGCGGCCGTACCGCCGCACGGGCGGCGTGGGCGAAGACGTGCGAGCCAACGTGCGCCTTGCGCACGCTAATGTCGTGGAGTGGCGGGTGGCGGCGTGGAGAGTTCCGTCTTCCGCACGGCCGTCGACCCGCGCAGCGAGGCGTACGCCAGTAACGCCGGCGCACAGCGGGCCCTCGTCGACGAGCTGCAGGCCCGGGTGGCAACTGCGGCTCTTGGAGGCCCGGAGCGCTCACGCGAGCGGCACGCCTCGCGCGGCAAGCTGCTCCCCCGCGACCGCGTCGACACGCTGCTCGACCCCGGCAGCCCGTTTCTGGAGCTCAGCCCCCTCGCGGCCGGCGGGATGTACGACGACGACGCGCCCGGCGCGGGCATCATCACCGGCATCGGCCGGGTCAGCGGACGTGAGTGCGTCATCGTCACCAACGACGCGACAGTCAAGGGCGGCACCTACTACCCGATGACTGTCAAGAAGCATCTGCGGGCGCAGGAGGTCGCGCTGCAGAACCGGCTGCCCTGCATCTACCTCGTCGACAGCGGCGGAGCGTTCCTGCCGCGGCAGGACGAGGTCTTCCCCGACCGCGAGCACTTCGGCCGGATCTTCTTCAACCAGGCGACGATGAGCGCGCGCGGTATCGCGCAGGTCGCGGCCGTGCTTGGCTCGTGCACCGCCGGCGGCGCCTACGTGCCGGCGATGGGCGACGAGGCGGTCATCGTCCGCGACCAGGGCACGATCTTCCTCGGCGGCCCGCCGCTGGTAAAGGCCGCGACCGGCGAGGTCGTGACGGCCGAGGACCTCGGCGGCGGCGCGCTGCACAGCCGGGTCTCCGGCGTCACCGACCACCTCGCGGACGACGACGCGGACGCGCTGCGGATCGTGCGGCGGATCGTCTCCACCTTCGGCCCGCGCAGCCCGGCACTGTGGGAGATGCACCCGCCGGAGCCGCCCGCCCTCGATCCCGGCGAGCTGTACGGCGTGCTGCCGGCTGATGCCCGCACCTCGTTCGACGTCCGCGAGATCATCGCGCGGCTCGTCGACGGCAGCAGGTTCGCCGAGTTCAAGGCCGAGTACGGCACCACCCTCGTGACCGGCTTCGCCCACCTGCACGGCCACCCCGTCGGCATCGTCGCCAACAACGGCGTCCTGTTCGGCGAGAGCGCGCTGAAGGGCGCGCACTTCATCGAGCTTTGCGACAAGCGACAAGTGCCGCTGCTGTTCCTGCAGAACATCACCGGCTTCATGGTCGGCCGCGAGTACGAGGCCGGCGGCATCGCCAAGCACGGCGCGAAGATGGTCACCGCCGTGGCCTGCGCCCGGGTCCCCAAGTTGACAGTCGTCATCGGCGGCTCGTTCGGGGCCGGCAACTACTCGATGTGCGGACGGGCCTACTCGCCGCGCTTCCTGTGGTTGTGGCCCCGGGCGCGCATCTCGGTCATGGGCGGCGAGCAGGCGGCATCCGTGCTGGCGACGGTGCGGCGCGAGCAGCTCGAAGCTGCGGCACAGGCCGCGGGTCAGGACGGCGAGGCGTGGAGCGCCGCCGACGAAGAAGCCTTCAAGGCGCCGATCCGGCAGCAGTACGAGGACCAGGGCAACCCGTACTACTCCACCGCGCGGCTGTGGGACGACGGAGTGATCGACCCGCTCGTCACCCGCGACGCGCTCGGGCTGGCGCTGTCGGTGTGCGCGCAGGCGCCGCTCGAGCCTGTCTCTTACGGCGTCTTCCGGATGTGACCGTGTTTGAGTCCGTGCTCGTCGCCAACCGCGGTGAGATCGCCGTCCGCGTGATCCGCACCCTGCACCGGCTCGGCGTGCGCGCGGTCGCCGTTTACAGCGATGCCGATGCCGGGGCGCTGCACGTGCGCGAGGCCGACGTGGCGCTGCGGATCGGCCCGGCACTGGCCAGCCAGTCCTACCTCAGCATCGACCGGGTGCTGGAGGCCGCCGCCGCGTCGGGCGCGCAGGCGGTCCACCCCGGCTACGGGTTCCTGTCGGAGAACGCCGGCTTCGCCCGCGCCTGCGCCGACGCCGGGCTGGTGTTCGTCGGCCCACCCCCGTCGGCCGTCGAGATCATGGGCGACAAGATCCGGGCCAAGCAGGCGGTGGTGGCTGTCGGCATTCCCGTCGTGCCCGGCCGCACCGAGCTCGGCATGAGCGATGCCGATCTGATGGCGGCGGCCGAGCAGGTCGGCTACCCGGTGCTCGTCAAGCCCTCGGCCGGCGGCGGGGGCAAGGGGATGCGGCTGGTCGAGGACCCCGCGAGGCTGGCCGAGGCGCTGGCCGGTGCCCGGCGGGAAGCGGCGGCCAGCTTCGGCGACGACACGCTGTTCGTCGAGCGCTACCTGCGCCGCCCGCGCCACATCGAGGTGCAGGTGCTCGCCGACTCCCACGGCAGCACGGTGCATCTCGCCGAGCGGGAGTGCTCCCTGCAGCGCCGGCACCAGAAGGTCATCGAGGAGGCGCCGTCGCCGCTGCTGACGCCCGAGCAGCGCGAGCGCTACGGCGCTCTGGCCGTGGCCACGGCGCAGGCCGTCGGCTACGTGGGGGCGGGGACGGTGGAGTTCGTCGTCGCGACTGGCAACGCGGACAGCACAGCCGCGGCCGATGAGCCGTTCTTCCTCGAGATGAACACCCGGCTGCAGGTCGAGCACCCGGTCACCGAGCTGGTGACGGGCCTTGACCTCGTCGAGCACCAGCTGCGCATCGCGGCCGGCGAGCGGTTGTCATTCGGGCAGGACGACGTGCGGCTCACCGGCCACGCGGTCGAAGCGCGGGTCTACGCCGAGGACCCGGCGCGGGGGTTCCTGCCAACAGGGGGGCGAGCCCTGCTGCTGCGCGAGCCCGTCGGGGAGGGGGTGCGCGTCGACAGCTCGCTGCTGCAGGGTGAGCCGGTCGGCACCACCTACGACCCGATGCTGAGCAAGGTCATCGCCTGGGCTCCGGACCGCGCCACCGCCCTGGCCCGGCTCGACCGCGCGCTGGCCGGCACAGTCCTGCTCGGGGTGGGGACCAACACCACGTTCCTCCGGGCACTGCTCGCCCACCCCGACGTGCAGGCCGGCCGCCTCGACACCGACCTGCTCGAGCGCTCACTGCCGGACCTGGTGCCCGCTGGCCCTGCCGCACTGGCGATCGTCGCCGCCGTGCTCCGGCGACTTGTCGACCTGCCTCTCGGGGACGACCCGTGGTCGGCGCTCACCGGCTGGCGGGTGTCGGGCCGGGCGCCCCTGCACTGGGAAGTGCTGGCGGGTGACGACGAGCGGTTGCCGGTCTCGGTCACCGGCACCGGGGCCATGGCTGGTGCGTCGGAGGCCGGGGTGCACGATGCCGAGGTGCGGGTCGGCGACACGACGTTCCAGACATCGGCCAGGCCGGTGCCCGACGGCCTGCTACTCACCCTCGACGGGCGCACGACGACAGTCCTCACCGCAGTCGACGGCGCCACCACTTGGGTCGCCGCTGACGGCGGCACCTGGGCAGTCGTCCAGGCGCCGCCCAGGCGGGTGCGGGCACGCGAGGCCGATGCCGACGCCCAGGTCCGCAGCCCGATGCCGGGTGCTGTCGTCGCCGTGCACGCGAAGACCGGAGACGTTGTCGAGGCGGGCACGCCCCTGCTGGCCATCGAGGCGATGAAGATGGAGCACGAGCTGCGCGCACCGCTGACCGGCACCGTCGAGCTGCTCGTCCGCCTGGGGGACCAGGTCGCGGTTGACCAGCCGGTCGCGACAGTGCATGCGCCCGCCCGCCCGCTGGAGGTTCCATGATCGCCGAGCCACTCGCCGGGCTTCCGAGGCGCGTGGAGATCTACGAGGTCGGCCCACGCGACGGGTTGCAGAACGAGAGCACGGCCGTGCCCGTCGCAGTCAAGGCAGAGTTCGTCCGGCGGCTGATGGCCGCTGGGCTCGGGACCATCGAGCTGACCAGCTTCGTGCCGAAAACGTGGATCCCCCAGCTGGGCGACGCGGAGGAGCTCATGGGGCTGCTCGACGAGCAGCCGGCCCGCGCACCGGTCCTCGTCCCCAACCTTCGGGGGCTGAAACGGGCGCTGAGCTGTGGTGCCCGCGAGATCGCCGTCTTCGCCAGCGCGACGGAGAGCTTCGCCCGGCGCAACCTCAACCGCAGCGTCGAGGAGTCCCTGCAGATGTTCGCGCCCGTCATCGAGGGTGCCCGCAGCAGCGGGCTGCCCGTCCGCGGGTACGTCTCGATGTGCTTCGGCGACCCGTGGGAGGGCGACGTGCCGCTCGGCCAGGTCGCCGACGTCGCCGCCCGGCTCGCGGGCCTGGGTTGCAATGAGATCGCGCTCGGCGACACCATCGGCGTCGGCACACCCGGCCGCGTCGTGCGCCTGCTGGCGCTGCTCGACGAGCGGGGGATCGGCGCGGACCGCCTCGCCGTGCACTTCCATGACACGTACGGGCAGGCCCTGGCCAACACCCTCGTAGCGCTGCAGGCCGGGGTGAGCGTCGTCGACGTATCCGCCGGCGGGCTCGGCGGCTGCCCCTACGCCGGCAGCGCGACCGGCAACCTCGCCACCGAGGACCTCGTCTGGCAGCTGCACGGGCTCGGCATCGACACCGGGATCGAGCTCGATGCGCTCGTCGGCACCAGTCGGTGGATGGCCGCCCAGCTCGGCCGCCCGAGCCCCTCGCGCACCGTCGCCGCCCTCAGCCCGGCGGATGCGCCACCTGCCCCGCCTGCCCCGCCTGCCTCTCCCACCTCCACTCCGATCGGGGTGTCCTGATGCTCGACACGCAGCTCACCGACGAGCAGACGCAGCTCACAAAGACAGTCGCTGCTTTCGCCCGCGAGGTCGTCGCGCCCGTTGCGGCCCACCACGACGAGACGAAGTCCTTCCCGTACGACGTCGTGCGGCAGATGGGCGAGATGGGGCTGTTCGGCCTGCCCTTCCCCGAGGAGTACGGCGGCATGGGCGGTGACTACTTCGCCCTGTGCCTGGCGCTCGAGGAGCTCGGCAAGGTCGACCAGAGCGTGGCCATCACGCTGGAGGCGGGCGTCTCGCTCGGTGCGATGCCCGTGTACCGCTTCGGCACTGACGCCCAGAAGGAGCAGTGGCTGCCGCGGCTGTGCACCGGCGAGGCGCTGGGCGCCTTCGGGCTGACCGAGGCCGGCGCGGGCAGCGACGCGGGCGGCACCCGCACGACAGCGGTGCTGCAGGACGGCCAGTGGCTCATCAACGGCACGAAGGCGTTCATCACCAACTCCGGCACCGACATCACCGCCCTCGTCACCGTCGCTGCTGTCACTGGCACGGCGGCAGGCGGCAAGAAGGAGATCAGCTCGATCCTGGTGCCCGTGCCGACGCCGGGCTTCACCGCCGAGCCGGCGTACAGCAAGGTCGGCTGGCACGCCTCCGACACCCACCCGCTCACCCTCGCCGACGTTCGGGTGCCGGAAGACAACCTGCTGGGGGAGCGCGGCCGGGGCTACGCCAACTTCCTGCGCATCCTGGATGAGGGACGCATCGCCATCGCCGCCCTGGCCGTCGGCGCGGCGCAAGGCTGCGTCGACGAGAGCGTGAAGTACGCCAAGGAGCGTGAGGCGTTCGGACGCCCCATCGGTCAGCACCAGGCCATCGCCTTCACGATCGCGCGGATGGAGGCGCGGGCGCACGTCGCCCGCGCCGCGTACTACGACGCGGCAGCCAAGATGCTCGCCGGGCTGCCGTTCAAGAAGGAGGCCTCGGTCGCCAAGATGGTGGCGAGCGAGGCGGCGATGGACAACGCGCGCGACGCCACGCAGGTCCACGGTGGCTACGGCTTCATGAATGAGTACCCGGTCGCCCGGCACTACCGCGACAGCAAGGTGCTCGAGATCGGCGAGGGCACCACAGAGGTGCAGCTCATGCTCATCGCCCGCGAGCTCGGGCTCTGAGCCGCGCACGCAGCATCGACAAGGACTCGGCCCCCCGTCCCGACCACGAGAGCTGACATCCATGGACAAGGTCTTCTCGACCACCGCCGAGGCGGTCGCCGACATCGGCGCCGGCTCATCGCTGGCCGTCGGCGGCTTCGGGCTGTGCGGCATTCCCCAAGGCCTGATCGACGCGCTGCTCGACACCGGCGTCACCGACCTCGAGACCGTCAGCAACAACTGCGGCGTCGACGAGTGGGGCCTGGGCTCGCTGCTCAAGGCCCGGCGCATCCGGCGGACCACCGGGTCGTATGTCGGGGAGAACAAGGAGTTCGAGCGCCAGTTCCTCGCCGGCGAGCTCGAGGTCGAGCTGGTCCCGCAGGGCACGCTCGCCGAGCGCCTGCGAGCGGGTGGGGCCGGCATCCCGGCGTTCTACACCCCCGGCGGCGTCGGCACGCAGATCTCCGACGGCGGCCTGCCCCTGAGGTACGCACCCGACGGCTCGGTTGCGGCCGCGAGCGAGCCCAAGGAGGTGCGGGAGTTCGACGGGGCGCCCTACGTCCTGGAGCGGGCCATCCGCACCGACTACGCCCTCGTGCACGCCTGGAAGGGCGACCGGCACGGCAACCTCGTCTACCGCAAGAGCGCGATGAACTTCAACCCGCTGTGCGCTGGCGCCGGCCGCGTGACGATCGCCGAGGTCGAACAGCTCGTCGAGCCCGGTGAGATCGACCCGGCGCAGGTGCACACCCCCGGCATCTTCGTCCCGCGGGTGGTGCTTGTGCCCGAGGTCGAGAAGCGGATCGAGAAGCGGACGACAGCTCGAGTGAGGACCAGCCGATGACGCTCACCCGGGACCAGCTCGCCGCGCGGGTCGCCCGCGAGCTCACCGACGGCCAGTACGTCAACCTCGGGATCGGGCTGCCGACGCTGATCCCCGACTTTCTCCCGCCCGGCGTGCACGTCGTGCTGCAGTCGGAGAACGGCGTGCTTGGCGTCGGCCCCTACCCGACCGAGGAGCAGGTCGATCCCGACCTCATCAACGCCGGGAAGGAGACTGTGACCGTCCAGGCCGGGTCGTCCTACTTCGACTCCGCGCTGTCGTTCGCGATGATTCGCGGCGGCCACGTCGACCTCGCCGTGCTCGGAGCGATGCAGGTGAGCGCCGGTGGTGACCTCGCCAACTGGGTCATCCCCGGGAAGATGGTCAAGGGGATGGGCGGGGCGATGGACCTGGTCCACGGTGCCAAGCGTGTCATCGTGATGATGGAGCACGTTGCGCGGGATGGCAGCCACAAGATCGTGCAGGAGTGCTCGCTGCCGCTGACGGGCATGGCCTGCGTCCATCGGATCGTCACCGACCTTGCCGTGATCGACGTCGAGCCCGGCGGCCTCGTGCTGCTGGAGACGGCACCCGGCGTGAGCGTCGACGAGGTCCGCGCTGCCACCGGACCCCCGCTGCGCGTCGAGCTGCAACAGCCGGTAGGGGTCGGGTCGTGAGGGCATGAGGCAGACAGTCCGGCCGGGAGCGTTACGTGAAGATGGAGCATGGCGACTGACAGCACCAGCGGGCTGACGCTCGATCCGGCGCCGCCGTCCGAGGCGGCGGAGCAGGTGCGCGCCGAGGTGCGCGAGTTCCTGGCGGCCGAGATCGCCGCCGGGTCGTTCGAGCCGCGCTGCGACACCTGGCTCTCGGGCGTCGACCCGGCCTTTAGTCGCAAGCTGGGGGAGCGCGGGTGGCTGGGCATGACCTGGCCCACGGAGTACGGCGGCCACGAGCGAAGCGCCCTCGAGCGGTACGCGGTCACCGAGGAGCTGCTCGCCGCGGGCGCACCCGTCGCGGCGCACTGGATCGCCGACCGGCAGTCGGGCCCCAACTTGCTGCGCTACGGCACCGAGCAGCAGCGCAAGGAGATCCTCCCGAAGATCGTCGCCGGGGAGTGTTACTTCGTCATCGGGATGAGCGAGCCGGACTCCGGCTCCGACCTCGCCTCCATCCGCACCAGGGCGACGCGCAACGCCGACGGTGACTGGGTGGTCGACGGCGCGAAGGTCTGGACCTCGAACGCGCATCGCAGCCACTACTCGATCACCCTGGTCCGGACCTCCCCGCCCGGCGAGGGTGCCCGCGGCATGCACCAGGGGCTCACGCAGCTGCTGATCGACCTGTCTCTACCGGGCATCACGATCAACCCGATCCGCATCCTCGACGGGGGGCACCACTTCAACGAGGTCGTCTTCGACTCCGTCGTCGTGCCGGCGGACATGACCCTCGGCGAGGTCGGCAGCGGCTGGCACCAGGTCACGGCGGAGCTGGCCTTCGAGCGCTCCGGGCCGGAGCGCTTCCTGTCGACCTACCCCTTGATCGGCGAGTTCGGGCGCCGGGTGGCCGAGTCGCAGGACCCCGCCCAGCTGGTGGCGCTGGGGCGGCTCTCGGCACGGCTGGTCGCCCTGCGGCAGCTGTCCATCCGCATCGCCGCCGCGCTCGACCGCGGCGAGCTGCCCGACATCCCGGCGGCGCTCGTGAAGGACGTCGGGACCACGTTCGAGGCCGACGTGATCGATGAGATCCGCCGGGTCGTCGACGTCACGCCGTCGCTGGACTCACCAGACCCGCTGGCACGCGCCCTGGCCGAGGCGCAGCTGCACGCCCCCGGCTACACGCTGCGCGGCGGTACGAACGAGATCCTGCGCGGCATCGTTGCTCGCGGTCTGGGGCTGCGCTGATGGCGACGAGCGACCAGGACCTGCTTGTCGAGACAGTCGATGACATCGTGTCCGGTCACGAGCCGTTCGTCCTCACCGGCGAGCGATCGTGGGACGAGAAACTGTGGGCCTCGCTCGCCGGCGCCGGGCTGACCGGGGTGGGGCTGGACGAGGACGCGGGTGGGTCGGGCGGGGAGCTCGCGGATGCTGTTTCCGTCGTCGGGCAGCTCGCCCGTGGCGCGGCTGCCGTCCCGGTCGCTGAGCAGCTGCTCGTCGCGGGGTGGGCGGTGCTGGCGGCTGGTCTGCCGCTGCCCCCGGTCGAGGAGCCGCTGACCTTCACACCGAACGGCGGCATCTCGGCGGCGAGGCCGAGCGGTGGGTACGCGCTGACAGGGACGACGGCGGACGTGCCCTGGGCGTCGGTCGCCGCGCAGATCGCCGTCGTCGCGGCTGGCCCTGACGGCCCGCTGCTGGCCGTCGTCCCCGCGGCGCAGACCATGCTGCGGACCACGTCCAACCTGGCGGGCGAGCCGCGCTCGGAGCTGACCGTCGACCAGCTCGAGGTCGAGGCGGGGGCCTGCCGGCCGCTCTCCGTGCCACAGGCCGAGGAGCTGCGCGCCCGCTATGCGCTCGCCCGCGCCGTGCAGCTCAGCGCGGCTCTGCAGCAGACGCTGGCCTGGACCGTGCGGTACGCCGGTGAGCGCGAGCAGTTCGGTCGCCCGCTCGGCCGGTTCCAGGCCATCCAGATGGAGCTGGCGCAGATGGCCGGCGAGGTGACTGCCGCTGCTGCAGCTGTCGACGCTGCCGTGCAGGCGCTGGACCGCGCGGCGGACAGCACGCTCGCCGTGGCGGCCGCGAAGATCCGCGCCGGGTCGGCGGTGGAGGTGGTGGCCCGGCTGGCGCACCAGGTGCACGGCGCCATCGGCTTCACGCAGGAGCACCGCCTGCACCTGCTGACCCGCCGGTTGTGGGCGTGGCGCGACGAGGCGGGCTCGGAGCGGGCCTGGGGCGCCGTGCTCGGGGCCGGGGTCCTGCGCGACGGCGCCGACGAGCTGTGGCCCGCGCTGTGTCGCATCCTCTGATGTCCCATCTGATGTCCGTCTTTGATCGTGGTCGGCGCAGCCGGCCGCCGACAGCAAGGGTGATGCGGTGAGCGACACGATCAGCGATGAGGTCCAGCTCGAGGTCGACGGCGCCGTAGCGGTGGTGACGCTCAACGCGCCCGCCCGCCGCAATGCGCTGACGCCGGCCATGGCCGGGGAGCTCATCGGCGCCTTCGACGAGGTCGACGCCCGGGCTGACGTCGGGGCGCTCGTCATCCGCGGCGTCGGCAAGTCCTTCTGCGCGGGGGGCGACATCCAGACGCTGACGGAGGCGGGCAAGGACCCGGCCGGGGCCGAGAACTACGCCGGGATGAGCCGCATCTATGACAGCTTCTACCGCCTGGGGCAGGTCAAGGCGCCGACGATCGCGGCGGTGCGCGGGTCGGCCGTCGGCGCCGGGATGAACATGCTCCTGGCTGCCGACCTCCGGATCGTGGCAACCGACGCCCGGCTGCTCTGCGGGTTCCTGAAGCGAGGGATGCACCCTGGCGGGGGGCACTTCGTCATCCTGTCCCGGTTGATCGGCCGGGAGGCTGCCGCAGCCATGGCGATCTTCGGCGAGGAGATCACCGGCACGCAGGCCGCCGAGCTCGGGCTGGCGTGGCAGGCCGTCGAGACCGGCGACGTCGAGAACCGGGCGCTGGAGCTGGCCGCCCGAGTGGCTGCCGACCCCGAGCTTGCCCGGGTAGCGGTCGGCAACTTCCGCAAGGAGACCGGGCCGCCGCACGTCACGTGGGAGGTCGCCACCCAGTTCGAAAGGCCCAGCCAGATGTGGTCGATGCGGCGGTCCTGAGCGCTGTGAGCCCAGTGAGCCCAGCGGCCGCGCGCGGGCAGGTGCCGTGACCCCGGATGGCTGCCCGGTCGAGCTTTACGCCCTGCTGCCGGCGGCCGGGGAGCCCGAACTCGTCCATCGCTCGATCCCCGCCGGAGCGAGCGTGCTCGACCTCGGCTGCGGCACGGGACGGATCGCTGCGCCGCTGGCGGCACTCGGCCACGAGGTCGTGGCTGTCGACGAGTCGGCCGAGATGCTCGCCTTGGTGCACGATGCCCGGCCGGTGCGAGCGCACATTCAGGACCTGCGCCTGCCCACGACCTTCGACGCGGTGCTGCTCGCCAGCCACCTGCTCAACAGCCCGGGCGCGGACGACCGGCAGGCGCTGCTCGCCACGTGCCGTGCCCACGTCTCGGCCGGCGGCCAGGTGCTCATCCAGTGGCACCCGGCGCAGCGGTTCGACGCGCTGCGGGCCGGGACCACGCACGAGGGCGAGCTGGGGCCGGTACGGGCCCGGCTCGCCGTCCACGCGATTGACGCCGGCCTGCTCGACGCCGAGGTGAGCTACCGCGCCGGCGACCAGCAATGGGTGCAGCCCTTCTTCGCGCGCAGGCTCGACGAGCAGCAGCTGGGCGAGGAGCTCGCCGCCGCCGGGCTCAGGTTCGGCAGCTGGCTCGACACCGGGCACGGCTGGTTCAGCGCGACCCCGGTCTGAGCCGGGCGAGGGCGCCCGTCGTGCAAGGCCGGCGATCAGGCGAGCGGCGCCGCTTCGGCAACGACAGGCACCACTCGCCGCGCCGCCGGCCCGCGCTGGCCGCGGCCCACCGACCAGGCGAGGGCAGCGGCGCCAGCGCACAGCCAGCCGGCGGTGATGAAGGCGGGTGAGTAGGTCCCGAGGTGGGTGCGGGCGAGCCCCGCCGCGTACGCCGCGACGGCGGCGCCCAGCTGATGGGAGGCGAACACCCAGCCGAACACGACCGACGTCCGCTCAGGCCCGGCGACACCAGCGCACAAGGCGATCGTCGGCGGGACGGTCGCGACCCAGTCCAGGCCGTAGAAGGCGATGAACAGCAGCAGCGGCACCGACTGGGACGACAGGACCGTCGGGAGCGCGAGCAGCGACAGTCCGCGCAGGCCGTAGTACCAGGCGAGCAGCATCCGCGGGTCAACGCGGTCGGTGAGCCACCCCGAGGCGGTGGTGCCGATGATGTCGAAGACGCCGATCGTCGCCAGCAGCGATGCAGCGCCGAGCTCGGTCATCCCGTGGTCCATCGCAGCGGGGATGAAGTGGGTGCCGATCAGCCCGTTGGTCGACGCCCCGCAGACGAAGAACGAGCCGGCGAGCAGCCAGAACCGCTTGCTCTGCGCGGCGATGCGTAGCCCGGCGAAGGCTGTCGCCACCGGGTTGCCGGCCACCGGCGCAGGCGGGGTGTCCTGCGTCGCGCCGTACGCCCGCAGCCCCACGTCCTCGGGCCGGTCGCGCATCAGCACCAGCACGACCGGGATGGCAACGAGCGCGGCCACGGCGACGGCGACCGATGCCGCCCGCCAGCCGCGCGATGTCACCAGGCCGGCCAGCAGCGGCAGGAACACCAGCTGCCCGGTGGCGCTGGCGGCTGTCAGCACGCCGGTGACCAGGCCGCGCCGGGTGGCGAACCAGCGGCCGGCGATCGTGGCGGCCAGCACCGTCGCCATCGACCCGGTGCCCAGGCCGACGACGACGCCCCAGAGCAGCACCAGCTGCCACGACGCGGTCATCAGCACTGTCAGCCCCGAGCCGGCGGCGCACAGCGCCAGCGCCAGCAGCATCACCTTGCGGACGCCGAACCGCAGCATCGCTGCGGCGGCGAACGGCCCGGTCAGGCCGAACAGGACCAGGTTGACGCTGACCGCGAGCGAGATGGTGGCGCGCGACCAGCCGAAGTCTTGCTGCAGCGGGACGATGAGCACACCCGGGGTGGACCGGAAACCACTGGCCAGCAGCAGCGTCACGAACGCGACGCCGGCGACGACCCAGGCGTAGTGCACCCGGCCCCGGGCCTGGACGACGACCGGTGGCGCCGCGCTCACGCTGGCCCCGCGCTTGCGATGCGCAGCGTGGTGCCGGCGACGCCGACCTCGTCCCCGCGGACGAGCTGCCGCCCGCGGCGCTGCTCAGGCTCGCCGTTGACGCGCACGTCGCCCGCCCCCAACAGCTGCTTCACGTCCGAACCCGCATCGACCAGGCCGGCGAGCTTCAGCAGCTGGCCGAGCCGGATGCTGTCGCCGGTGATGCTGACCTCCTGCATCCCGCCATCATCCGCCGCTCATCCCGGCGCGCGGGAGCAGGCTGCCGCTGATCGCCAGCCCCGTTCGCCCGGTCGATGCGGCCCGGCGGGTCAGGTCGGCGCCAGCGCTTGCTGACTGGCGGAGGACGGTGTCGAGGAAGGCGACGATGCAGGCGCGTGCGTCCACGTCCGCTGGGGCCGAGCCGAGCACGGCGCTGGTGTGCGTCCCGTCAGGCTCGGTCAGGTACGCCTTCGGGCCGTGCAGCTGGTCGTACAGGCCGCGTCCTCGCCCCGGCGGGCTGACCGTGTCGGCGAGGCCCTGCTCGACCAGGGTCGGAATCGTTGGTCCGGCCGGCACCGGCGCAGGGAAGGCGCGGCCGGTGAGGATGACCGCGGCGGACACCCGGCGGTCCTGCAGGCCGGAGTAGAGCACCATGCCCGCGACGCTCTGCGCTCCGTCCGAGTGCCCGGCGACGGCGACCCGGGACGGGTCGAGGGTTCCTGACCACGGGCCGGCGGGCTGCAGGGTCCGGCGGGTGAGCTCGGTGATCACTGCGGTGATGTCGCCGGGCTGGCGGAACATGTCGTCCTCGCGCGGGGCCCCGGGCAGGCCCGCGCCGCTGATCGGGAACAGCGGAGCTGCGACCACGTACCCGCGGGCGGCGACGCCGTGCAGCAGCACCTCGTAGTACTGGGGCGTGACGTCGAAGCCGTGCGCGAACACGACGAGCGGGAACCGCGCGGGCAGCGGAACGGCGCCGGCTCGGTCGGTGGCAGCTGGCGCTCCGGCGGTGGGAAACCACAGGGTCGTCGGGAGGCTCCGGCCATGGTGCGCCGGCGTTGCCCCCCGCGCCGGCGTCAGCCCGGTGGGGTCGGTCACGAGCAGGGTGCCGGTCCCGACGGCGTAGGTGATCGCTGACGAGTCCGCGGTCGGGCGGCCGACGGGGTGCGCGACGGCGACAGCGGGACGCGGAACCCCGCCGCAGCCCTGGCCGCTCAGCAGGATGAACAGGGCCAGGCCGGCCAGCACCCCGTACCGCGCACGCATCCGTGCATCTTCACCCGGACACGCCAGTGACGGCGCGTGGTGGCATCCGCACTTTCCTGCTGGGCGAACCAATCCAAAGCGGCGCGAGGACCGAATAAGTAGCGGGTCTGCATCGATGCAGCGCTGAACCGTGGCGCCCTGGCCCGACGACTGCATGAGGGGAACCAATAATGACGGCACAAGGGCAGCGGCACCGCAGCCGCAAGAACGCCGCAGCATTCGCGCTCGTCGCACTCGCGGGCACCAGCCTCGTCGGTCTGACCGGCGGCGTGGCCAGTGCATCGAGCCACCGCGAGGCACCGCTGACGGCGGGTGACCCGCAGCACGACAACACCGACGTCTACGCCTTCACCAGCCCGGACAAGCCGAACACGGTGACGCTGA
>JAABUU010005102.1_pt1 | contig 14976 bp, 16 predicted proteins | sample 5559301 | NCBI WGS metagenome assembly JAABUU01 (sample SAMN10711884, study PRJNA513360) | rock metagenome | isolation source: Antarctica rocks | place: Antarctica: Victoria Land, Richard Nunatak white | reverse complement strand
CAGATCCTGCCTTCAATTCACTGGGATGCAGTCATCCCTGTGTTTGCCATCATTATCATTATGCCTCTGTAACTTGTGCATACCCCCTAGCAGGGGACATAGACTGCAGTAAAGTGAGCTTTCAAGGACATGCTGCATCTGTATTAAGCTTTTTGCCTCCTACCTGAAGTGCCGATTGCTGAACCCCAGCTCGTTCTTGCAGGGGCAATGGCGTGGCAGAAAGTGGCCACTCATACTCTCAGCTTGACACAGTACTTGCAGCCATAGGTAAACTCTTTTTCACCACCGCAGAAAATGGGTCTGTGCATACAGCAAGTCCCAGCCTTCATGCCTTCATTTCACTTAGCTGCATTGATTGACTTTGTCACTGACTACGCATGGGGCGTACTTAATCAATCAGTCCATGTGCAAGTCCTGTCTTGGCCGGTCCATCACATTCAGTAGGGGCACTTGTGTGCCCAGCTGGCACCTCCATGTGGTGTAGACTGCAAGCCTGGCTGCAGACCATTTTGTTGTTTGTATTGCTGAGAAGCATGAAACTGAGGTGTGAGTTGCACTGCCTATGTGCAGGCTGCTGTGTGATGGCTGGTGTTGTTGTTTTCCTGAACATCATGACAGTGCTGGAGGTTAGGGCTGCTTTGGCGCCAACTCTGCACTGGGTCGCCTGTTTGTCTCGGAGACTTGCTGCAGTCTTCCGCAGACGTCAGGTATGCATCATGAAAGACTCTGTTGATGATTCATACAACTTGGTTCTAGCCACACAAGTCTTCCACACGTCTTCTTCTGACCCTCTCCCCATTCCCATCTGATTGTGTTTTCCTCCCATCGGGTGTGTGCCTAAGCAGGAGAACATGGCACTGCCAGCCGCAACCGTCAGTCAGTATGTTGTGTAGTGTAGGTGAGCATACAGTGCCAAATCTCATGTAGGTGCACATAATCATGCTTCAGCATACATTCCTGCTACTCATTTCATGGTTCCACCAATATACCAAGTTCCTTGTATTCCAGATTTGGACAATGCTGTCTTCGCTACTCCCTTCTTTCAGCACCCCTTGCATCCTCCTTCCCTGTCACTTTTGCCCAATGAAAGCATGAAAGGATGATCTTTATGCACATGTACAGCCACAGCACATCATACAATCACTGCCTTTTTCCTCAAGACCATTGCTTATTGGCCTAAAATCATGATGCTGATGTCATCAAGGAGGATGTATTCAGATTGAGATCATGCAACAATACAACAATAAAACCATCTTTACGGTCAAACATAAAACACTGTAAGACATATACTGAGGGCATTGCAGTAGTCTTAGAACCGCAACGTCTGCCCCAAAGTGCCTCGGCAGCTGCAAGGCAACTGCCTGTGCTACTTGTCTCTAACATAACAGTTTCATGATATGCAAAGCAGTAGCTTCATGCTGTTTGATAAGTGTTGAGCCCTGAGATGTGTGTGCACAGCAGGTGGAGCCATGTGCAAAGCAGGCAGTCTCTAGCCAATGGCAGCTTGCCACCCATCACACACCAGCTCATGCTGTGACCATCACCCAAAAGGGGCGCCCTGGTCATGTCATTCACCTGCTGGCATCTTCGGAAGAGGGTCCCCCTCAGGTACTATTCATAGCAGCTGCACCCCGTCTCAGATATGGTTTGAGCACTTGTGCCTGTGTGCTATGTCGCATCACCATGGCATGCGGCCTTGCTGTGTACTGATGTGGACTGTCTCTCCATAAGGAAACGCCATTCTGCAAGCAATCAGCTGTCAATTACAGAGTCCGATGAGCCAGGTAGCAAATTTGAGGCATCTTCAAGCAATCCTGTGTGGCACAAAGTGTATGTAAGTTGGTGCATCCATGCATGATTACTCTGCTGACGCAAGCGTAATACTCAGGGTATCCAGTCTGAGCTTGGATTCGACTGATGTGCAACAGCTTGCATGTACTAGGTCGTGTGCAGGAGCAATCCCGAGTAGCCACTCTCATTGTGTCAGGGGTCTGACATGACTGATGATGCAGGGACGCCATGTCATCCAGGCTGGCTTGGTCTGTTGGGCTGGCAGCAGCAAGGTGGTGCGCCCCTTGTACAGCAAGGTGGTGCGCCCTCTCTATAGCCCTGCTGAGCAAGCAATAAGGCGTTGGCTCCTGTCTGCAGCTGGCCAGTATAAGGTGACGGTGTCTTCTTGTCAGAACTCAATGCAGCTGAGCACCATGCATGTGTGGGCCTGAGACTGTGAGATCGTGCGCTGTTGTTGTGCACGCTATGTAGACCACCATTGGTAGGGCCTGGTTGCTAATGTTCAGAGCACCATGGAGGTACATGGAAGATGTATGCATGCAGCAGACAGCAGGTTGGCCTGAGTTTGACTTGTGACCTGTGTATTGCAGGTTAGGTGTCAACCGGTCAGACACCTGCAAGGGCCTTGACAACTGGGGTGGTGGGATCACACACTGTCATTCTGCCTTTTACCAAGCCTGTCAGAGCCCTGAGTGCTACCCCTATCAAGGCCCTGAATGCTGAGCCCATCAGTCCCCTGAGTGCTGAGCTGATGGGAATAAATGGTGCCATGCTGCCCGCTGGTGGCAGTCAGTTATATGCCTCCAATACATCAGCTGGATTGCTGATGCGCAGGGCTTTGCACCTGGCAAGGGCAAACAACCTCAAGGTAAGAGAGCCATATTTGCAAGCTGAGCAATCTGCCGGTAATTTGTGGCTTCAAATTCACACTGAAAGTTGATCAGGAAGGAAGTTGTGTTGTCTGCTGAGGGTCCGCTCATGTTGATTGTGTCATGCAGCAATTTTGCACACGTTCTTCCTACCAAGCCATGTGTGCAGTGACAAGCCTTGGGAGTCTGTGCTGTGCTGTGCTGTGCCGTGCCGTGCCGCACTGGTGGACTTGTGCTGCTTCGGCAGTCAACAGTGCTGCTGACTAGAGGGTGCAGATTGCCTTGAGGCTGCACTTGTGTTCACTTGTGTTCACTGGCACAGCACCATACATCCAATATGTCTGCATGCATGAATTAAGCTATGCTGCTTGTGAGTGCAAAGTGTGAAGGTTGTGGTTTTGGCGGCTTGTGTTGTGTTGCATCATCCTTTCCTGGAGTATAGCTTCAAACTAACATCAGCACTGGCTGGTGCAGCTGCTGTGAAGCCTCCCACACCTTCCTCCCTCTCTGACCTGCAACATCTGTCTTGTGAATGCTGCAGCAGCAAGACCGGTCGACTGCTGTGTGCTGATGACGCAGTGCCATCAACATGTATGTGCATGCAGGACCCAGTTGACAGTGGTACGTGAGCCTGATGGCATACCAAGGGCTCCTGGTAGACTGCTGGTCTGCAACAACCAGCTCATGCTCCACTGCACCCGCCTGCAGCTTGAGCTGGTGCAGACCAAGGAAGCACTGTCTGAGAGCCTGGCCTGCCTTGACATGCGCAGTGAGGAGATGCTGCGCCTGGACCAGCAGAAGACTGCTGCACAGGCTGAGTAAGCACTAGCTGACAGCACTGCATTGGTGTGTGATGCTTTGTTGAATTTGCCTGCCTTACCAGCACATGTGTCCTTCACATTGTTTCTTGATACAAGGTTTGCCTTTGCAGTGATGCCAATAGGATTTTCATACAAAGAAGAGTTGCTTGCACTTTGCTGCAAATGACACGGGAGCCACTAGATGCATGTGGGTGACGCACCACTTTGTAGGGTCAAAGGCTTTGGTTTCACACTTGGCTACTGTCGGCTCAATGAGGGGCATGACTCAGGCTATCACCAAAACCATCAGGATGGATCTCGTGTCGTATCTGCAGAGATGCATGGCTGTCTATGCTGGCAGTCTGCAGGCCCTGAACCTGAGTGTGAGCACATCCGTACAGGTGCTCACAGCTCAGAGCCTCAAAGCGGAGCCAGCGCCGCACACTGAGCCTGGTCATTGACCAGCTGACTCACAGCGAGGGCACACAGCTCTTGTTGCACATGATTTGAGGTGACACTTGCTATATCAAAATAAAAGCCAGGTACCAGCAAGCAGAAAGCCAGTTATAACAATAGTTATTGTTTATGTCCATCCCAGGCGTGCAGGCAGACGCTTCTGGTGACCCAGGGAATGCCAGATGTAACACTGTAACATTTTGAAGAAAAGCTATCCCCAACGCTAGCTGGTACACCTGCCAGCACATCGATTGCTGCCAATCGCATGCGTCACAATTCATCCCAGTGATGTCCAGTTGCTGCTGTGCATGCATGAGCGTGTCAGCAGGGAGTCTGGAGGTGGTGGACCAACAGCAAGTTCAGGGTTATGCAACTGTATGTGGTGCAGTCTCACAAAGAACCTGGAGGAGCCCGAGGACATCAAGGTACAGTAACTCCAGATTGCCCGAAACATCGAATTGCCTGCCAGTACTTGACTGTACTGCAAAAGTGGTTGTTTGCACCTGCCTGGGATTAATTTGTCTGACATGAGCTGACCAAGCAGAACATCACAAGCCAAAGTCTTTTCCAGGTTCCTGGCTGCAATTCAACCAGGTTCTTTGTGCTGTGGACCAGCCCAGTGGAAGGCTGACCTAAGGCAGCAGCTCATATTGCTGTGCGTGTTGGAAGTCTGGCACCTATGGTGAATGTGTGCTGGACCCGCTCCTTGTTGGCCAAGCAAGTGCATTATGCACAGCTTGAGCCTCTGAACCTGGTCCAGCTGCTGCTAATGTCACAGAGTGACAAGTGCTTTCAAATGCAATGCCACACATTCATACATATATGGTCCTCCCATAGAGAGCTGACTATTCAACAGGTGCACTTGGGCCTGTGCGTGCTTCTATCCCTTGTGCAGCCTTCGACTATACCTATGAGCCTTGCTATGCTCTTTTGACAGGGACTCTCAAGCTAGCAAACGCTTTGCAAGTCTTTATAGACCTGAGCAGAAGTGAAGTGAGTGCTCCCATAAAAGCTCTTACAGCAACTGCCAACTCTACTTCTGACGCGCAAGCTGTCTAGTGATCTTGAAAGCTGTGAATGGACTAGAGAATGAAGTAAAAGAACACTCGCCCGAGCGGCTTCTCAGCCAAGCAAATTAGTCATGTCATCAGTCATTCCCGAATGATGAAGCTACCCCGAAACCCTAGTGGGAGCTGTACTCGGCAGTGAGACAAGTACCGCGTAGGCGAGACAAGGCTGTGACATGTCAGATAGATTGTCGTTCGAACGTCTTGACGGCCTAGCAGACGGGCCCCTTGAAGAAGACCCAGACGAATGCTTTTCTAGCGACAAAAAGTAAGACTTCAAGCTGTGTCTCTGCTGCTCGGTGAATGAGTCCGCACCGAATGATCATGTATGGCGTACTGAGCGGCCAACAATTGACATGCAGACCTGTGGGGTTCGAGCAACTTCCAGACCACATCCTTCTCAAGATCTTCAGAAGTGTAGAGGCAGTGCCAGACAGCACATGGGGCTCAGAGGATTCGGCCGGTGCGCCATATGGCCATGTCACCGACGACACTTTGACAGCGCTCATCGATGGTTATCAGAAGCGGTGTGGTCTGCCTTTAGTCTGCAACAGGTGGAACAAGTGTCTGTCCCAGCCTTCTTACGTGTGGGCGCACTTGAACATTGGCTTTCATGAGCTTTGGGATGTACAACAGGTACTGCTTACGACTGCATTTTGTGTCGTAGGTTCCCTCACGACCGTTAGTTATGTGCTGAGATTGAGTGGTTAAGCCAAGCATATATTATAACTGATCCATTTTGTTGCACAGTCTCTGTGCGTCCACACAGACTGCATAGGCCCTGCATCTAGTTCCTTGCAGATCATCATTGCCCTGCTCCAAAACTCCTTCTGTTGTGTGTGCAAGGGTTGCACAGGCACTGCGCCTATCTCCTTGCAGATGCTGACTCCCTTTTGCGCTTGCAGAGGTTTGTTGACAGAGACTTGTTTTTCAGCTGGGTCAGGCCACGGGCAGCAAGCATTAAGCACGTGCAGTTGGACTTTGATGCCTGGTGCCGCCAGTACTACCAGGGCGCTTTCTCAGCAGTCCAAGCCAGCAGAAGTGTTGCCACACTGCTTGAGCTACTGCGTGGCTCCCTGCAGCAGCTCAAGGTGCAGGACACCAGCTTTGTGGTCAACTCCAAAATGCTTCGCAGCCTGGCAACAGCCACGCACCTGCGTCACCTGCAGCTCTTTGGCGTCTCATCTCAGATTCTGGTATCAGACGCCTTGACCTGTGTCACATACCTCAAGCAGCTGAAGAATCTCGAGCTGGCAGACAGCGAGGATCACAGGCAGGCAGTTCAGGATCAGCATCCCCACTTTTTTCCCACTCAGATTTGCAACTTGCCCAATCTCATTACGCTGCACGTCCAATCCCCCCTGATCACCTACATTGACCCTGCTATTGCTGCCCTCAGCAACCTGCAGACTCTCATGCTCAATGGCTGCTCTTTGGAGGAGGTCTCCTCAGTGCTTGTTCAGCTTGCGCAGCTTCACACGCTCAGCCTGGCAGACAACAACAACCTGGCTCTCAACAAGGCGCCAGATGAGTGGTGGCCTCTGGAACTCACCAGGCTGAGGAGCCTCACTGAGCTGGATCTGTCTTCTTGTGGAGTCAGTGGGGTGCCAGTTTCCCTCGGCAGGCTTGCCCATCTGAGTCTGCTTGACTTGGGTGGTAACTGGGCTGCTCCAGGGATCATGCTGCCGCATGATGTTGCCTGCTGTGACTCCATGCGCAGTCTTCACATGAATGACTGCAGCCTCAAGAAGGTTCCAGAATGCTTGTGCCTGCTGTCAGCCATGGAGTACCTTGGTCTGGCCAACAACCAGCTTGTTGAGCTTCCCCAGGCGCTGACAGGCCTGGTTCACCTGCACAACCTGGATCTGGCTCACAATGAGTTTCACACCTTTCCTACTCTGCTCGCTGGGTTCACTAGCCTGAACAGAATCAGCTTCAAGGGGTGTACTCAGATGCAGATACCTAAGCCACTGCAGATGCTTACAAGCTTGAAGAAATTGTCAGCACTGATCTTCACTTGTGACCTGTCAAGGCATGCACCCAGATGGAGCGCTGACTCCACATCAAACTTGATCAGTCTTGCTCTAGATTTTGTCGACATCAATGGGCGAGGTGCTAAGGTGCTCCGGCTGTGAGTTTCCCCATAACATGCTGCTGCGACTCAGTCTGATGTAGCAGTCTGCCTGTTTCTGTTTTTCTTTAGGTTTTCAAGTTCTCTTTATGACCTGCCTTGTTTGACAGCACTTGCAAAGTCAGCATTGTCTTCTCCTCAGCCAGCATTGATCATCTCAGAATTTGCTCAGACCTTTACTCAGCTTTGATCATCTCAGAAGTCTCAGAATATGCTCAGACCTTCACTCAGCCTGTTTTAGGGGTTTCTCCTTTGATACCAAACATTTGATGCTGTGCACTGCTGCATGATGCATTTGGTCATTTTGCCTAGGCACCAAGCTTTATGTTAATGAGCTTGATTGGTTTGAAATTGAGCTGAGCAGTTGTCTTCGAAAGTTCCGCTGTCTTGAAGCTTTGTAGACATGTACTTTATTGAACTGTGTCATTTCGTTACAAAAATGAAGTGTGAATTGCAGCAGTTGATACATAACGGGTACTTGTACATGCCACGGTAAAAATTGTGAGCGGCTCTCTGCTAAGAACACAAAAACAACCTGGACACGTTGGTTGAAATTCTGTGCCAGACAACTGATCGGAGACGTGCCTGTCCTGTCCATGACAGACTACAGTGCAAATCTTTCTAGCTAGACATCATGGCTCATGCATGCACACAATTCAGATTGTCTATCTATATATACCTTAACCTGAGTGCATTCAATCAATCAATTTACTGTCTTTAGGACTTATCAGGGGAGTCGACAGACATAACTAGGAAATCGACATGCACTAAGCACTCAACGTTCAAGGCGTTCCAGAATAGAGCACCAAAGAAAATGCAGTACACTACGTAGCGATGTTGTAATGAGGAGGGTGCTAGTACGGCAACGCCACACGTTTTACATGTACACAAGTCTAGCTCTACAAAGTTCAGAAGCCAGGCTAAGAGTGGACTGGCCAACACAGATTGTCTTTGTGCAAAACATGTCTTGAGGTAACTGCCTAAACCATTGGATTGGTCAGTAGCCAGAAAAGCTGCTACTGAAGATGAAGATGCATTGCTTCTGCCCCTCAGTCAGACCTTGTTGCCAGATTCCCATAGTTCTGCACATCACATCAGCAGCAGCAGCAAGCAAGCTTTAGGATCCGTGGTCTAACACTTGACGCAGTGCATGCACATGCCTTGAGCTCGACTTGGTCGCTATGGCAGCGTTGACTGGACTCCGCCGGCGCGTCCAAGAGGTGGATGCGGAGTACTTCCTGCTTCAAAGGCAAGTTGAGTTGCGACCGCTGTCCAAGTCTCTTCAATGCAGCGCGTGATTGAGATCGGTTTGCGACATACAGAGCTGCTGAAGCAGCGCAGCAGCAAGAGCTGCCCGCAGCTGTTCTCATACAAGCTGTCGTGCGAGGGCATCTGCTGCGCAAACGACTGCTCATCCTTGAGTGAGCCTCCTTCATTCGCACAAGCCTTTGTTCGAGTTGCCGAACTACTCACACAGCTCGGTCTGTATGGCCTTGTTATAGGCAAGCAAGCAAGCTGTAGTGCAGGAGGCGTGCTGTGCGCATTCAGTCTTGCTGGCGAGGCTATGCTGCAAGACAGCAGTTCAAGGCAGAAAAGACAACGGCCAACACGTTGCTGCGTGAGGCAAGAAATACTGCCATATTATAGTAATGAGACTGACCTGCAAGAACACACTGCTACCTGACAGCTGGCATGACAAAAGCCTGAGCAGTGAAGGTTCCAACATGTGTCGCAGGCCTATTTTGATGCCCAAGCAACACACATCCAGCGGTGGTTCCGTGGATTTTGGAGTCGCAAGTATATACATAACTTCTCGCAGCGGAAGGCATATCTGGCGGCAGTGGCAGACTCAAATGCTCGCATGCGGGCTTTGGCTGAGCAAGAGCTTCAAGCCTCAATCTGGTAGACCCTTGACATCTTTGACATGCAGCGTGGGGGATTTTACTGCTGTGTGGTTGCCAAGAGCGCTGTATGCCAAGATGTCACTTCAAGTCAAAGCAGAAAACCCTGCTACAATGCCTGAATCTGATCACAGGATGAGCGCAATCTGCATTACTATGCAAAGGATTACCCCCCCAGTTTAGCCTACACCCCCCTCATGAGTTTTTGAGATTCGGTCAGCACCTGTATGCTCTCAGTTCCCCATAATGCTGTGGTACATGTCACACACCAGTAGGGAGCAGTCAACAACATCAATGATAGCGTCTCTCAGTGGCCAATGCAGTGCATGTTTGCCGCAGCGCTATCAAAGAGCAAGAGGAGCAGGCCGCCATGGTCAGATTTCAGAAGCGGTCTAGCAAGCTGCATCATCTGCTGTCCACCAGCGCTGTTGCAGGCATATATCGCTCCCCCTACCAAGCCCTCACCAATACAGTTCCTGTACTGGACATAACTCCATTGGAAGACCAAATCCGCGCAAGCAGAAAGAGTCTGGTCAGTCTCTGTCGACAACTGTGTGTAGAGCTGGTTGGTCTGCATATTTGTTGCATGAGCATCACAGACCTATGCATAAGACACCAAACACATTGTCACTGTACAACCAACCTTCTTTTGACACCCTCATGCGTCTCACACATCTGGCCTCGTCCACTGTGCGTTTGCCTGATCTGAGCCAACTTCTTCTTGGATTTTGCACGACCCAACTGCTTGATCAGGCTTTGCCTTTGACAGGAATATAAAGACTACTCTCTGGCTGACACTCCATGTTTTCCACAATGGGACATCTGAATCATGCATTGGCCATAGATTCATTGTGCTGGGATCTGTATCATGTCTTGCTAATTTTGACTGTCTGTGACACACCCCTTGGCATCTGCATCATCTTAGCTGCTTGCAATCACAAGTATGTGGGAGCCATCGTTGCTGCATCACCAGCTTGTGCATCGCAGGTGAACAGTCAGTCTGGGGTGCGGCATCTAAGCCCCCTGAAAGCTGAGAGGGAGCTGCGCACAGCAAAGGTATGTTTGCCTGCTGGCCTTTGATGCTGAATAAACTTGTGGGTTGCCCTACCAGATATACGTGACCAGCTATGTCAAGGTGTGTAGCTTGTTGTATACACAATGGCCTGAATCAATGGCCAAGAGAACGACTGGCAGAAGCATCAGCTCTTTCCACATATGCATTGCTGCTAGCTTGATAGAAGAAGCAAGCTAGCTCTAGCAAGTTGTAATTGACCAGAAGTATGTGCATACCAGTACCAGCATGAGCGTGCCCATGACCCCAGTACCGTGCATGTCCTTCGAGTTTGCTGCTGTGTAAATGGAGGTTTTACAACAAATGCAGGCACCTGGACTCAGCTTGCAGGCTAGTGCTCCCTACAATGCTGTCAGGGAAGCAGCTGATCTGGAGAGAAGGGTGAACAAGGCTTTGCAGATGCGACATGGCCAGCTGTTCACTGCCACAGTCCGTGCCCGGCAGGTAGGCTTAGCCAGATCTTTAGTATGTGCATCTGTTGTCAGGGCCACATGTAATTCTTCGTGTGTAATTTTATTCTCAAGTCAAGTTTGAGTCGTTTTGCTTGTGACAATAACACGTGTTGTAGACATGTCTGTTGAGCAGCCGCATCATGCTGCATCACACTCACCATCATCATGCCAGTGACTTCACGCTGTGTCAGATGCAGCAGTATCATTGTGACAAAATTGAAAGTCTTGATGCATGACTTACACATCATATGTTTAAACTGGATGATACACATGTCCTGACACTGCAGCACTTTGAAGTAGGCTCTAATGGGAGTCAATATGTGAGGGACTTCGCCAAGGCAGGGACGCAGCGATGAGCATCTCGGCACTCTCGGTCTGCACATTATCTCTGTCAAGCGCTGCAGACCATGATTACATGTGCAGCGGTATATATACTGAGCGGGGATTGCATCGTGATGCAGCTTATGTGCGGCTTTCAGCAGCTTTGCAGCCATCGACAGCATGAAACACTAGTCACCAAAGTCCCCACAAACTCAGCCGCTACATTGTTATGCATGCAGAAAACCTGACTTGTGGACACATATGCACTGTGAGGAAGGATAAATTGCCACCAGGCATAATACAACAAGACTACAACGTCACTGATACTTCCAGATGGTGCATTGACAACATGCAACCTGCGTTGCTCAAGACTGTGAACTTGCACTTGAGTCTTGCTTCATGAAAATGCAGCATGGCCTTCCATCTTCAACCGCCTTCGTTATTCCGGGTGATGTAAGGACCGCTTGTAGGAAAGGGGCACTAGCCGGTCAGGATCACCAATTAAAGGCGTAGCCAATGGGCACGTCGATCGGCCCGTCTTCGACTCATGCTGTGAGCTGTGAGTTTGAACATTGGGCTGCTGATCTGAACTGCCTCGGCCAAAGCCCTGTACCCTCGAGCCGATTTCTGCGCCTGAATACGTGCCAACACACGTTTGCGACTTCATTGCTTACTTCTTGATTGATTTGCGTTGTTTCCCGCATTGGTGGCGCTGCATCACGCTCTGTGTGGGACTTGCTGTACAAGCAAGGTAGTGTTGCTACACACCTCGTTCTCGCTGTTCAGTGGGACACCGCGGGGCCCTGTCAGGCAGCGGCTGGATTTATCAGCGACCTTGCAAGCAATCTTTAAGGACGTTGACTTGCCAATTCCGCACTGTCCCGCTTGAGGCTCTGCGACGCATACAGCCTCTTTATCGTAAAAGCCAGGTTTTGTAGATCTTGAAGCACGTCCCGGGGCCCGAGTGGCCAAGAACATGCAGAGAGCAGCCTCTCCGGGCTAGTACTGACATCTGCGTTGCGTTGGGCGAGCTTTCCTGCCTGACGCAGTCCTATTTAGGCTGTGAGCTATACTAGCATTGAGGCTTACTTATCGCCTGGACAAGTAGCAGCAACTTGCCAATGGAGCCTGCCAAGGCAGCAAACGATGAGGAAGATGAAATGCACCCTGTTCCTGCCAAGGTAGATTTGGCACACTTGCTGCTTTGAATTAGGCACTGGTCAGCAAGGCAGCAACTGCTTCCGTCTCCTTACTTAGTGTTACGAGCCATATCTTATAATGCTGTGCACAGCCTGAGCCTTTCACCCGCTGAAAGGCTCTTGGCAGCAGCGTTTGCCCTGTTCCTGAAACCCAAGCTCTGACCAAACAAGACAGATCTGTCCAGCAGGTTGATCAACCCAAGTCTCAGCCAGTCCTCGATGTGACTATTTGTATGCAGACACAAGTTGGCAGCTCTCCAACATACCATGTGGACAAGAGATTAGGCAAGGGAGGTTTTGGCCAAGTATTCCTTGGAAGGCGTGTTGTTGTCAGGCGCAATTCGAGAGATACAAAGCCTCATCAGGTTTGCATTGAAGTGCTATAGACATTCTGGTTGGCTTCTTCTGCTGTTGATCAACAGACAAGGCAAAACTGGTTGTGCAGGTTGCTCTGAAATTTGAGCACAAGACAAGCAAAGGGTGCACATCCTCTGGAACTCCCTATGAATGGGGCATCTATCAGTAAGCGTGCAGGCTGCTCCTCATACTGCAGCTGTCGCTTTACCAGATGCATGCATTCCTGCCTTATGTTTTAGTGTTGATCAAGCTTGGTGCTCTGCTGCAATACAGGAATCTGGGAGAAGTGTATGGCCTTCCAAAGATGCACTACAAGGGCAAGCAAGGGGATTTCTACATCATGGTATGCTGACTCTTGCCTACCCTGTTGACCCTTTTGACCTCTGTCATCACTTCTTTCGCAGACACCCTTCCTTATGCTTTCTACCTAGGAGTTCTATAGAAGTGTTGGCCAATGTCTTTATTTCTACTGGTGATGATGTAGGTGATGGACCTGCTGGGGCCCAGCTTGTGGGATGCTTGGAATTCACAAAGCATTGACATGACTCCACAGTATGTAGCCTGTGTGGCTGTTGAAGCCATTATCATCTTGCAAGCGCTTCACGAGAAGGGGTAAGTCACCTTGCCAAATTGAGTGGTCTGCTCCATCTTCAGCCTACCCATATCACAACGGCTGTGCTGCTAGCTGCTTGTGAGTGCAATATTGGCACCTCACAGGACGTCACTGCAAGCAGAGCAGCCAGCCTCACCACAGCTTGTTCGCATACACTGAGCGCTTTTGAGCAGCGACTTGCACACTGGCTATGCTGATTTCTGTGTATGCAGCTAGCAGTACAAAAGGCACAGACATGGCATAAGCAATCGTGGCTGTCTGAATCTTGTGCTGTGACCTGTATGGCTTACATTTGCAGCTGTGCAGGTATGTTCACGGAGATGTCAAGCCAGAAAATTTCCTCCTAGGGCCCCCTGACTCTCCACGAGCAAACAAGCTGTATGTTGTAGATCTGGGACTAGGTATGCTGCCTAGATTGTCTGTCTCGTGTGCTGGATCCATCTTGTGCGCATGCCTTCACGATATTGCCTGAAACATGTACTTGGGCTTCTGCATGCATAATTGTCGATTTAGACTGTTTTTGCTGGGACTGACCTCTCTGCTTGGCTTTCCCAACAAGCAGGATGAGCCCCTGCCATGAACAGCAACACCTCTATGTGCAAAGCATGATGGGGTGATTGGCAACACAAGATCCCGTTGGTCATGCCTGTTGACAGTTCTGATCGTGCTTGTAGCTACCAAGTGGCGGACAACTGGAGGGCAGCATGTGAAGTATGAGCAGAAGCCAGATGACTTCAGAGGCACCATCCGGTATGCCAGTGTCCATGCACACCTGGGCCGCACAGGCAGCAGGCGAGATGACCTGGAGTCTCTTGCCTACACCCTCATGTTCCTCCTCAAAGGTCGCCTACCATGGCAAGGCTTCCAGGTACTGCTGCACTTTGCACACAGCAAGATGCATGCACTGCCTCCCAATACACACAAGCTTGTTATCAGGTAGCAAAGGTTACATATCGCGGGCATCACACTGTTGCCTTGAGCTGGTGCTTGTACTGTTTGTTGGTGTGCAACAGACAGACACTGTAAGCTTTGGAGGGCCTGAACTGTGCTATATGTCATGTCGGTGCACGTAAGCACTGATTGTTGTCCCTGCGGCCCCATGAGTCAGGCTCATCGTGCAGATATCTGGCCCAGCAGTCATAGACAGACAAGAAAAGTCTATGTTTGTTGGCAACCATAATGGGAGTCCCTGAGGTTTTAGCCTGGAGCCAGCAGTCACAAGGCAACGCATTTGTGTCTGCATGGAAGTGGTGCTGACAGCATTTGTTGGTACACAGGGGGAGGACAAAGGCTTTCAGGTGTGCCGCAAGAAGATGGCCACCTCAGCAGAGGTCCTCTGCAAGTACAACGCCCCAGAGTTTTGTAAGTTCACAGAGGCGGTGTTGGAGATGAAGTTTGATGAGGACCCAAAATATGCTGCGCTCATTGCGTTGTTTGAGCCCATCCTGGCAGGCTGTGTGCACAAGCCCATCTGTGTAGACTCAGCAATCAAGGTATGCTTTGCTCTCGCTGCTGTAGCTGGCCTCTTGTAGCCAATCAAGTGTGCTTCTGCAGCTGGCTCATTGAGAAGAGATTTGATGATAGCGCTGTGTTTGACTGCGTATGCATTGCTGCTGGTGCACTCTCTCTGAAGTCCAATGCTGTCTCCTGTGCTATGCAAATATCTGCAAGCTGAGTTGTCACCAAAGTGCAAAAGACAGCATTCACACAAGATGTGCCAAACAAGATGTCCAGAGCAGAGGAGAAGTGCTTCTTGATGTTCGCAAACCTTGTGTGACTTTGCCCCTGAAGCTGCCTTTGACATGACATAGGTGGGTCAGAAGCGAGGGAGAGCTGAGCTGGAGGAGCTGGACCATGAACAGGATGGAACTCTGAAGAAGAAGACCCGCCTGGGATGGCCAGCCAGCCAATGGATCACCTGCTATAACAAGCACGCTCCCATGAAGC
>JAABUU010005101.1_pt1 | contig 14978 bp, 7 predicted proteins | sample 5559301 | NCBI WGS metagenome assembly JAABUU01 (sample SAMN10711884, study PRJNA513360) | rock metagenome | isolation source: Antarctica rocks | place: Antarctica: Victoria Land, Richard Nunatak white | reverse complement strand
CACACGAAGCTCGGTGTGGACACCATGTTCCAAACCGTGCCGACTTCTCGCATCGCCCACCTGGTGACCGACGGCGGCGGTCAACCGGACCTGCTCGCCGCCATCGGCGCCGCGGGTGTGCACGTACACACCGCGCCCGTTGCGTCGAGCGGCGAAGTCGCCGCTCGATCCTAGAGCGCGGCCTCATCCCGAGCGTCGCAGTACATCCAGCGCGGCCTCATCCCGAGTGTCGCAGTACAGCGCGACAGCACCGCCGGCGTCATCTCGAGCGCGGCAGTGACTCGTGCGCGCAGTACCCGAGCGCGGAAGCACCTCGGCGTGGCGGCACCTCAGCGCGGCAGGCCTGGAGTCGTCGCGTCCTGGGCTGCCCCAGCGCACGATGGGGCCGGCCGCGGACATGTCCAATCGTGATCGAATGTGATCTGTGTTAGGCCCATCGGGCGATACTTTCTGATAGGTCTTGACCACGTTGCGTCGTCTTGGTTACATACATCGACACCGAAGCGATCGTTGTTCGGCATGCCAACGCCGACCCGATGCCTTCGGTGCGGTCAGCGTGTTCCCGCCGATTCGGGCGTTTCGATCCGACCCACAAGGAAGTTGGTCCTTCAATGACAAACCGACGCACGAGGTGGCTCAGCATCGCGCTGGGCGCCGTCTGCAGTATCGGGCTGATTGCGGCCCCGGCGAGCGCGGTGGCGTCGGCGGCCGCCGCCACCGGCAACACCTGGAGTGGTAAGACGGCGCCGCTGGCAACCCCGTGGACCGCCGACGTCTCCCCCACGAACGCGCTTCCGGACTATCCGCGGCCGCAGTTGGCCCGGCCGTCGGTGGCAGCACCGAAGTGGAAGAGCTTGAACGGACTCTGGCAGTACGCCGAGACCGACGGCTTCAGCCCCCCGCCCTTCGGCACCGACCTGGCCGGCCAGATCCTCGTGCCGTATCCGGCCGAGTCGGTTCTCTCTGGTGTGCAGAAGCATTCCGACTACATGTTCTATCGCCGCACGGTGGACGTACCGCGCAACTTCACCAGCGGCGGCCAGCACCTGCGGCTCAACTTCGGGGCGGTCAACTACGACGCCACCGTCTATGTGAACGGCACGGAACTCGCCCGCCACACCGGCGCCTACGACGCCTTCAGCGTCGACATCACCAGTGCTCTGCGGTCCAGGGGCCCGCAGGAGATCGTGGTGGCGGTGCATTCCCCGGTGGACAGCGCGACCATTCCGGTCGGAAAGCAGCGCCTTGATCCGAGCGGCATCTTCTACACCGCTGCTTCCGGAATCTGGCAGTCGGTCTGGCTCGAGCCGGTCGCGGCCACGAGTATCGCCTCCTTCACAGCGACACCGGATGTGTCGAGTTCGTCGTTCACCTTCCAGACGACGCTCAACGGCGATCCGAGGAACGAACGTCTCGCGGTCGACGTCTACGCAGGCACAAAAAGGGTTGCCAGCGTGACCGGCGCGGCCGGCGGATCGATGAGGCTCACGGTGCCCAAACCGCACCTCTGGAGCCCGACCGACCCGTTCCTCTACACCTTCAAGGCCAGGCTCTCCGGCCATGGGACCGATGTGGTCGAGAGCTACGCCGGACTCCGGTCGATCGCGGTGACGAACGTCAATGGCAAGCAGCGCATCACGCTCAACGGCAAACCGACGTTCTTGCTCGGAACGCTCGATCAGGGCTACTGGCCGGACGGCATCTATACGGCGCCCACCGACGCTGCCCTGAAGTTCGACATCCAGAAGACCAAGGATCTCGGATTCAACACCATCCGCAAGCACATCAAGATCGAGCCGGCACGCTGGTACTACTGGGCGGACAAGCTCGGCATGATGGTCTGGCAGGATTCACCGGCGCTTCCGACCGGCCGCAACGGCTCGCTCACCACTGGCGACAAGGCCAACTTCCGCGCCGAGACCGCGCAGATGGTCACCCAGCTGAAGAACGTGACATCCATCATCGGCTGGATCCCGTTCAACGAGGGCTGGGGGCAGTGGAGCGTGCAGGCGGCCACCGATGTCGGCGACCAGATCAAGAAGCAGGATCCGTCCCGACTGGTCGACGACCGCAGCGGTTCCAACTGCTGCGACACCCCCGGCGATCCGGGTACCGGTGACATCATCGACTGGCACCAGTACCAGGGCCCGGCGCTTCCGGCGCCGGACGCGACCCGCGCGTCCATCGACGGCGAGCACGGCGGACTCACCTATTCTGTTGCAGGCCATCTCTGGCCGACGGCTTCGATCAACCCCTACGGTTCGGTTCCGACCATCGAAGCGCTCAACGCCGGCTACGAGGCGAACAACGCGGTGCTGCGCGACCAGGGAGCGCCCTACGGACTGTCCGGATCGATCTACACCCAGATCACCGATGTCGAGGGTGAGCAGAATGGTTTCTTCACCTACGACCGGCAGGTTCTCAAGGTCGATCAGGCCCGCATTCGGGCTTCCAACCTCGCGGTGATCGCAGCCGGCTCCAAGCCCACTCCGCAGGCGCCTCCCGGCACCCCGGGGCTCGGCGGAGTCGATCGTTGGTTGTTCGACGAGACGTCCGGAACGACCGCGAAGGACAGCGTCGGTCACCACGACCTGACCCTTCGGAACGGTGCGACGTTCGGTCCCGGCCTGGCCGGTAACGCGCTCGCCCTGAACGGGGTAAACCAGTTCGCCGAGTCAACCGGAACGCTGATCCCGACCGAAAACACCAACTACAGCGTCTCGGCCTGGGTGAAACTCAATCAGGCGGGCGGAGCATTCCAGACCGTGATGAGCGAAGACGGCGACGCCAACAGCGCGTTCTTCCTGCAGTACTCCGGTGCCGACAAGCGCTGGGCATTCAGCTTCGCCAGCGTGCGGGCGCTGGCCAACACGGTCGGTCAGCCGGTCGCCGGCCAGTGGTACCACCTGGTCGGCGTCCGGGATGTCACGAACTCGAAGCTGTCGATCTACGTGGACGGCGTGGTTTCGGGGTCGGTCGGCATCCTCGGTGGCGGCGACAAGGGAACCGGCAACCTTGAAATCGGTCGAGGCAAGTTCGGCGGAAACCCCGTCGACTACCTCAACGGAACGGTCGACGACGCCAAGGTGTTCGACCGCGCGCTGACAGCAGATGAAGTGAAGACGCTGACTGCGAACGGTGCTGGGCAGTAGACAACCTCGGCGCTGAATAGCCGGACCTTCCGGCGCGCACTACTCGACCGGCGACTTCGCTGGTCGAGTAGTGCGCATTGGGGGCGATTCAACGGGATGCCTGCCATGCACCCGACGGTGAAAGCACAGCCGGCGCTCGGGGGATCCTCGCGTTCGACCTGGCGAACCGAGCACTACTTCCCGGCAGCAGCTTGTCGCGCGGCCGCGAAGGGCTGCCGGTCGAAGATGATCCGCAGCTGGCTGATCTTGCCGTCGACCACGGTGAGGTGCTCCGCGCCTGGCGCGTCGTCCACCGGTACCGTCCCGGTCTCGTACATCAGAACCGCCACGTTCTCGTCGCCGAAAGCGGCGATCAGCTCCGACCGGGTGACGATCTGAGAGAACGGACCCATGAACTCGCGGAAAGCCTGAGCCCCGTCGAGCCGTCCCGCCGGCGCCTGACACACGATGTCATCGGCAACGTAGGACATGGCCAGTTCGAAGTCGTGGCCGGTCCAAGCGCGGTAGTACGCCAGCGCGGTCTGCAGTGCTGGACTGCTGATGTCGGTCACGGACCGGTGATCACTTCGCGGGCAGGCCGGCGACGGGTAGCGGCCAACAGCAGACCACCGAAGATCGCGGTGTTCTTCGCGAATTGGATCTGTTGCGGGCCGCGCTGGGCGGGATCGTCGAATCGCCAGAAACCATGACCTCCGATCGTCGTCGGAGCGAGCGACCCGGCCAGAATGAGGGCGGCAATTCGCGGTGCGTAGCCGGTGGCCAGGGCCACGCCGGCGGCGACCTGCACCGCGGCGTTGATCTGCACCAGAACGACGTCGTTGGGTAATCCGGATTGCATGGTCGCCGGTGCCGCGCTACGCAGCCGTGCCATGGTGGTCGCCGCGGCCTTCGCTCGTGGTTCCGGTGTGCGGATGGAATCCAGCCCACCCTGCACGAAGATCCACGAAAGGGCGGGCCGCACGAAGAAGCCGATCAGGTCCATCTGACGATTATGGCGCGAGCGGTCGGGATGCCGCAGGGTGGGTGGTCAGGAGTTGATTTTGCGCTGAGCCCCGGCGTGACCAATTGGCGGGGTAGGAGATGCGGCTGCCGTTGATCCTCGGACGATCAGTTCGGGTTGGAACAGCAGTTCGTGCCGCGGTCGAGGAGTGTTCTCGATGTCTTCGATCAGGGCTCGGACGGCGGCGGCAGCGAGTTGTTCGACGGGTTGTTTGACGGTGGTCAATGGTGGGTCGGTAAACGCCATGATGGGGGAGCCGTCATAGCCGGTCACCGAGATGTCTTCGGGCACACGGAGTCCCAGGGAGCGGGCTCCTCGAATAGCGCCCAGCGCAGTGAAGTCCGAGGCCGCGATGATGGCGGTGCAACCCTGGGCGATGAGATCGATCGCGGCGGCCCGCCCGCCTTCCACGGAGTAGTCGCCGACGTGTTCCACGGGTGCGCCGCCCGGGGCGTACTTCTGCATGGCCTGGCGAAAGCCCGTCATCTTCCGGGCGGAGGGCGTGTAGCGGGTCGCCCCGGTGACCAATCCGATTCGGCGGTGGCCGAGATCGGTGAGGTGCCGGACGACCAGATCCATCGCCGCGACGTCGTCATCGGCGACGAAGGTTGCGTCGAAGTCGGCGACGTAGCCGTTGATGAAGGCCAGTGGCACACCCTGTTCCCGCAGCTCCAGGTAGTGCTCGGGATCAGCCAGGGTATTCGAGTGGTTGCCGGAGACGAAGACGATCCCGGACACTCCGTGCTCCAGAAGCAGCTCGATGGAACGCTTCTCGGCGGGGATGCCGAGTTGCCGGGTGGACAGCAGAGAGCTGTAGCCGAAGGACGGCAGGGCGCGTTCGATCGCCTGGGCGAACAGCGGAAAAATGGGGTTGTCGAGTTCGGCGATCACGACGCCGATGAGTCCCAGCCGTCGGGACTGCAACGCGGCCGGCCGTTCGTAACCGAGGACGTCGACGGCGGTCAACACAGATCTGCGGGTGCTTTCCGCTACGCCGGGCCGGCCGTTGAGTACGCGGGAGGCGGTCGCGACGCTGACGCCGGCATGGGCGGCGATGTCAGTGAGTCGCGCTGCCACGATTCCGCTTCTCCCAGCTTCGAGCTGCCACGACGTCACCCTACCCAGCGGCGACCCGAGTGCATCTACCTCTGATGACCTATTTCAAGCTTTGCAAATTCTTGCTAGCGTCGGGCCGTCCGCGGCATCGGTGCCGCGGCAGGCAATGTCAAGGAGCTCGATGAGGCACAAGTCCTGGTTGGCACTGGCCGTCAGTGCGATCACCGCCATCTCCCTGTCCACCGTTCCGGCGGTCTCCGTCGCGGCGGCCGCACCGGCCGAACCTGGCGCAGTGTCGGTGCCCGGCACCTTCGACCAGCAGGTCGGTTGCGCCGGCGATTGGCAGCCCGCCTGCGCGCAGATCCAACTGACCCGGCGGACGAACGACGATGTGTGGTCGACGACGTTGACACTGAAGGCGGGGACCTACGAATACAAGGCCGCGCTGAACAAGAGCTTCGATGTGGTGTACGGGCAGGGCGGCGCGACGCCTGGGGCGAACATCGTGCTGAGCGTGCCGGCAGACGGAACCAAGGTCACCTTCTACTACGACGACGCCACCCATGGCGTGACCACCGATCTCGACGGCCCGATCGTTACCGCCGCCGGAAGCTTTCAATCCGAGCTGGGCTGCCCATCGGATTGGTCACCTGACTGCTTGCGGTCCTGGCTGCAGGATCTGGATGGTGACGGCGTCTACACCTTCACCACCACCGCAATCCCGGCCGGCGACTATTCGGTCAAAGCGGCGGTCGGCTTGTCCTGGGACACCAGCTACGGTGCCGGCGGAGTGTTGGGTGGCGCGAACATCGATTTCACCGTTCCGGCGGACGGGGCGAAGGTCACCTTCAACTACGTCGCGGCAACCCACGTACTTACCGTGCTCGCCGGGAACGGGCTGCCGAGCCTGAAACCGTTGAAAGCGTACTGGCTGTCCCGCAACTACATCGGCTGGAAGCCTGATACCGGCGCTGGTACCGCGGCGAGCTACCGGCTGTACGCAGCGCCGAACGGTGGTCTGGCCACCGCGGTCGACGGCATCACCGGCGGCACGTCCTACCCCCTGACGGTCGATCCTGCCGGACTGCCCGCCGCGGTGAAGACAAAGTTTCCCGCCCAGGCCGGATTGACCGCGTTGAAGCTGTCCTATGCCGATGCCGCCGCGGCCGCAACGGTCCTGACCGCTCAGGTGGCGGTTGCCGCGTTCGACTCGACCGGCACCTTGATCGACGCAACAGGCTTGCAGATTCCCGGTGTCCTCGACGACATCAACGCCGGCGCGGCCCGCTCCGTACTGGGCCTGACCTGGTCCCGGAACGTCCCGAAACTGGCGCTGTGGGCTCCTACCGCCCAGGCGGTTTCGGTCGATGTCTATTCCTCCGGGCACGTCACCGATCCGATCGCCACGGTGCCGCTGCACCGCGGCGCCAACGGCGTCTGGACCGTCGCCGGCCGAGCGGGTTGGAAGGGGTTGTACTACTTGTTCAGCGTGCAGGTGTACGTCCCGGAGACCGGCAAGGTCGAGCACAATCTGGTCACTGATCCGTACAGCTATGGCTTGTCGACCAACTCCGAGCGCAGCCTGTTCGTCGACCTCGCCGATCCGGCCAACGCGCCAACCGGGTGGTACTCGGAGGGTCTGACCAAGCCGAACCTGCCCCGACCGGTCGCCCAGTCCATCACCGAATTGCACATTCGCGACTTCTCCGTCGCCGACCCCACAGTTCCCGCGGCGGATCGCGGCACCTATTCCGCCTTCACCGACACCACCAGTAACGCCGTCAAACATCTGAAGGCGCTGGCCAAGGCCGGAATGACCACCGTCCACCTGCTGCCGGCCGCGGACTTCGCCTCCCGTTCGGTGAATGAGATCAAGTCGACGTGGCAGGCCCCGAATTGCGCTCTGCCCACGCTGCCGCCGGACTCCGATCAGCAGCAGAGTTGTGTTGCCGCTGTTGCCGGCAGTGACGGCTACAACTGGGGGTACGACCCGCAGCACTACACCACCCCGGAAGGGTCGTACTCCACTGACGCCGAAGGTGCGGCCCGCACGCTGCAGTTCCGCGCCATGGTGGCGTCCATCAACCACAGTGGGCTCCGGACGGTGATGGACGTCGTCTACAACCACACGGCCGACTCCGGACAAGCCGGAACCAACGATCTCGACCGGATCGTGCCTGGTTACTATCACCGGCTCGACGCCAGCGGCAAGGTCACCACGTCCTCGTGCTGCCCGGACACCGCGTCCGAGCACCAGATGATGGGCAAGCTGCTGATCGATTCGGTGTTGACCTGGGCGAAGCAGTACAAGGTCGACGGATTTCGGTTCGACCTGATGAGCTTCACGCCGAAGGCCGTTCTGGTCGCACTCAAGAGCAGGCTCAACGGACTGACCCTTGCTCGGGACGGCGTCGACGGCAGCCAGATCTACCTCTACGGGGAAGGCTGGAATTTCGGAACCGTGGCCAACGACGCCCTGTTCGTACAGGCGACTCAGGCGAACATGGCTGGCACTGGAATCGGCACCTTCAACGACCGGATCCGCGACGCCGTCCGCGGCGGCGCCTTCAACGACACCGACCCGCGTACCCAGGGTTTCGCGTCCGGGCTCTACACCGACTTCAACGGTGACGCCGTGAACGGTGATGCCGCGGCTCAGAAGGCGAAGCTGTTGCTGGACGAGGATCTGATCAAGGTCAGCCTGACGGGCAACCTGAAGAACTACACCTTCACCGACCGCACCGGCGCCACCGTCAGGGGCTCGCAGGTGGACTACATGGGTGCACCCGCCGGGTACACCGCCGAGCCGCAGGAGGCCATCAACTACGTCGATGCCCACGACAACGAGACCCTCTACGATCTGCTGACCTACAAGCTGCCGGTCACCACCAGCATGGCCGACCGGATCCGCATGCAAACCCTGGCATTGTCGACAACCGCTTTCTCCCAGGCGGTGTCGTTCTGGCAGGCCGGTACGGAGGCTCTGCGATCGAAGTCGTTCGATGGCAACAGCTATGACTCCGGAGATTGGTACAACGAGCTGGATCCTTCACTGCACAGCAACGGCTTCGGCAAAGGGCTTCCACTGGCCGGATCCAACCAGGCCAAGTGGCCGTTCATGCAGCCGCTGTTGGCCGATCCGGCGCTGAAGCCGACGCACACCGATCTGCTCAGCGCGGAAGCGCAATCGGAAACGCTGCTGAGGGTTCGGAACAACAGCCCGCTGATGCACCTCGGTTCGGCGAAGCTGATCCAGCAGAAGCTGTCCTTTCCGAACAGCGGTCCCTCGGCGACGCCGGGCGTCATCGTCGAGCGGATCGACGACACGGTCGGACCGGATGTCGACCGCAAGCTCAAGGGCATGGTCGTCGTCTTCAACGCCTCGCCGACAGCCACCACCCAGGTCGTGGCCGGGGCGAGAGGTCAGCGGTACCAGCTCAACCGGTACCAGGCCACCGGTAGCGACCCAGTTGTGAAGACCGCCGGCTACAACCGCGCGTCCGGCAGCTTCACCATTCCCGCTCGCACGGTCGCCGTCTTCGAACAGCGCTGAACCTGCTCGCCCGGAAGGACCGTGGCGTCCGCGTCCATAAGGATGGGGTCGTCACGGTCCTTCTTGCCTGTCGGGGCTGTCGGGGCTGTTGGTGGCAGATGGGCCGGTGACCGGCGGCACCGGAGCCGGGCGCCCCGGGCCGGTTCGCAGCGATCAGGAGACGACCGGCGGCCTCGGCAAGATGACCAGCACCCAGGTGCGGGTCGCCGCGAAAACCGTTGCGCCGCTGGGATCGAGGCCCAGCACGAAGCCGGCCTGCACTTCGACCCTGGTCAGTTGCGTGCCGGCGCCAGGGGGCTGCAGTGTGTAGGCCAGTCGACCGTCGCGGAACAGCTCACTGCGGCCGCTGGACGTCTTGCCTGCGGCGTCCTTGTACTCGAAGGCCACGAGCCAGGGGGCACCGAGGTCGCCAGGAACGCTGATCTGCAGCGGCTGCCCGGATCCCAGGGTCAGGTGCGCATATTTCGTCGGGTCGGCCAGGCAGGACGAGATCTGCTGGTTCGTGCCGAGGGTGCACCACAAACCGGGTTCAACGGCCACCGAGGCGCGGTTGCCGTAGAACGTCACGCCCGGACGAGGTGCCGTGCAACTGGTCGCCAGCACGCCTGCCGCTATCAGGCCGGCTGCCGCTACGGGTCGGAATGCGGGGCGCATCAACCTTTTCCGGCCTTGCGAGTACGACGTCTGGGAGTCAGCCGGGCGGTGGTGGAACCGGCTCCGCGGCCCGCCTGCACCGGCAGGCTGGGAAAGATCGATCTGCCGGACCGGACCAGCCAGCTCTGGGTCAGCCCGACCAGCAACAGCACGGTGATGACGGCGAACCCGATGGCGTACACGTTGGCGTGGCCGAAGGTCCAGACACCGCCGAGCAACAGACCGATCACGCCGCCGAAGACCCAGCCCAGCTGCAGGACGGATTCGCTCTTGCCGAAGCCTGACGCCCGGCTCTCCTCCGGCAGGTGGTGCTGAATCACCGAGTCCAGACTGACCTTGGCCAACGAGGACGCGGTGGATCCGACGAAGCCGACGATGGCGGCGGTCGCCAGACCCGGGACCAGGACCGCGACGACGGTCGCGACGATGATGCCGACCAGGGCCAGGAGGGAAATCTTCTCGGGCGCCGAGATCGTCAGACGGGCGCCCATGAAGTTGCCGACGAAGCCGCCGACGCCGGCCGCCGCCCCGATGACGCCCAACAAGAGCAACTGGGTGAAAGCACTGTGCAGAGGCTGCGGATACTGACTCTTCACGACGAACGCGATGAACAGGGCAAGGAAGCCTGTCTCGACCCGCATCATGCTGTTGGCCCACAACGTCGCGACGACGATCTGCGGGAAGCCCTTCTTCGAACCCATGTCGGCCTGCTTGACCGGTACCTCGCCCTCTGTTGATTCCACCCAGGCGGGAATGCGGAGGCACAGCACACCGCCGCCGATGGCGCAGACGGCGGTGAAGAACAGCGCACCAGGAGATCCGGCAACCTTCGACAACCCCGCGGCCAGGGCGCCGGCCACCCCACCGGCGATCATTCCGAAGGTCGTCAGCCGCGAATTGGTCTTCACCAAGGTGATCTGCCGGGGGAGCACGCGGGGCGTCAGAGCCGCCTTCAGTACGCCGAAAGCCTTTGACAGCACCAGGTTGCCCAATGCACAGGGGTAGATGACCCATGGGTTGAAATGGCTGAAGTTGAATGCCATCAGAATCGCGAGCAGGGCCCGGCCGAAGTTCGTCACGGCCAGCGCCAGCCGTCGGCCGCTCTGCATCCGGTCGAGCATCGGCCCGATGAACGGCGCGATGACCGCGAACGGCGCAACCGTGATGACCAGGTAGAGCAGCACCCGACCGGTCGATTCGGCCGCGGCCGCGGCGAAGAACAGAGTGCCGGCCAGCGCGACGGCCAGGGCGGCGTCGACGGCATAGTTCGCCATCACGGCATACGTCAGGTGCATCAGGCCCGACTTGTCGGCACCGTCCGCAGTGGTGGCCCGGTGGAACATCTGCACACCGCGGTGGGTGAGTTCGCGGCTGCGCAGGGCGGCCACCCTGGTCACGGTCAACTTGCGGGGGCTCCGCATGCCGGTGCTTGCGGGCTTACCAGGGCCGGCGCTCCCGGCCGGCGTTGACGACAGCGATGTCTCCTTTCCGAAGGAACGCTCGTGGTAGGGCGGCAGGTGGCTGCCTCGGCCGGCGGGCTGATGCGGATCGGCTGGGCTGTGGCCGGTCCTGGAGAACTGCGCGGGTTCGTCGTGCCGGTAGGTCCCCTGTCCGCGGTCGGGTTGGCCCTGCGGACCGGAGTAACTGCCGGGCGCGTACTCGCGCTGGTCGTAGGCCGGATCTGCCCAGTTCGTCGCCCGTCCGTAGGGCGCTTGGTCGTGGGGTGCTTGGTCGTACGGCGCTTGGTCGTACGGCACTTGGTCGTACGGCGCTTGGTCGTACGGTGCTTGGCGGTACGGCGCCTGGTCGTACCGCCCTGATTCATCCGGCGCTTGGTACGGTCCCTGCGCCGCCCAGCTGGGGCCGACCGGCGGTGCGTACGGCGATGTGCGCGGGGCTGGATAGGGCGTTCGAGCGGGGGTTGAACGAGCGGCTGGGAAACGATGCGGCGCGGAGCGTGGGTCCTGATAGCCCTGCGCGGACGGCGCCGCGTTCGGCGGAGCGGCGGGGTTCCGCGACGGTGGACGGGCCGGGCGGGGCAACGCCGTGGTGGTCGGGATCGACGGGTCGGGGGGGCCGGCCCAGGCCGGGCGGGGCAGCACGCTGGTCTGCTCGCCCTCGAATTCGCCGTACTCGTCGTCACGCCGTGCGGGCGCGCCGGAAACAGGGGCCGGCCGCCGGTCGTCACCGGGGGCGCCGGAATCGGAACCGGGCACGCTCACTCCCTCATCCTGCCCCACTGCGGGGCGCGCACCAGCCCGGCCGACCAACAAGTACGCAACGGCGTCGACGGACGATGGCGTGCCGCCTTCTCGACGCCATGCGGCAAGATGAGCTGGTGAGTTCCCATCCAGCACCAACCGACCTGATCGAGAATGCTGCCGTCGATCCGGGCGCGCCGAACGGGAGGGGCGTTCCCGACCTTCCTTCCCAGGTCACGGACGGCAATTCGGCCGAGCAGTCGGACACCGCCGGCCCACGGGTCGCAGTGGTGGTGCTACTGGACGAGGTCGCCGTCGGCGTCGCGCGCACGGCTGCGGTCGCCGAAGCCGGGAGCGGCGATCAGGTCGGGGAGTTCCTGGTCGCCATCGCAGAGGACGATATCGCCGTCACCGCCACCTTCGCCGCCGAGCAGGCAGGCTATGGCGGCTGGCAGTGGTCGGTCACCCTGGCATTGCTCGGCGAGACGCCGCCGACGGTCAGTGAAGTGGTATTGCTGCCGGGGGAAAATGCGCTCCTGGCGCCGGTCTGGATCCCGTGGGACCGACGGATCCGTCCTGGTGACGTCGGGGTGGGCGATCTGCTTCCGCCTGTCGAGGACGATCCGCGGCTGGCCCCGACCTACCTGCAGTCTGACGATCCGGCCGTGGAAGAGGTGGCCCATGAGCTGGGCATCGGCCGGATCACCGTACTCAGTCGTGAGGGCCGGGTCGACTTTGCGGAGCGGCTGCACGACGGACCGTTCGGGCCGCTGGCCGAGATGGCGTTGTCGGCGCCCGCCCCGTGCTTCACCTGCGCGTTCTACCTCCCGTTGGCCGGGTCGCTCGGGCGGCTGACCGGAGCGTGCAGCAACGAGTACTCGCCCGCCGACGGCCGGGTGGTCGACGCGGGCTACGGCTGCGGCGCCCACTCCGAGACCGTGTTGAACATGCCGGCCAGATCCGCCGCCGCCGATTCGGTGATCGATGAGTTGTCGCTGGAGGTCCATCGACGTCCAGTCGGTCGCGCTCGCTCCGCGCGCACCGGGGGAGTGCTGGTCGAGGCAGCTGAGCCTGGCCCAACAGATCTGGACCCGGATGAAATGCTCGCCGCCGATTCGGAGCCGGCGGATGCTGTGGGCGTTGATGACCTGGAGCCTGCGGACATCCAGGCCGCGGATGTTGAGCCTGCGGACATCCAGGCCGCGGATGTTGAGTCGGCGGACGTCGTGGGCGCTGACCTGGAGCCGGCGGACATCCAGGCCGCAGATCTGGAACCGGCGGATATCGATCTCCAGGACGAGGGCTGAGCGCCAGGAGAGGCGCGCCGACTCGGGTTCCGCGCACCGTACGGTGGCCGGCCCGATGACATCCGATCCGTTTGTCACCGCCGCGCTTCGGCAAGCGGTGTTGGGGGCGTGGGCGACTTCGCCTGCCCGGTTCCGGGAGGACGCCAATGCCGAGGAGGCCCTGGCCGTCGGCGGATATGCCGACCGGTTGCTGATCGAACTCGCGGCCAACGCGCTGGATGCTGCCAGGCAGGCCGGAGTTCCCGGCCGGATCCGATTCGCCCTGTGCCGAGTCGGCGGTATTGCGCAACTGTGGGCTGCCAATGTGGGAGCGCCGTTGGACGCGGCCGGAGTCGCCGGCCTGGCATCTCTGCGAGCCTCTGCCAAGAGAGGCCGCGGCGCGACCGTCGGTCACTTCGGCGTCGGTTTCACCGCCGTACTCGCCGTGACGGACGCGCCGGAGGTTGTGTCCCGAACCGGCGCGATCAGGTTCTCCAGAGCCGAGACCGCCACCGCCATCGGGCAACTTCTGGTGCCCGCCCTCGACGTCGAGGTCGCCGCGCGCGACGGGCAGGTGCCGGTGCTGCGCCTGCCCTGGCCGATCGATACCGATGCGCTGCAAGCGGATCCGATTCCTGAAGGATTCGACACCCAGGTACGGCTGCCGTTGCGGGACGGAATCGGGCCGACGATGCGCAAGCTGCTCGACGAGATCGGCGACGACCTGCTGTGGGCGCTCCCGGGCCTGCGCGCCATCGAGATCGAAATGGAGAACGGTGAACTCCGGACGCTGGAAAGGCAGGACGCCGCCGACGGCCGCGCGGTGATCCGCAGCGGCGACTCGGTTCGCCGCTACCGCGCGGTGACCCGCTCCGGCACCATTGCGTCCGAGCTGCTCGCCGACCGACCCATCGAGGAGCGCGGACGGGATCAGTGGATGCTGACCTGGGCGCTTCCCGAGTCGACGGAGCGTGCCGACCTGCGTTTCGCCGTCGACGAACCGCTCCCGCCGACGTTCCTCGGGGCACCGACCCCGACCGACGAACCGTTGTCGCTGCCGGCCCGGCTCGTCGGCACCTTCCCGGTCGACGACACCCGTCGCCGGCTCGCGCCAGGGGCTCTCGGCGATCATCTGCTCACCGAGGCTGCGATGGGCTACGTCGAATTGTTCGACTCCGTGCCGGCTCCGCTTCGGCTCTCGCTGGTTCCGGCTGCGGGCTTCCCGGTGGGTCCGGTGGATGCCTCACTGCGCGAACGCATCGTGCGGCGTCTGTCCGGGCAGCCGGTGCTGGTCACGGCCCTCGACGAGCCGGTCGTGCCGGCCGCCGCGGTCGTCATTCTGCGAATTTCCGACCCGGCCGCTGTGCTGCTGGCCCGGGCCGTGCCAGGACTGCTGCGGGCGCCGCGTTCGCCGGCAGAGCTCGAGGCGCTCCGCATCCTCGGCGTCACCACGATGCCACTGGCCGAGGCGACGACGGCGTTGGCCGGCCTCGACGGATCGCCGTCGTTCTGGCACCAGGTCTACGAAAGCCTGGCCGACCAGCCGACAGAAGACCTGGCGAATCTTCCGGTTCCGCTGTCGGGAGGTGGGCGTCGCATCGGCCCGGCCGGTTGTCTGCTGCCGGGAACGGGCTCCGTGTCCGCGCAGATACTCGCGCTGGCCGCCGACGTCGCACCGGACCTTCGGATCATCCATCCCGAGGCCGCCTCCGGGCTGCTCTCCCGGCTGGGCGCGGTGCCGGCCGACGCGGACGCGCTGGTGGCGGACCCGGCGCTGATCCAGGCGTTCGTGCGATTCCGGGAAGATCTCGAGGACAGCGACCCGGATTTCGACGAACTTCGGGAGTTGGCGCGCCTGGCGCTGGCGCTCGCTGCCGAGGCGACCCTGGGCGCGGACCTTTTCGACGAGGTGGTGCTGACCAACGCGGACGGCGAGGCCTGGCCGGCCAACGAGTTGCTGGCTCCCGGCGCTCCGTTGGCAGCGTTGTTGGCCCCCGATGCAGATCTTCCGGTTCTCGCCGGCGAGTGGGCCTCCTACCCGCAGGACCCGCTGGCCAGGGTCGGCGTGCGGACCGG
>JAABUU010005097.1_pt1 | contig 14981 bp, 26 predicted proteins | sample 5559301 | NCBI WGS metagenome assembly JAABUU01 (sample SAMN10711884, study PRJNA513360) | rock metagenome | isolation source: Antarctica rocks | place: Antarctica: Victoria Land, Richard Nunatak white | reverse complement strand
ATGACACTTGCCCTGCCCTTACAGCATATTACTGTTATTGCAAGCATTGGCATTGCATTTCACAACCATGGCTTCCGCACAGTGCTGCTGCCTGAATTGCCATGTCAATGCCTGCAATGTATGCTGTGACATTTTTCATTGGCACATTTTACTGTTGCAACGCCAATTGGTGCAATGGTGGCTAGCAAAGAAGCTCCATGGACAGCATCTGGGACCTGTGCAACTTGGCCTTGACCCAACTGAGAGCATAACTCCTTCTCTCAGGCTGATGACAGCTGGTGGTAGCATTTACAACCGGTACACTCCATGCTGAGTAGCTTGCAACAGGTCAACATAGACGGCTGACTCATAACTGTAGCTTCTAGGTCATTGATTTGTCTGGATCCAGCATATTGCAACCTTGCTTAAGCTGCAAGCAATGCTGAGTCATGCAACTCGTCACTATTGCATCGTGAATGTCCATGTCTTTTGGAGGTGCCATAGCCTTGCAAGGCAAAGGCAGGACGAATGGCTTAGCGATTTCATTGTTGTTCACAGTGAAGAAAATCGGTTGTAATGCTTTGAGAACAGTCAAGCATGGGACAAACCGATAGGCTTGGCGACTAAGCAAATTGCATATTCACCGTAGCCAGCAGGCAAAGGCTACAGCTGAGTCCTCAGGGCAGGCATGTGCATGCTTAAGTTCGGTAGGCTAGTTCAGAAGGTGACTTGTAGAAAGCAGAACGAGCTTCAAGCTGTCAAAGAACATGACTACGCTACGCACTGCTTATTCTATGCTCCAGGTTGCTGACCAGAGCAAAGGCAAGTCTTGAAGCTTGCTTAAGCAAGACAGGTGCAGCAAATTGGAAGGCTGTGCAGCAGGTCTGTTCCAATGCAGGCTGCATGCATTCTGCCCAGTAAATTGGCTGGCGAAGAAAACATGTCCTCGATAGATTGGACCTCAGATACACGTTGTCAGGGATGCAACAAGTTGCAGCGCCGGGTAAAATGCCTGGTTCATAGACATGGTGCGTTAGGTACAGTATGCAATCATGCAAGGCTGTGTTGGGCCGCACGAAGAAACCCACTTGGAAGCTATGAGACCGGGGTTGCGCAAAGCGGACAACATAGTTGACGGAATCCTCAGCTTTGTGGGCACGATGTCCACCGACGATCCAGCACGGCCTGTCATGGGCAGCATCGTGGCAGCTATTGACATTGGCAGAGTCAGAGCCAAAGAGAGAGAGAGACACTAGAGAGCGAGAGCGCAGCGTCGTGGAAATCGATGTACGAATATGGACGATTGAACATGCCTCGCAACCCTATCCTGCAGGGTTGTCCCATACCTTTGCAAGTCGGTGAAAGGCTGACAATCACTGATACGCGCGAGCTTCAGACCGTACCTTCACCAGTTTTTGAGACGCGGCGCTTGCGCAGCTTTCGAGAACTAATTGAGGACATGCTCCTTGTCGCTCAAAAATACATACAACCCAAAATCCAAATGGGTTTCCTCCTATAGTAACAGGAGGTGTCCCCACCTAGGGGTCCGATGAGGCCAGGGTGATGGGCTCTGCTCGGCAGCCTTAAGCGCCGCAGTGCCTATTCCAGAGCCTCTCTGACTGCCTGGTGACGGGCATCTCCGCCCAATAAATATAAATTGGGTCCTAATGCAACACCAAATCACCACTGTAGCATGTACACTGTGTGTACACCCATATTCATACTAAATCTCGTCTATATCACGTCCATATTACCGTGTCGCAAACATCCATCAGCGAGCATCCATGCTGCTGTATTCAGGCAGGCAACAAAAATTACTGCAGAGACAGCGTTGCTGACAATGATGACAATTGCACTTCTCTTGTGGTCTGCAAGCATCATCATGCAATGCATGGAGCTTTTGGGTTCACTGACAGTGCAAAACTTAAGCATGGCTGGCCAAAGCCGTATGCACATTGGTTTGACATGCCTTTTGTGTACTGCACACCACCACAGCTGCACCAATGTGCAATGCCACCACAGCAGCACCAATGTGTAATGCCACCACAGCAGCACCAAAGGGTTGGACCAGCAGCAGCTCTGAGGCCCATGAGTTCCTCCTGCCTCTCGACAGTTGATATCATATTTGCCACCTAGTTGTTGCTTCGTACTAGTAATCAGGGCTGCATTCTCAAGTGCTAAGAGAATGCTGCATGCGGCAGCTTTGATCGCTATGGCACAGTCATTCTGTCAAAGAAGCTGCAGATAGAACAGTGCACAGGCCTCCCAGCTGCAAGTAGCAGATGCAGCTGAACTCTGCAAAATCAATATTGCTGTTGCTGCTCATAGATGTTGAAAGCATGACTAGGGTGCACCTTATTACACTTGTGTATAATATTGTAGACACTGCAGCAAGTCTGCCATAAGTCTCCGGCAGCAATGGCACAGAATCGAACACGGTTGCTTTGTAAACAAAAAGGTTGTTCCAGACATGATTGCCTCGTACAAAAGATCATGCAGTCACAGGCAATGCATGGTCACAATAACAACAAAGGGTGCAAGCATGACAACACATCAGAATAAGTTGAGCAGCATCACATCAGATGAATCTTCATCACCCCAAACTTCAGCAACATCAGCCCTTGGTGTACATCCTGAATCCCCTATTTGCTATCAAAATTTATTGCAGCATTCCTACAGCAGTCATCTGCGCAATCCTATCCAATGCTTCAGACTTGATGTTGAGCCTACTGTAGAGCCTGACTTGGCGAATCATCAGCAAGGCCAGCTTCCACAACCATGGCTCTGAAAGTACCATTGGGGATTTGCATGAGATTGGCTGGTGAGTCATACTCCTTCACCCTACCATCTTCCATGACCAACACCTGCATGAGTCACAGCCACATGTGAGCGCAGAGTAAAGACCTGATCCCAGAAGCAGCTGCATGCAACAGAAAATGCACTGCAGCAAAGCACACAAATGCAAGCAAGACCTGTGTACAAGTCAGATCTGACAGCATGACACGCAAGAGCCAGCAGCTAGCTGTTGCACAACAGGCCGAATTTCACCTTGGTTGAATCCAAAATGGTGTTCAGCCGATGAGCAATGGTCAAGACAGTGCTGTCCTTGAAGTTGGCTCTGATGGTACGCTGGATGAGTGCGTCCGTCTCTCCATCAACAGACGCTGTCGCCTCATCTGCTACCAGCACTCTGGGCTTACGCAGCAGGGCACGAGCTACACACAGCAGCTGGCGTTGCCCCATGCTGAAGTTGTCCCCCCCTTCTGCCACTCGCGCTCCTAGCCCATCCGACAGCTCACTCACGACTTCCTGCACCCACACACAGAAGCTGTCAGCACACCTGAGACCTGTTCATGACAGGCAAGGTGAGACATCAGTGTGCAAGCTGTGTGCAGATGTTTGTTGGCAAGCAGCCAGTATGTCCGCCTGGGCAAATGCCAACATGTCGTACGCTGTCAGCGCACCATGTGGGATTGGAATTGCACCTGTAATATGCTCTGCACACCGCATGACTCTGCAAGACTGCCAAATAGCAAGCAACAGTGGCCCATAGCATCAGACAGAACTGTCATACAAAACGCAATAGGCTTCAGCACTGACAGGGCCTTGCATGTGTTGCGTTTATACACAATGTGCGCCCATGCGCGGAAGACATTAAGCACTCCTATTCCTGCCACACCAAGCGTCTTTAAACACGCTTGCTTTGCCAGGCATCAAAGTGTCCAAAGGCTTTCGCGCATGGGCAAACGCCCCGTATAATCACCACACATGCAAGCCCCTGTCAATGCTGGCTGGGCCTTGACACATATGCTGTACCTTGAGAGCTACATGGCTCAGAGCATCCCATATCTCATGATCCTCATACCGACCATAAGGGTCCAAGTTGGAGCGCACAGTCCCACTGAACAAGATCGGGTCTTGTGGAATAGCAGCGATCCTGCCTCTGACGTCATTCAGGCCCATACTCTGTAGATCCAAGCCATCCAAGGTGATGGAGCCGCCATCGGTCTCCACGATCCTGAAGAGGGTGACAATGAGGCTGGACTTACCGCTGCCAGTACGGCCTACAATGCCCACCTTCTCGCCTGCTGCCACTTCAAAGGACACTCCCTGCAGCATACAAGCTGCCAAGTCAGTCAAGATTGTGACATGACCACATTGGATCTGTGTCAGCTTGACAAGATTGGGTCCGCAGGGTCACATGTGGACATCAATACAGGTGTCTGCACAATGTTTAACATGTGTCCTAGGTTTTAGGCTAGAGGCACAAGGCAAGCAGCAGCAGATGTGTGACACTGTGCATACTATGCAAATTCTTGCAGAAGTTACATTGGTGACACCCAGCCTTCAACAAGCAGCAGCAGACGCGTGACACTATGTATACAACGCAAATTCTTGCAGGAGTCACATTAGAGACACCCAGCCTTCAACATGGTACTGATCCCTCATGCAAGCATCAGACCACTGCAGCACACGATGATCATGCAGCAAAATGTGTATGCTGTACATTGCAGCCTGAACTTATGTCAGCTGACTGGCATGGGGGAAAAAGCTGACAGCAGCATGGAGCAAGTCAGGGGCGACAGAGAAGGCAGATGCTGTAGTGCACCTTGAGAACAGGCTCCAGCTCTGGCCTGTACTTCATGACAACATTGTTGTATGAGATGGCGCCTGCTTGAGGCCACTCAGGGGGTGCCTGCTTGCCCAGGATGTGGTGAGGAGCCTCTGGCTTCAGCTTGGCATACGCCAAAATCCTCTCCACACTGTTGAAGCGACTCTCAAACATGGCTGCACTTTGGACTGCATACTTCATGAACTGAGTGACGTCCAGAACCTGCGGAAAGACAGCGTTATTTGTGTCAGCAAGCGTGCAGGACCATGCAGTCATGCGTGGCATGACTGCATAAGCTGATGTGCTGCTGAAGTGCTGCCTAGCCACAAGATTTTGTGTGCAGAAAGCTGGAGCAGCACACCAGCTGATGCTATGGCTTCAGACACAGACACTATGCCTCCACAGAGGATGCGGTATCAGCAGCACTAATGTACCTGACTGAGTGAGAGGGCTGCAATGGCAGGGGAGATGTGGTTGCGCTCTGCAATGGCCAGGATGGCAGTCAGCAGAATGAGCATAGAACCAATGAAGTCCAGTCGCAGACTGAGCCACTGATCAGCCGTCTTCAAGGTCCAGTACGCCCTGCACCGTTAACCTCACAATTCAGCTTGCTGTCATTGCCTCATAGAGCTGTCAGTCATCAGAGCAAGTATGCTTTGGCCGTGAGGCAGACTGCTGTGACAGCATTCACATCAAGCAGTGCAGATACACATTGACACTGCTCAGCACATGGCATGCAAGAAACTGATAAACCAAGGGCAGCATGTGCGCACTATACACTGACTCATGGACAGGGGTGGGGGGCAAGCCCAAGGACGAATAGCCGTGCATTACCGGTGGTTGTAGTCAATCTGACCATCACTCTTGCTGGCAAACTTCTCCTGATACGCGAATGCTCGGATGGTCTCGACTCCTGTCAGGCTCTCGCTGAAGTGAGCATATACAGGAGAGCGGGAAGTCGCATCACATCTTTGCAATTCCACATAGGAGCGACGGTAGTACTTCTGGAGGAAGAAGTACACAACCATGAGGGGAACCATGCCTGCAACACAGTCACCATGCTCAGCAAATTGCTGGGCCAAAGGTCACTTGTTGAAAAAGTTTGAGAAGGAGGATGACAAAGTACAGCAGACTGCATGCAGCATTTAGGCTCACTCAGCAGCAACATGGGATCTAAATTGAGTTCACACATGCCCGCAGCAGGCAAAAGCTTTGCATGGTTGTTCACACTGCAAACACAGAGTCAAAGGTGACAATAAGTATAGAAATGCAGAAGCAGGTATGCAGGGTGATGTATCTACCTGCCAAGAAGATTGGCTGCACAATGGAGACAAAGATGAGTGTGGCAGCCAGCTGCATGAGGCAGTTACCCAGCTCTGTGATACTCTGAGGCAGCAGGTAGTCCATGTCATCTGTGTCCTGCATCAGTCACCACCACATCCAGTCAGCAGTGCTTGTATATTGATGGCAGCAATGCACATCGTGCACTAAGATGTGTCCCCAGAAAGAACAGATACTTCTCAGCTGGCTGAGTACAAACACCAACACATCAAGATGCAGGGCAAATCTAAACACAAGCAGACCAAAAGCATCAAGGGTCACAAACTGAGCACCCTGCCACAAGAGAGTACTGAAGTTATGTCGCAAACCAAAAAGCGCAGATTCACAGTAGGCTGAGTGTGAAGGCCCTACCTTGGCAAATCGGTTGAGGATGCGACCAATTGGAGTGGTGTCAAAGAAGCTGATAGGAGCCAGACACAGAGAGGCCATGGAAGCATGGTGAATGCGTCTGCTGGCTTGCCATCCAGCCAACAAGTTGATGATAGATCTGATGGAGACCAGCACCACATAGCCAAGGCCAAAGCCAATGTAGCCTCCAAGATACTTGCCTCTGGGATCACTCACACGCAGGCCTGCAATTGCAGGGACTGTTGTGACCAGCAGCTTTGTAGATGGACAGAACTACATCTGGTGTGCACATGAAGCACAAGTGGACACGTAAGCCGTGTGCATGACAACAGCTGCACTTGCTTGCATTACTTGCAACATGCTCCAAGGAGAACATCAGATTGGGGTACGCCTATGGCTCAAGTCACAAGGATGGCTACACAATCTCTCATTGTAGTGAACACCTTCACTGCTGGACAAGAGAGCATATAGCAAGAGATGTGATCCAATGGTAGGTTTGGAAAAGGCACTGAGCAAAACTGTTGACACAGCATAGAAAGATGCAACTGTGAGGCGTTGCAGTGCACACTCACCTGCATTTGCCTCAATCTGGTAGAGGATTTGTGCTGTTGTCCACTGTGACAGCCACCAACTGGTCAAAATATTGGTGGACTGCTCACTGGCCCAGAAGAAGCACAAGCTGAGCAATGAGTACCAGCCATACGCCTTGCCATACAGCTTGTATATCTCAGTCTGCAGATGCAACATAACTCAACATCAGCCTGCACGAAACCCTTTGTTTTGCAATCTGGAGAGTTTGCAACAAGCAACACAGCAATGGCGTAAAAAGTGCTTCTTTGCAGCGTAAAAAGTGCTGCTTCGCGGCCAATGAAAGCCTGATCAGCTTGGCTGATGTAAGCAAGGCTGCTGTGCCAGCAAGTGCAGCACAAATGCATCAGTCCCTTGCAAGGCCATGCAATAGTAAGAACTAATATTCTGTTCTAAGCTGCAGGCCATGTCACATACAATCACCACAGAGAAGGAGATGCTCTCTGTGGTGGTTTCAGACTTGGCGTGACTGCTCATGCGGGTGAACGCGGATCACGTGCAAGGAACACTAGAGGGAGATGCTCACCGTGACATGCCCTGATGCACGATCCTCCTGCACAACCAGCTTGCCATCTGGCGTCTTCACATATGTCACACCATCCTTGTTAACAACCTCCTCAGGCGCAGGTGGCACCGCTTGTATCTGCTTGCTGGCTGGGATCTTGGCAAGTGCATGTGCCTCAGTTTCCAGGGAGCGACGTGAGACTGGCAGTGACTTGTGCGAGGCACCAGTCATGGAATTGCGAGAAGCAGAGGAGCGCACAAGGTCCTTGGACCTTCTCCTCCGGAAGCTGCCTGCCCAAGACCTGTCACCTGTTGCCTCGTCAGGATCTCTGCCACTGGTGCCTTCCATCTGCAGCCGCCGCTGTGAGTCTGTAGTGGCAGTACGTCTGTGACGCAGGCCCAACTGCTGTGCCTCATGGTCGTCGCCAATCATGTCTGGGTCTGTGAAGTCCCTGTGGGTGGGATCATATGCGCCGCCGGACCTGGCTGCAGCAGGATCTACTGTATATCTTCTGAGCTCGTCTGACGCCTGCCTGGTCACTGCATCATCTAAATCAAGACCAGCATCATCATCTGCCAGCTCTTGTCTGACCAGCTCTACGTTGTTTCTGAGGGGCTCAACAGCATCTACGTCATTGACAAGCATGTTGCGCTGGACGACAGCCCCAGGGTTGGCGAAGTCTGAAAAGGCTTCTGACACTGTGGCGTTGACCACAGGCACGCTGGCTGCGTTTGTGTGCACAGCATGGGGTGGTGCAATTGTGGAGCTAGTGGTGGCATCAGGTCTGCCTTCAGCAGCATTCAGCTCACCAAACATCTGGTCTTGCTGAATGTGCTGCATGGCAACGGCCTCCTCTGGCTTCTCCTGCTCTGCTCTGGAGTTGAACTCCTTCAGCAGGCTGGCAAAGCCAGGAATGAGGCTGACCTTGTCATAGCTGCCCTGACCTACCACCCTGCCAGACTCAACATAGATGATCTTGTCTGCGTGGGGCAGGTACTGCAGCTGGTTGGTCACCAGCAACCTGGACTTCTTTGCCAGCACACCTGCGCATGAATGATACATCATTGAGTATTGCTGCAGCTTGCACTTATCGCTGCAGCTTGCACTTATCAGGAAAGGTCGTATGCTGAAGACACATGCAAGGCTTTCAGGGTGATTGAGTTACTGCTCGTCTCGCAAGGCCTTATAGGACTACTGTCATCAGCAGGGGGATGAGTCGGGCTTGATCATGTAGGTAGCAATCCAAGTTGCCCAGTAGTGACACACGAGAACTGTGTGGCATACCTGAAATGCAGTTGTCAAAGATATGACGGCCGACATGAACATCCACAGCACTGAGAGGGTCATCCATAATATAGAAGTCAGCATCGCTGTAGACCGCTCTGGCCAAGGCAATGCGCTGTTTCTGGCCACCACTCAAGTTGATGCCCTTCTCGCCGATCTCAGTGTCCACACCAGCAGGCAGCATCTGCAACAGCAGATTGGATTGCATCAGCACTGGGTGGGTTCAGAGGACTGCAGAACTGCTGTCAGGACGTTCTGAGCAGCATGCCATGCATTTTAGCATGCAAATGCTGTGCAAGGTAGCAATATGCCGTACTTGTGCGGTGATGCAGCTGAGAAGTTTGCATTGACAAGTCACGATTTGGGTAACACAGGTCTGGCAGTTACAGAGCTTCGGTAGTGCAAATGCCAAAGGCAGGCTTTGAAGACATGAAGCTTACCTCTAAGTCCTGTTGCAGGCTGCAAGCATGCACGCATGCCTCCCAGCGCTGCTCATCAAGCTGTTGCCCAAACAGTACGTTGGACTGCAGGGAGTCATTGACAATCCATGCCTGCTGGGCAACATAGGCCAGACTGCCTCCCATCCTCACCAGCCCTGAGTGTCTCTCCATCTCACCTGTAAAATAGATGCTGATGTTGACGAGCGTCCCAAAGGAAAGTTGGCTTGCATGTTTGAGCATCAACCCGAGCAAGACATTCAAGACCAACAGAAAGGTGGCAGCAAGCTGATATGATGCCAGATCAAGGGAGGGTAAAGCAGCAAAAGTTGCAAATGTGCATGTGTTACCTAGGCCTGAGTTGCAATGAGTTGACACAGGTGGCATATTGAGTGCCATCTGATGCAACAAAGCAAAGAGCCTGGTGTTGTGTGCAGAACACAAGTAGCAACATCCAGGACAGAACCCCAGCAGACAACACAGCCAGCTATAATATTGATCATGTGGATTGTGGTGTAAGCTGCGGTATATAGAGTATTACCTAGGAGGGCTCCAATGAGGGAGGACTTGCCAGAGCCCACTCTGCCTACCACACACACTAACTCCCCAGGGCCTACACTCACATTCACATCCCTGAGCCACCAGGTGGCATCAGGCGCGCCCTCAGGGTTGTTGTTGCTGCCCCTCTTCACCTGCCCTGATGACGCATCATTGGCTGCTGTCACAATGTCCTGCTGTTTGGGGAAATCTGTGTCGGCTGTGTCAAGCTTGTCTGCAACACATGGCCACAAATCAGCCTCTGGCATAGGATCTGTGGTTGCTGGAACATGGGTTGTGCAAGCACTGTAGCCATTGCACTGCCCTTGCAAGTGCACTGAAACAAGGACATGATCTGTGCAAGACAAGCTTGTGCACATGGGTAGAAATGCAGCTATCGCTGCTTACAGGCAGACTGACAGCAATACCTGCTGCACTTGTAAAGGGCCAGGCAGCAGCAGGTACATTGAAAAAAACTCAGCCAGTTACTATTGCATACATAGCTTAGGCGCATGCCAGCAAGGGTTTGCATTGGGACCACAGGTGTTTGAAGAGGGCAGAAGCTTGCCTGCATACACTCCCTCAGCTTGACCATCAGATGAGGAGCTGGAGCTGGAACTAGAGCTCTCTCCGAGGGCTGTGTGGCAGCCCAGCTTGAATGCATCCTGAGTGCCATTCAGGGTAATGGCTACGTCCTCAGGCTGTGCATCTGCCTCCTTGGCTGTATCTGCAAGAAGCAACAGGAGCTGATGCATGCTGTCAACATGGGGTTTGCCCAGTATCAGGGAGATGCATTGCATGCTGCTATGCACAGAAACAAGTGTTGCATGGTGTGCATACCTGAGTCCTTTGCAGGGCCAGTGCCAACAGCCGGGCCTTTTCTGAGCTTCAGCCCTCCATAAACACTCAACAGGCTGCGCTTCTTGCCCTGCCCTGGAGCGCCTTTCACGCTGTCCAGCTTCTTGGTCTTGGGAGGTTCGCACCAGTAAAACTGACCGCCCTCAATGTCAAGACCCACCCTGTCCAATGGCTGCACTGTGTCTCGACGCTCCTCCATGACCAGATACTGACTCAGACGCCGCAATGACACCATGGCATTTCCCATCTGTGAGAGAAGACAGCATGAGTTAAGATAAGGAAGCATGACTTTGGGGACGTGACTTGCATGCATAGCAGTAAATACAAGCAAAACAGCAACAGGACTTGTCTTCATGTGCTTCTGGCCAAGCATCCACAACTGTATGATAGTGCATGGCTGCAGCTACAGTGTCAGCCTCCTTAGCGCATGACCAAAGAGCGCAACCACGCAAGCATAAGGTGTGTGACCATCTGACATTGCATGCTTAACAGTGAGCAAGAGAAACAAAGGGTAGATGTGTGATCACCTCGACCAGAGCAAATGGAAGGAAAATGAGTGGGAATCTCATGATGGCAAACAGCGAGATGGCAGCGAAGATGCGCGGCGCTGTGAATCCATTGGGGTCCACTGATCCGTACACAGCAAAGGAGGCCACAGCAGCTAGCACAGGGGCAGCAAACAGCAGCGTTTGCATGCCCACTCTGCTGGGAATGGCCTGCTTGAGTCGCCTCAGCTCACGCTCACGAGCTTCCTGGATGGCAGCTTCCTGTGCAGCTTCCCATGCATAGATCTTGAGCACACGTATGCCTGAGAGCAGCTGGTTGGTCAGCTTCACTCTGGTGTCTGTCTCCTTCAGCATCTTACGTCTATACATGATGATCTTCTTCACAAAGATGGCCGAGGCTGGTGTGCTGGCCATCAAGATAGCCATTCCAATGAATGTAGCCCATCTGAAGGGGAATTCTCAACGTTTATATAGTGAGGCGCAGAGATGCCCTTATGCAATGGCGGTCTTCATACGCGCTTGGACAGAGAAAGCAAGGTGCAGCACTGTGTGGCTGCTGCAAAATTGTTTTCAATAGGCATGTCAATACATGTCGTTGCTATCACATGCTGCTTTGTGCACTCTCATTGCTCTGAACACTCTTTTGCACTGCCTGATGCAGGCGATGTTGACATTCATCAGGTCGTAGCTGCACAATGCATGAAGCACTTATGGAGTCATTTGTTAGACAAGACAGACAGTGCATACCTGATTTGAAAGTACAAGAGGATCAGCGAAGCAATCAGCAGTGCTGGAGCTGAGAATAGCTGATTGAAAAAGGGGTAGAAGAACTGCATGACGTGATTGACATCTGCTGACATGAGGTTCACGATCTTTCCAAGCTCTGTTTGCTGACGAGACCTGCAGCATGCATTCAGGCAAACATCTGTATAAAAGACTTCCATGTGCAGTGGATCTGCTAACTGAATTTCAAAAGGAAATTTTTGAACCAAGTGGTTATACATGCATGCCACCAAGTGGATATACATGTAAGCTCTGTGCACACATGCGTGACATACAAAGGGCGAGCATCAGTTTCCAATGACATTCAGATGCTCTACAAGTCTGGCTGAGGCGCATGAAAAGGCTTGACTGAAAAACCACCCATTCAGCAAGGACAGGTAACTTACTTGCAAGGACATGTTACTCTACTCTCTACTACATATGGCATCAGTAGCATTACCTTGAACTGAGAGCCAGTGCTTTTCTGTAGACAGCAGCTGTGAGCTCTGCTCGCATCTTGATTTGCACAATGATGGACAGGCGGGAGCTGTGCACATATGCAACCGCCCCAATCATGGGGAACACAAACATCAGAGCTGCCCACAGGTAATTGATACTCACATTCACATCCTGCAAAGAAAGCCACACACATGTTTGTTACACACTGTGCTAATGTCAGTGGGATTAACTGCTGCAGCAGAATGAAATTGTATTAATATCAAAGCATTGCATACAAAGTGCATACAAAGTGCAGGCATCACGTGAGCTGTCATGCTTGCTCAGTGAAAGCGTTGACAGGACATACCGCTAGGCCATAGACTGAATTATCCAGAAATGTTGTGATTTGCTTTAGCAGCAAGGGCCCTGCAAATTGCTGGCCACTGTAAAGTATTTGCAGCGCCAAGGCCCATGCTAAAGGGATTCCATGAATTGCGTAAAGGGTCTTAAATAGAGGCCCTGCAGTTTGCCCATCCTCAGTCTTCTTCAACAGGACACGACCCTGCATGTAGGACACACTTTGACATTGAATCAAGGCTCCAGCCACATTGCTCCTTATGACCAGACAGGGCAGCAGAAAAGTACCTTCTCAGTCTTCTGCGAGTTTGTCAAAAAGCTATTCCATCGATTCCTAAATTCTGGATAGCAATTTTCAGTCTTGACTGTATCTGGCAGCGTGGGCAGATCTGCATGCTGGATAGGTCTCTTGAAACCCTGCAGTACAGTGCATTGCAGTGAGCAAAAGCTTTGTGATTGCCTGCTGTGTAGGCACAATAATATGCCTTTCATACTTACCAGCCGCAATATGGGCCCAAACCAGGTGAAGAAGATGAAGTCAAAGGGGCTTTTGGTGAGAAGCGGGGAGACAATAGGTTTCTTGAGGGAAGCTTCTCGATTGGCTTTCGCTCTCCTCTCCTTTCTGGTCAGCGACAGGTTATCTGCTTCCATGCGGCTGTGCAGAGGTATTGATCAACACCTCAACGCTGGCCGTGAAGTGAATTCACGGCACTCAAGCAGAATGCGAGCGATGTTGTACCCGGCGTGGTTGCCGCAAGTAGTTGGTATTGACGGAAAAGGCGCGGTATATATAAATAGACCTTGGTCTGATAGGTTGAACGATGACCTCACAGGCTTTAATCCGCTTCTCTTGATCCGACAGACTACAGTCGTGTGACGCACTAGTGGAGCAGCTCACCAGACGACAGCCTGCATGCGTACTGTACGCCCGGTATAGCTATCTCTGTTCCTGCCTCACAATGCCCCACGTCCTGCCGTCACGAGGGGTCCATGTGAGGCAAGCACAGCCAGTATGAATGTTCCAGCAAAGCTAGGGGATGACATTACCCCTGACACTGTGGATGACATTACCCCTGACACTGTGACACTGACCAAACCACCTCACATGCAAGGTCAACTGCCGAAGCTCAAACGTCGCGGCATCTCTGATCATTCAGGCCACGGCCTCAAATGCGCATGGCATCTGCGTCATCTGATAGTAATCACCTGGTGAGGAATCTGCTTGAATACCTTTTTGAGGAATGGAATGGGCATTCAGCCGCATGCTTGCTGGCTTATACCTTACTGCTGACCCTGAGGCCTAATCATGATGGACTTGTTTTCGTTACGCTATGAATGAACCCTTTGTAGCCACAGCCAATTGGCTTACAAGAGCAGTAGAATAAGAATGGATGTTACAGTATAATCGTCTCAGATGCTGCAGTAACACAAGGCTGAAAGACGCCTTGTCAATGAATATACTTGCAATTGCAGTAAATGCTTAGATTGCAACCCTTAAGTTGCCATAAACAATTCAGTACTCAAACATCACAGCATGTGCAGCACAGCAATGTTAATTCGCACTATACATACAAGAGATATGAGTTGAGATTTATCTGCAGATTATGAGCAAGCTTCTGAGCCAGTTCGTCCTTAATATTACATTGGTACTTGCCGTCATCCAGCATGTCTCCAGAAGCCTGCACAATCGGAAGTGCATCTGCAATGTCTGGTAAGGAGCATGAGGAGCAATCTCCAGGGTTGCGGAAGATAGCACTGTATCTTGCTCACTGTGGTACAAAATGAGGATCATGACTGCAAGTTCTGATTGCTACAGGAGTGCACCCGGTAAGGAATAATCCAGCAGCCAGACTGACACATGAGGTATGAGCCTTGCCTGTGACAGCAGCCTGAGGGATACTAAGGAGCGCAGCAGCATAAAGACCTCTGCAGACTGCTGCGCTGCCCTCTCGTCCCAGGCAGCTGCCTCATCATCTGCTCCTTCGCTCTTCAGCAGATTCCAGAAGTAGGATAGCAGGCGCTCCTGTGGGAAGGTGATTGGCCCGCGCAGCTGAGCCTCTTTGGCTCCCTCAGCCTACACAAAGGGGAGTCAGTCCTTCACAGAATGCAGTAACTTGTAAACAGTCAGCATGCTGACAGATGACACATATTCTATGCACTGCAACCAACAGCAGGTGCAGCAACACTATTGTGATCCATGCAAAAGAAAGTCCTGTCCATGACATGCACCCTTGGGGCAACTGTGCTGCATTGCTAGATCTGAGGTGGATCAGGTCCTAGCACATTTTCATGTGCTTGCATAACATATCCACCCTGCCTGCTGTGGATGCAGGTATGACCCTGTTCTCAAATCTCAGGCAGGAGGGGCCTATGATCCTACCTGTCTGTCAGATGCCATGCCATTTTTGCGCCTACGCTTGCCAGGCCCT
>JAABUU010005093.1_pt1 | contig 14990 bp, 18 predicted proteins | sample 5559301 | NCBI WGS metagenome assembly JAABUU01 (sample SAMN10711884, study PRJNA513360) | rock metagenome | isolation source: Antarctica rocks | place: Antarctica: Victoria Land, Richard Nunatak white | reverse complement strand
TTTGGTTGGGTTGGAGCCAATGGAGACGAGAGCGTCAGCGCCATCGATGACTTGGCGCATGGCCAGGTCATGCATGCCAGTCAAGGAGGAGGCCCAGTACATCTTGAGGGCACTCAGCTCTGCTGCCATGGCCCAAGAGCATGTCCAGGAATGGTTGAATTGACTGTAGAACTCGGCTGCAGCACATAACGACACAAGTAAGCACCAACGTTGACCTTGACAGCCTCACTTGATTTGTCGGCTGTTCAAATGCAGCCTGCACTTGATGTTGTATCAGGAGCTTCTTCCAAAGGAGTTACTTGCGACGAATGAATAAGGGACCGCATGTCCATGTGAGACTTCACAGCAGGCTCAAGGTGTTGAGGCTGTGTAAATTGACAGCGCAGCCACAGAACAAGCTGAACAGACTCATGGAATGATTTGCCCAGCCTACAAGGTGAGCAAGACTTGCACTGACAAGAGCATGCAAAGGGGAGTATGATATGGGCTGGAATAAAGCACCCACTGAGAGCCCATGAGTGTACCTTCATGATCAAAGGCCTGCACATGATCAGAGGTGCGGCGGTGGTGTGGCACAGCAGTGACACATGGACTGAAGCGGTCAGAGCGCACTCTGTGCACAAAGTCGCGGTGATACTGCCTCATCATGGACTGCATGACCATCTGAAACCACTCCTGGCCCCCTGAGGGTGGGCTGAAGTCAGCCCTTGCCTGTTCACTGGGCCTGGGAGCCCTGCACCACATGTGTACACTTTGTTCCTACAGCTCAGCACCAGATCTGTACTTTGGTTGTGATTCATATTATGATGCTGTGGTGGAATCTTGCATGCTAAATGGGGGATGGCGTCACACCATACACAAGCATGCACAACTTGTCACACAGTGTTGACAAACACATGCTTGTTTGCCCCATACTCTGCCTGTCTTTCAATTCCGAGCGGAGCAGTGACAGTGTGCTGTGTTTGTCCTTCAAGTCCCAATAGAGTAGCATCAGTGTGCTTCTTGGAGGGAACAGCACACAAAGTGCCATAACACTCCAAGCATTGCTGCATATTGGTGTGCTGACAGTACTGACCAAATTGACGGCATCACTCACCATTGAAGTTCTCAAGATAGAAATCCCGTTCTGGCTTTGAGCTGTTATTGCTTGGGGCTTGCTTTTGATTGATGCAATCATTTGACACAGCAGTGCAATCTGTGATGGTCTAAGAATGAGGCACACCTTGACATGTCAGGCATCATGTTGGCCACCTGCTCCTCAGCCACAGGCAGCAGCAGGCGCGCTTGTGCACAGCTCAGAGTGTACATCTCTGGTGACCAGGAGCACCTTGGGACGTCCACACGCAAATTGGTCAACACCACCTGTGCATGCATCACACAAAGCTCTCATGCACATACGCATCAGTGACAATGGTATATACGGGGTCAGTCATGAGAGACAGTCACAAGAGAAAGCTGCTGCAGCAGCATTTGCGTGAGTCTGACGTGCTCTGGTTAACCAAGCACAAGAGTGGCGTGGTTCCACGACCAGCACCATCATGCGCAATTGGCCAAAGGCTCACTCAACAGCGTAAGTGGATAGGATCAGCAATCATTGCATGCATTGCTGCGAGCTTTGCAAGCTGCTGTGAGCGCACCAGGAGGTCATTTCTGAACACCTCTGCAGTGCCCAAGCTGATGTTGGGTGATAAGTTCAGGCTGAGTGGCCTACCTCTGTGATAGGACGGTAGCTGTCTGCAGGCTGCTGTTGTGTGGCAGGCACTGCAGCAGGGCTTGGGGTGGACAGGACTGAGGCAATCTCCCGTGCCTCTGTCACAAAGTGCATCACATCATACACAAAACGTCCCACCAAGGTCAGATGCAGAGAGTCCGCCTCCACCTTGAAGACTGTTTGTGCGAGGGGAACAGCCTGCGTCAAGTGTTTCCCTGTGTGTATGTTGTGTGGGACGACACAACAGCCTTCGACACTGTGTCATCAATCAACAGGAAAGCTGCATGAGTCATGATATGCATTTGCCTTGTGCCATTGCACCCGAGCAAACAGTAGATTCCACATCTCAACTCAGCGAGACAACCTCTCCTGGAATTCTCTTGCGCCTCTTTGAGCTTGCCTCAACAAGACAGCAAGCACAAAGCATGCAAGAGAACAAACAACAGCAGACAGCTTGCCATGCTGATGTATGAATGAGTATACCTTGATGCGCCTTCTGGGTGAGCGAGCAGAGGTTGCACCCATGGTGGAGCGCATGTGTGCATTCGTTGCATCCTGGCCCATGCTGTGTGTTGCTTCGCCGGGCTCACCAGCTGCACCACAGGCACCAGTTGATGCTTTGGTCTATCATGCAGGTATTGCCTTGACAGCAGTGCATCATCTGAAGGGCGTTTTAAGAAGGCACTGTTGATACCATAGTTCACTGCTAGCAAAATACAAGCAGCCCTGCTACAGAGACTCTCAATCTTTGCTCAACAATCTATGTTTCCCCAGACAAGCTGCAGCCCTGTCTTGACTGGGGCAATGCCATGTGCTGTTGCAAGGTGCTTGTGTGTAGATAAGCCAGCTAGTATTCAGCCGCCTGCCGGCGAAGGTGTCCAGTACAATGCGCATGCGGCTAGGCTGGTGGCTTCGAAGCTCAGCAGTGAAAAGCTTCATCACCGCTGGTCTGGCATATCAATCACGATAGCATGGCACAGCAATTGCTAAGAGGCAAGGCTAGGGGCAGAAGCTGGCAGCCGAGCATACCTGTTGCAGCTGCTTGGTGTGGTGAGGCTGGCAGGTGCACCACCTTCTTGTGGGTCATGGCAATGCGCAGCAGGCAGTCTGAGCTGGGGCTAGAAGCCATGCTGGCCCCTGAGTTCTCGCAGCTCACCGCCTGCCGGTAGTGCACTGAGGCGCACAGCCTGTCAATGATCTGCACACATACAAGCTGAGTCAGGAGTTGTCTGTGACAACAAGCACCCAGCACAGGTCACAGCCGTTGCGCAGAAGCAGGGGTAGAGCATGTACGCTCTGCCTATCACAGCCAGCGGCAGTCTGGCTGCACCTGTTTGTGCAACGGTTCGTGCGCAGACCGCCGCACGCCTTTTTCATGTGAAGTCACATTGCAATTGATGTGACAACAGCACTGCAGGGCACAACAGGACCGGCAAAAACATGTCCGGGTTGAGAATGCCTGTCTCAGGTTCACCTGTAAGCCAGAACACTCCATGAGCCATTCACGACTGGCAGGATCACTGCCTCCAGCATCAGCAATGAAGTCAAAGCCGCCCCACATCACAGTTGCAAATCTCTGCTCCTCCATGACCAGCTGCAGCAAGAGGCGCTGCACAATGTCAAGCATGCACAACAGCAGCAATTATACCATATTTCTAGACATGGCAGAAACCCATACGACACGGCAGCAATACCTGTCCTGGTACTGCAAGCATGCAGTGCAGCAACAAGCTCCACATCATTGACACAGATGCCGTCCTTGGCGCCATTCCCTAGAGGCTCGGTGCAGAAGTTAAACGATGCAACATCTAGCACGCAGGCAGACATGTATAAAGTGCATACTTACATCGATCCTGGCACAATGCAGGAAGACCTGCATGGTCAGGTTGCGCCTGGGCTTGGCAGCTGTAGTGTGCACAGGCTTGGCCACAGCCGTTTTGTCCCCGGATGTCCGGCTGGACCACGGGTTTGCTGTGGTCGCACCAAACACTTTGCCAGCTGCTGTCTGGCTCAGGTCTACTCCAGCTGCGTCACTGGTGGACTCAGGATGTGGCCTGTGTTGTAAGGGCAGGCTGGGGTCTGCTCGGGCGGCATGGTGGGAGGCCATGGCTCTGGGCTTGGCATGACGCAACTCGCACAAGTACATGAGGGCACGCCGCAGCATGCCAATCTCTAGGGAAGCACACAGGAAACTCCCATGCACTGTGGCAATGACATCCTGCTTTGCAACAATGATGTGTCCTGCATATGGAAAGACATTGAGCTCATCAACAGCCCGTTGCTGATCTTTTCCCAGCCCTGTTTTTACAGATGATGAGAACATTCATCAATCTTTGACAAAAGAATAAATTAAACCAGCCAGGCTAAGGACACTATTCTGAAGCAGCACGTCTCATGCAGTAGCAGCAAAAGTCAGACGTTGCAACATCAAATTGACATGACAGCAAGCAGGCAAGAACTGTCATTGCGCTGTGTGTGGCTTGCAGTGTGCGTCGAGGCTGGAGGTTTACCTGAGAACTGAGCGCTTGAGGTGATGAGCAGATGCTGAGGGAAGTTGCAGGCCCGGCGGGACTTGCTGGCATGCTGTGCTGTGTGGGCCCGCCAGACCTCAAAGAAACGCTGCAAGTAGGCTCTTCGGCACGATCGGTTGCGGTCCACACTCTTGGGTGTGGGCGCTAAGATGGCCTTCACGTTTGCCTCCTGTGCCAAATCTTGCAGAGAGCAAGCCCCAATTGCAAACCTGACCATAGCGTGACACACTGTGAGGCATTGCCAGGATCTGTGGACGCAATGTGGTGCTATTGTAAGTGTCGGGCAATGCAACCTTGTCTCCAGAGTATGGCCAGAAGGCTCACATGAACAATGAAGGTGACACACAGAAAAGATGACACAGCATGCTCATTTTTGTCAGGGCACAACTTCACACAACATAGCTTCACACAGCACAGCACAGCACAGCACAGCACAGCACAGCACAGCACAGCACAGCACAGCACAGCAGCTAATGTAAACCCAAGGAATGGTGCAGCAGCAAGTGTCACCAGACCTGATGTCTTGCTCACTGTCCTCCAGTGCTACAGCAGTCTGTATGTCAGACACCTCCAGCCTGAACATCTGGCGAGGGTGGTCTGGGTACTCTGCTGACAGTGACTGCACCAGTGTCAGCCGTGTGCAGGGAACGGTCAACTGCAGAGCCAGCACCAAGCCATACCCAGCCTTGCCTTGCACAGTCTGCAAGTCCATACACTGTGTTCACTCAACCGAAATGTGTCATAAGCAAACATGGGGGCACGATGTCAGGAAGCTGCAGTGATGCGCTACAGTGATGTGCTGCCGACATCTTGCAGTAACGCTAATGACCCAAGCAGCAGGATTGTGTTTGCACCAGCACGGAGCTGACACGCCATTGCGTTGCACAGTTCAGGCAGCTGCATGCACTCTTAGGAAACAGTGAACACTGTTCTGACCTTGTCAGCTGCTTCAGCAGGCTCAGGCTGTATGACTCCTGAGCCGCCGCTGTGCACCAGATCTGGATGCGAGCCTGCACTCCTGCGAAGGGTGCTGCGCACCCCCTCTGCCAGGCTGTTGGCGTGATGAATGGAGCTGCCCACTGTGCCTCTGCCCTTTGGTGTTACCTTGCTCTCCTACACATGGGCACAGTCCTTTCCAAAGAAAAGGAATAAAAAAACCTGTCATTGGTGTTGAGGGCCATGCAGGCAGAATGGCCATGCTGCTGTGGGCACCTTGCTGAACAGATCAAAAGCAGGCCAGCAAACATGGGCAGCTTTGTCAGGTGGCAAATCTGGTTTGGCCAAAGTCAGCTGTTCTGGCAAGCATGTGCTTGTTCTTCTCCACTTGGGCCTGAGTGTTCAGCAGCAATGTCTTCCACACATTTGCGGTCCCAACTTTTTGTCTGCAGTTTGTGCTTTTCTTTGCAACTGCTTCACACCGTCTCATGAGCATCTAAGTTGCAGACAGCTGCAATGCTACGATACTGGACATGCATACGTATCCTGATGCTGAGGTACTAGCACTGCGTTTGAGCAATGGTGAAACACAGATTAGAGCTGTGGGAGGTAATAACGGATCACAGCCTCTCTTGTCAAGCTGCATCTGAGTCACCCTCTGACTGGGTGATTTGGGGTGTCACCTTGGCAAAGTGCTTGCTGAAGTCTGCAATGTCCTGGGATGTGAAGCTTGTCAGCAAGTAGTTGTGCAAGCTGTGCAGCTCCCGCTTGACATACTGTGACAACTCGATGTCCACATCAGAGGTGGATAGGTGGACTTGCACCACTCGCCTGCAAACACTGCCAGCTTTCAACAGCCTGTTGGTTGAGCATGTGGCTGCCTACCATGCCACAAAGCCTCCCATTCGAACAGGTTCTGGATCGTACCATCACCCAGTTGGGCACAAGCAATTTACTCCAACGCCTTCGTATCCAGAGATCAGAGCAAGAGCGCATTGTGGACTATTTGACAAGGAAGGAACATGATGCCAACATACGGCACAACACAGGTCTGCAAGAGGTGATTGTAAGCACACCTGTAGTTGCCGGTGGAAGTAGGCTCCACACAGTGGTCTACAGCTGTCTCAATGCTGAAGGGCTTGATGACCTGGCAGTAGTCATCCAGCTCAGCCCCCTCAGCCGTCAGATCTGGCAGGGTCAGGAAAGCTTGCACCTCCACATGCATCTGCAGCCATGTGCAACACATCATTGCTGCAAAAGCGGTTTCAGGACTGTTCACCAGCTGAAAGTCAGCCAGTCCTTCATGCCCACATAACACATCCGTGACAAGCTGCCGGTTGATATGTTTCATTGCCATTGCAGCAGCAGACAGGAGCAGCCCTGTTGCATGGCGAAGGGGATGCCTATCAACAAGTGACCCAAATTGTGACAGCATTGCAAGCTGAACAGATCAAACTGTTGACAGGCACAATGCAGCACCTTACTGAGACCATCATGCAGATGGGTGGAAGTCCAGGCAGGTGAGAGACAAGCTTGGTGGCTTAACCACGCATGCCTCTTGCAACAGCATGAAGCACAGCATTTCTGACCTGCAGCTTCTCGAAGAAGGTTGCGCCAGGGCGCTGCTTCTTCCAGGCACTGCTGTCACTGCGGGCTGCTGGAGTGGCAACCCCAGAGGCTGCCTTACCAGCAGCCTGCAGGCTGCTCCCTGCAGCTGTCTGAAGCTTGCTCTGGTCCATGGCAGCCACTGTGTGAGCCCGCCCAAGCACTCCTACATTGCCAGAGCAATACTTTGAGGACTGCAACCAGCTTAGGAATGATGACTTGTCCTGTTGCTACACTTGCAGGTTTGTTGTTCTTGTGGGTTGGCTATTGCACCTGGAAACTGCAGCTGATCTGGTCCAACACATGATCAACAATTTGCCGAAGTTGTCAATGCATTGACCTTTGCAGCCTGTGAGAAAAGTGACACAGAACTGCACACACAGTGCAAGCTTGCCTATTTGGGCTTGCCATGCACTCCTAGATACAATCCCCCAATAGGCCTATGACACATATCCCTTGGTTGACAGCTATGGCAACATGCCATTTGCTGCTAACTGCATAGTGACAGGGCCACAACAGCACACCTGGCTTGTCTTTGGCATCAACGCTGGGCGCAGTGGCTGGGCCCCGGCCCTGTGCACCAGGAGCAGCAATGGTCTGGGACCGCGGCAAAGCAGCAGCAGCATCACCAGCCAGCCTTGCTGCATCAGCAGCAGCAGAGGGCAGCAGGCTAGACTTGGTGCCCAGCTGTAGAGGCCCTAAGGCCGGCATAGCACTGCTGCTGCGCATGTGCTCGGCCTTGATCTTGTCTACATCAGCAGCTGCCGCCACAGGCGCAGCAGCAAGTGCAGCTGGGGGCGCTGCCGACACAGGGGTCTTCTCAGCAGGAGATGCAGGCAGGACCCCTGCAGCAGTGCGTGTCATGTGTGCTGAGCTTTGCTTGCAACATATATATGCATGTAAATCAACCAGCACAGCATGTATTGCCCTGCATGATCCCAGCAAGTCAGAGCTTGCTTTCCAAGATCAATGTCGCGATGCACCAGGTTCATGTACATGCTTGAGCCCAATCGTTTATGCAGCTACATGCGTGCTCTGCCTAGGCATACAATGAAGTCGAAACACTTCACACAGCCAGGGTGTCGCTGTATTGTCATTTGCTGACAAGCTTTTGAGAACATGCCGAACCAAGCTCAACAGTTGCCAGCATGTTCATGCCTGGTGACGCATAATTGGACACTCTGGCTTCTGTGGTCCTGGACGTGGCTTGGAATCCCGCCAGGACAATGACCAGCATGTTTGGGGCTTGCTGACCCGCATCCATGTCCACTGACGCAAACGCTGAGTTGGAGCGCTCCATGGAAGCAGCGCCAGGTGGGGAAGCTGCCTCCTCCTGGCTTCCAGCTGACTGTGACTCCCCGCAAGGCAGCATCAGGCGGACATGACCGATTTGCACCTGACATTCATGGTTGTGCTGATTAGTGGACAGCTTTGGTTCATCAGAAGAAGCAGTGCAAATGCAAAGTGTTACTAGGGGACTTGACCACAGCAATCTGGTGGCCGCACTGAAGAATGTAAGGCAGCGTGGGATGCATGACTATCATGACTGTAAGGGCACACAAGCTGCAACATGTCTGCAGTGTCCAGCCCATACTGTGCAGCGTTCTGACTACTAAAGTGGTGTTGTACCTTGGTGCGCTGCATGTTGTGCTGCTGCTGGCGGCGAGCCATCTGCCTCTGCTGCTGCCCCAGCAGCTTCTCCTGCACAATCTCCCTAAGAGACACGCTGGCCCTGACCTTCAAAGGGTCCAACCCAGCAGCTGGCCAAGCAGCATTCAGGAAGTCCAACAGACTCAGCAAGCACAGCTGACTGTAGATGACATCAATGGGAGCAACAGTCAGCTGCAGCACTGTGGGCTCTTGTGCCTTCTTGGCCGGCCTTTTGTAGCTGAACGCCACGAAAGGCTGGTCTGACTGGTGCCGGAAGAGGCTGGGCTGAGAGGGGGCCTGGTGGGGGCCATGCGCAGGGCGAGGGGGGCTGGTGACAATCCAGGGGGTCAGCTTTTCAAGAGTGGCTTGGTCGCATGAGATGGTGCTTGGGGGAGCTACCAGGGGCCCAGCCAGCGCCCCAAGGTTGAGTCGAATGGCTGCTGTGTCATGCTGCAGGTGACTATGGGTCACCAACAGCGCCCTACAGGATGCCTGCAGCAGGCAGGGTGCTGCCGTCATAACTCCACATGCTTGCAGGCAATCTGCAGGCTGTGTTGCCTGCTTGCAGGCAATCTGCAGGCTGTGTTGCCTGCTTGCTGGCAATCTGCAGGCTGTGTTGCCTGCTTGCTGGCAACACAGCTTTCCAGTGTGCAATGCTGACGCAGAGCATTTGCAGGCATGACTGTCACGTTTGAGCAACAGGATCACACTTGAGGGTGTGCCTTGACCAATGACAACAGTACTGCATGTAACACAAGCCCTTTCGAGCTGTGCTGACCCACGCGACTTGGAGGTGCCAGCAAGGCATGACAGCTCTCTGACAGGAAATGCTAAACCTGCAGATGAATGAATGGACCAGCTGTGGGGACAAGGTAGTTATAAGCCAAAGAAGGTGAGATGGACACCTGCAATGACACAGGGCCAGGGCTGGTCTGGCTGTGGCGGTTGGTGTGCACACCAGACTGGAACTTGGCAGACAGCTCCTGTGCTGCCACCTCAAACTGGGCCGGTTTAGAATCCGTTGCCCAGCCCTCAAACAGGATGGCTATCTTGGGACAGTACACTCCCACCTGTACCATGACAGGCTTGGCACCATATCAGAGGTCGAAAACATCATGGACAGGAACAGCAAAGAATGCGCAGACTTTGGCTCCAGACAGCTGTTAACGGTACGCATGGCATGTTCAACACTAAAACTAGTTATGTGAGTTTCTGCGCTTGTAAGCTTGTAAGATTTATATGGATTGTGCAGGAAGTAAGCCTCCCCTACTTGACTTATACGTTCAGTAGAGGAAGCTTAGAATGCTGTGTGATGCAGTTACAATCAAGTCAAGCTGGCGCAGAGACAGGTGAAGCAAGCATAAGAAGCACAAGGCTTGGCTAACCAGAGTGGAGGGGCCAAAAGCTCACTTGTGACTTGTGTGCCGTGTGGGACTGCCTCTGCTTGATGATGTCCTGTGCCGCCATGATGCCGTACACAGCCGACAGCCGCCCTGCCAGCGCCTCAGACTTTGGTGCCTGCACAGGATGTTACCCTACAGTCAGACTTTTCCACATGCACTGGCACTGGCAAGGCCCGCTCCATGATCACGTTAATGTAGAGGAGAGGCTCCATGCCGCAGGTCAGACTCCCTGCTTGCTGATCAGGCAGCAACCGACTTGGCAGGTAAATCAGCACAGAGCAAGAGAGAGACGCCACATTGCAAGCAACAAAGCTGTGTTTTGACCTGACATTCAGCTGTGCTATGCCCGCTTAGCAGCAGCAGTTGCTGAGCTGTGTTATCTAATCGGCTGTGAGACCGTGTGAGCTGCTAATAAGAACAAAGGGTGGAGGAGCTGACCCTGCGACGCTTGTACCAGGTAGCCCAAGTCCACCAGCGGAACTGGGCGATCTCAGCATCACTCAGCCTGTTCTCCAGCTGTACCAGCTGCTTGCTTGCACCTTGCCGCAGCAGCAGCACTCCAAGGACACGCCCAAACCTGGTTTGCAACAGCTTATTCTTGTTTGGTGATGATGTCAAGAGCAACATTGACTCCTTGACGCCTCAAAAGGCATGCAGCCATCCTTTGTCATAAGAACTTAGATAGAGGTCACAGAGTGATGCATGGTGCTGTCTTGCAACAGCGCTAGGGTGGTGCTCTGTTGCAGGCTTGTGCAGACTGCGACTCTATCAAGAGAATACGCAAAACATAACAGTTGCTTGGCTTGAGTCCACGGCCAACCCAAGGCAATCATCTTGGCAGCATCACAAACCCCGCATTCAGACACAGTTCCAGACATAGGTACACGTGCAAGTGCCGATGATATGAACAAAAGTTTTTGAGACAGGTGCTGCAAGACGTGGCTGCTGCCCCAGGCTCACCAGGACGTAGACCTGATGTGTCTCTTGTATACTTTGCAGTACTCAATCCGCAGATGGCGCCTGGCAACACATGCCATCTGTGCATGGTCACTGCCTTGAAGGTGCTCACGCTCCCTCAGCACAGCGTGCACAGCATGCTGCCACCAGTTCTGTGGGGCTGTGCTGACTGCCACCTGCATGCACATCACAAACAACTCCAGAAGTAATGCAAACATCAAAGGCAACAGCACTCAAAGCGGCCAATTGCGGCCAATTGCAGCCAGGACCGCATACTTTGCATTAACAGCTGAGCAATGCATTGCACCTGTCATCCCAGTCCCCACAGCAGGAAATGCTGCACAGCATTGTGGCAGGAGGTGCAACATGTTGGCAAGGCGCATGCGCAAACACCAGCTGAGTGCAGTTGACTTGCAACACACTTGGGAACAGTACAGCTACGCACCTGTGGCCTCAGCCTACGGTACTCCCTGTACTGAAAGAAGTGCAGCATAGAAGCTGCTAGGCCTAGCAGGCTCTTCAGAGAGGATGCATCCAGATGGACCAGCAGAGCTGCTGCAGAGATGTCCACATTCAGCACTGGCACCTTGGCTGCACTGCCATGATTGTGTGCTAGTCTGTCCCACAGCTTGGAGGCCACCCTCCAGCTCATTTGCACTGACACATTCCATCTCTTAACCACACTGGCTGTTGTCCCTGTTACATCAGCTGCTGTCAGAACAATGCGGTTTGGCTGCAGCAGGAACACGCCTTCCTGAATCCCCGCATGTCATGGATTTGCCTTGCAGGAACAGGACCTTTCACTGTAAGGTGTGGTTTTGTACAGTGTGTTGATTGAAGTGTTTGTGCAGCTGGAAAGCACGTGATGTGTGACAGGGCTTTGCATGCGTTGTGCAGACATCCAAGCGCCAGGACAGCACCATTGATCCCAAGCTGGGAGAGAGCTAAAGCTTGCCTTGCAAGCCTCTGACTGGGGCTGGAATGACATCCAAATTGAAGCCCTTGAGCTGTACAGTGGTGGACAGTGCGCCATAGCTGCCAGCAGTTCTGTTGTGCACCGAGAAGCCATGCAGACGCAATACCATGCTGGAGCCTAAGGCATCTGACTCGCTTGCAGCCGCATCATATGTCTCTGCACCCATTGCAAATGATGTGTGAAGATCTCCCAATGATTATTTAGTGCTTGGCAATTGTGCATGGATATTCAGGACAGAAGCACAGAGCACTTACATATCTGTTACCATGAGCACTTGGCAGGCATGAATTGCAGGGCTGTGTGTATGTGTGCAGAGCAAGCAGAGCAGAGTCCGCATGCAATTAGAAGCTGTTTGCGTAGTCTTGAGATCCTGCTTACTATTAGCTTGATCTGTCGGGTGCATCGCATGCACAACAGTTGCCAACAATGAACAGCCATGTTCACCTGCTGGTGAGTCAACTGCTTGATCAAGCTCGACGTTGACACTGAAGTCTTCAATCAGCAGCTGAAACTGCCGGATCAGCATGTAAGCTAAGTGTCCTGCAGCAAAGGACTTCAAGCCACCTCCTGCAAATACAAAATCCGTACCTTGAGGTCTACAGCACCTGCCGCTCTCACAGCAGAGCGTGAAGTCTGTCAATATACTGCAATGCACAAGTTCAACAGGATGACTGACACCTGCTGGCTGAGAGTGCCCTGACTGTACAGAGTACAGCCGCATGCCAGGCACATGTTGGAAGCAGTATCTGCTCACCTCTTTTCCATGTCTCTTTGTGTCCCCACAAGATACCGTCTACTGCCTTCAGCTTTGCAGCTGTGACTGCCTTTGCTGCTTTCTGTTGTGCCATGGCAGCCACATCTTGAGGAACAGCCTGTAGCAGGCTGGAGCTCAGAACTGTATGCACTCTCAGTCATTCAATGAGACAGGTGCAGTCTTGCAGTGGACAAGGCTGCTGCACAAACAGACATCAGGACAGGACACTTTGTGCATGTCAATGCAATGCAGTCAAGAAGTCCAACAAAGTGTGATACTTACCTGAGGCAATGACCTTGTCTTCCCTCTCAAGGCCAATCCTGACACAGTGACTGACATGGCTGGTCCCCGCCACCATGGCCAGGCAATGAGCACATCCTTCACGCAGGCTGTGACACAGAAAAAGTCAGCCAGCTGATGTGTGCAGGGAAGCAGCAGCAGCAGGTCATGCTGAAGTTGTTGCTCACCACTTGTGCACATGAAAGGCAAGTCAGCAGCGTCCACAATGCTGGCCTTGAGCTTGAGCTGGTGCACTTGCAACAGACCTGCAAAAACAACATGACAGCCATGAGTCCTGCCTTTCAATGCCTGTTCAAGCACACTAGAACATTGCTGCAGGTCTACCTTGCCAAACGCTGCAGCGTATCGTGGGAAGGTCAGCTCCCTGCTCAAACCAAGGGCTCAATAGGAGGCTCAGTGCATAAGAGAAGCTAGCTTGAACTAAAGAGAACCACCTGCAAATTGGCAACACAGGCTCACGAGCATGTTGCACACTCACAAATTGTGCCAATCTGTTTGCTGTCAAGCAGGACTCACCACACAGAAGCAACAAGCGTTGTCACTGCCACACCAGCGGCCCACCAGGCCAGTTGCTCCATTACAGCTAGATTTCTGTTAGCGCTGACTTTCAAGACACAGCCCTGGTGTCGTCTGTTTGTTGGCGAAGTCGCTTTCTTTGCTGAGTAAGGATCGAGATATTATACAGCATATGTGCAGCGATTCTGCACCTTTCTGCAAACTGCAGCTTATCGGCACGTACAGCCGCATCACGCGATTGTAAGCATGCTCAGCGTGCCGACAACGTAGTGTCACACCATTGTGGACTGCCTACACAACTTTGCAAACGCAAACAGCATGGCTGATGGTCAACATTTGGTCAACACCGGGGTGGGATCACTACCATGTACAATTTCGTTCATTCGCCCAATCAGCCGGTTCGCAAACTTTGGCATCAGACAGCAAGCGCAAGCACAAGCAGCGCGGAGAGACCTCTTTTGGGCGCAAGATTGTAACGTCACACATTTGCCGCCTCGACGCTTTCACTCCATGAACAGCCGACGCCAACTTGCGTAACGCACGATATCCATTGTGTCTTGCACGCTGTTGCGGTCCATCAGTACGCACCTGGCCTATAGCAGTGAATCTCGATGCCAGAACCCTCCACGGAACCTCCAAAAGAGCCGCATCCGCAGAATGTGGGCGTTTCGCACTCAGACTGCAACAAGATGTTGCAACATGCCCTCAACCGGGACCCCACTGTCAAATTTATGGTCGACAAGATGAAGGAGGTGTAGTCACTGCTCATGCAGGGTAATATGCATCGTGCATATTTGTCATCACTAGCTTGTCTCCTTGGGGAGCAGCGTTGATCAGCTTTTGTGCTATAACTTTGCAGCCGCTGACTTGCATAGCGTTTGTGTTGAGCCCTGCTGGGCCATCTCTCATGCGGCTCTACGTATGACTCGCTGCGTTTCTGCTGACTGCTCGTGTCTCCTCTCATTGTGCGAGTTGTGACATAGCCGCACTGCCGCTGCCAGCAGTTGCAGCTTGAAGAACAACTAACTGCTTGCAATAAGCTGCAGGCTGGATGTGGGGTGCACAAAAGGTTCTTCCAAGTGGAGAATTGTGATGCCCAGGCTGGTGGTGGGTTCAGGCCGCCTGATGGGGTATGCCTGAAAATGAGTTTTACTCGCCATAAATGTGCAGACATGGAGGTCTTGCACGCAAGCTGCACATTTGCCCTCATACATGACAATGAATCCTGTCAAGCCTGAATGCAGGTGATACTTTGCCACAACCATCTCCTGAGTCAACAAGAGGTCAATCATGCCCTGACGCATGAGCTCTTGCATGCATATGACCACTGCAGAGCAGCCAATGTGGACTGGCACAACTGCGAGCACCATGCCTGCAGCGAGATTCGAGCAGCCAGTCTCAGCGGTGACTGTAATTTTAAACAGGAACTGTTGAGAGGAAACTATGGCATCAGAAAGCAGCATCAGGTCTGTGTCAGACGACGCGCTGAGCTGTCATTATCCATGAATCCTTCATGTCAAGGCTTGCGTGGCAAATTAGCAGTTGACAAAGTTTTTGATGCATGTTTGAAGGACACTGCTCCTTTTGATCGCATCCCTTGAATTGAACCCACTCGCTCTATTCCTTCTCTGATCTCTGGTCATCCTCCTCC